>Ga0256843_1002141_pt1 | contig 14708 bp, 12 predicted proteins | sample AlvinellametaG_FD_191572 | JGI IMG/M metagenome (GOLD analysis project Ga0256843, IMG submission 191572) | Pompeii worm associated microbial communities from hydrothermal vent at the East Pacific Rise, Pacific Ocean - Alvinella | ecosystem: Host-associated > Annelida > Integument > Unclassified ... | reverse complement strand
AGCTAATAAAATTTTACATAATAATGAGATTGTAATACAATTTACTATTTCAATAACCTATTTAATAGCATTAAGTCTTATTGTAACAGGTTTTTTTCAATTATCTTTTACAAGATATTTAGCAGATAGATTATTTGAACAAAAATTGGATGATATATTACCTAATACACTTGGAGCTTTATTAATAAATATGTTATTAGGTGCAATATTTATTTTACCTTTTTCATACAATATATATCAACATACAGGCTTAGAATATGCTTTGTTATTTGAACTTACCTTTATTGTATTTTGTGGTATTTGGATAGCAAATGTTATTTTATCAGGACTTAAAAATTATAAATTTATAGCTTTTTCTTTTTTTGTATCTTATACATTAATTGTAATTTTAATCTATTTTTTTGGTCATTTAGGAAGAACATATCTTTTATTATCATTCTTTATAGGGCAAGCTGTTTTATTTTTAATGCTTGTAGGATTAATATCAAAAAATTTCACTACAAAAAAATACTTAGATTTTGATTTTTTAAAAAAAGGAAGATTATTTACTTCTCTTATATTCACAGGTTTTTTTATGAATATAGGTATATGGATAGATAAATTTATCTTTTGGTACAATCCACAAACAGGTGTAGATATGTTAGGTGTTTTAAGATTTTCCCCTATTTATGATTTTCCTATTTTTTTAGCCTATATCACCATTGCTCCTGGTATGGCTATGTTTTTATTAAGAGTTGAAACTGAATTTGTAGAACACTATGATAAATTTTATAATGCTGTAAGAGATGGTGGAACTTTAAAAGAATTATATAAATATGGAAATAGTATGATAGAGTCTGCTAGATATTCTTTAATGGAAATTTTAAGAGTTCAAATATTATCTACATTAATTTTTATTATTTTTGCAAAACAAATTTTTGGATTTTTCCATATGCCACTTATTTATTTACCAATATTTTATGTAGATTTAATTGGTGTTGCTTTACAACTATTTTTAATGTCTATTACTGTAATTTTATTTTATTTAAACAAAAGAATTGAAGTATTAAAACTAAGTATTCTTGTATTTGTATTAAATGGAGTTTTATCATATATTTCTATTCAATTAGGTCCATTTTTCTATGGATATGGATTTAGTATAGCTTATTTTATCACTTCAGTTATTGCTGTATTATATTTAAATAAAATATTTGAAAGGCTCTATTATGAAACTTTTATGCTTAGTTAGTATATTTATCATGAGTTTATTTGCAGAATCAATCGGTTTTAACTATGCCCCAAATCCACCCAAAGAGATATTTTCAATTTATGATACTGTTATTGTAGAGCCAACAGGTATTTCAAATATAAAACAACTAAAAAAAACATCTCATGCAAAAATTTATGCTTATGTAAGTATTGGTGAAAAAATAACTCCTCCAAATAAAAATTGGATAATTGGTAAAAATAAAAAATGGAATAGTTATATTATGGATATTAGAAACCCAAAATATCAACAATTTTTATTAAATCGTCTTAAAGAATTACAAAATTACGATGGATTTATGTTTGATACAATAGATTCATATCAAATGGTATTAGATAAATCTCAACAAAAAGAATATGAAAAAGAATTAATCTTATTTATAAAAAAAGCACATAAAAAATTTCCTACAAAAAAAATTATTATCAATAGAGGATTTGAAATTTTAGATAAAATCAAAAATGATATTAATAGTGTATTAGCTGAAAATTTATTTACTACAAATAATAATGGAAATATTTATCCACAATCAAAAGATGGATTTAAATGGTTATTAAATAAATTAAATTATGCAAAAAATTTGGGTTTAAATGTAATAGTAATAGATTATTCAAAACATCCTCAAAAAGAGATAAAATTAGCAAAAAAAATTATTAATTTAGGATTTATCCCTTTTATTTCAAATCTTAATCTTACAGATATTGGATTAAGCACTACAAAATTAGAACCTAGAAAAATTTTAATTATTCATAATACTCCTAAAAAATTAATTTTTGCTAGTGATGCTCATATGTTATATTCTATGCCACTTGAACATTTAGGATATTTACCTAGATTAGTAGAATATAAAAATTTACCAAAAGGATATTTAGCAGATAAATACGCTGGAATTATTATAGCATTAGAAAATCCTATTGAAAATAAAGAAAAGTTTTTTAAATGGATTAAAAAAAACATGGATGATGGCTTAAAAATTGTATTTATGAGAAATATACCTTTTGATAAAAACATATTAAAAAATTTTAATTTAAATTCAATAGAACCTAAATCATTAAATTATACTTTATATTATCAAGATAAAAATATATCAGATTATGAAATAAATCCTACTATGGATGAATTAAAAGATAATAGTATTATATATATGAAACATAGTAATATAATTAATTCCAAAAATCATAAAATAATAATATCTTTTAAAAACGATAAAAATCAAATATTTGATACTTGTGCTTACACAAAATGGGGTGCTTATTGTTTAAATCCTGTATTAGATTTTAACAAAGACACTATTTTATGGATTATAAATCCTTTTAAGTTTTTTAGAAAAGCTTTAAATTTAAAAAACATTCCACTTCCAGATAATACTACAGAAAATGGAAGAAGAATAGCTATCTCTCATATTGATGGGGATGGATTTATGGAAAAAAATTATGTATTACATAAATTTGCAAGTGAAGTTTTATATGAAAAACTATTTACAAAAACAACTTTTCCTATATCAGCATCAATAATAGAAGCAGAAATAGCTCCATATGGACTATATCCACAATATTCAAAAAAACTTATAAAAATAGCTAAAAAAATATATAAACTAAAAAATATAGAACCAGCTAGTCATGCTTTTTCACACCCTTTTAAATGGGATTCTAAAAATCCTGATAGATTACCTGTAAAAAACTATACCCATTTTTCACCAAAAAGAGAAATATTAGGTTCTATAAAATTTATTAAAAAACTTGTCCCAAAAAATAAAAAAGTAAACTTATTTTTTTGGACAGGAGACTGCCTACCAAATCAAGAAGATCTAAAAATTTGCAAAACACACCACATTTTAAATATAAATGGTGGAGACACTACTATTACACAAGAACATAAATTTATATCATTAATTATGCCTATTGGAATTTGGATAGGAAAATATTTTCAAGTATATGCTCCTATTACAAATGAAAATATTTATACAAATTTATGGAAAGACAAAGGTGGTTATGTTAAAGTTATTCAAACATTCAAACTTACAAATAAACCTAGAACAAAACCAATTGATATATATTACCATTTTTACTCGGGTTCTACTACAGAATCACTAGGTGCTTTACTTGAAGTATATAAATGGGTAAAACAACAAAAAATCACACCTATGTTTACAAGTGAATATATAAAAATTGCTCACGATTTCGAAAATACAGTAGTTGCAAAATCTATAATTAATAATAGTTATATTATAAGAAATAAAGGAAACTTAAGAACTTTAAAACTAGAAGGAAAATATAATATAGATATTAAAAATTCTAAAAATGTTTTAGGATATAATTTTTATGATGGATGGACTTACATACATCTAACATCTAGTGGAAATTATAAAGTAAAACTAGGTTCACCAAAAATGAGTTATTTAATCTCTTCAAATGGTAGAATATTTAACTATAAAAGATTAAAAAATGGATATAGTTATATTTTAAAAAGTTATCTACCAATAAAAATAAAATTTAAAAAACTACAAAATTGTAAAACAATTATTAAAAAACAAAAATTTAAAGCATTTATAAAGGTAGAATGTGAATAGTAGATTTGATAAAAAACATTTTTTAAATAAAACAGAAATTATTGTTTTTTTTGCTGTTTTTATAGTTCTTTTATATGTTTTTTTCCCAAAAAATATTATTAATAATTTTTTAAAAAAAGATTATAATGACCCTGCTATCAAAATCAAATATCTAAAAACTATGCTACAAGCAAAAGATAATAAAAACTTAAAATTAGAATTAATTAAATCTTACTTAAAACTTAATAAATTTAATGAAGCTTTAAAAGTATTAAATACTTTAAAATTAGACAAAAAACTTTTATTACTAAAAGCTGATATTTTAGAAAAACAATACTTCTCAACAAAAAACAATAAACCTATATTAAAAGAACTAAATTCTACATTATTTCAATTAGCTTCTTATAATGATTATAATTTTTTATATAAAAAAGCAAATGAACTAAATTTATTGGATTTAAAAATTTTATCATTAAAACATTTAAATAAAATAGATAAACTTATTGATATCTATACATGGAAAAAAAATAATAAAGAATTATTAAAAATTTTACAAGATAATATAAATAAAAATTTATCTCAAAAATTATATTTAAAACTACTAAATACAAGTATTTATCTTAAAAATAAAAAATATATGAAATATTATTTATCAAAATTAAATTCTAAAACAATATCACAAAAGCCTTTATTTGTAGCAAATTTATATATGTTTTTTCATAATCCTAAAAAAGCATATAACATAATAAAAAAATATTCTCATTCTAAAAAAGAGATAGCAAAATATGCATTATGGGCAAAAGATTTTAATACAGCCTTTAAATATCACCAATATTTACCTCAAACACAAAAAACAACATATCAATTAGCATTAGCTTTAAATAAATATGAAACTCAAGAACAAATTTTAATGAAAGAAGTAGAAAATAAAAAATTTAATAAAATAAATGATTTAAAATTTGTATTTATAAAAACTTTTCATTTACAAAAAGGAATTAAATTTTTTACTAAAATGTATAATAAATATAAAAAAGATGATTTTTTATTTGCTTTATTTTATCTGTATGATACCTTAGGAGACATAGATGGTATAAAAAAAGTAGCAAAACTTTTAAACAATAAAATTACTCCTTATATTGCTCTAAAAGTAGCAAATATTTATCTTGGTGAAAGAAAACCTCAAAAAGGGTATGAATATTTATTAAAAGCATATCAAAATGATAAAACAAATTCTGTCTTAAATCATACTTTATATAATTTTGCAATAATTACTCATCATAAAAAAATAGCTTTTAAAGTATTAAAACAAACTGCTTCTACCCCTTTAGAAATCATGAATTTATCACTTTATTATAAAAATAAAAATCCAAAAAAAGCTTTTGAAATCTTAAATAAACATAAACAATTTTTATCCAATATATATTACTTTTTTAATTATTTAAATATTGCTTTTTTAAATCACAAATATCATACAATTATAAATTTAGCAAAAAAAGAAAAAAACTTAGATATTTTAAATAATCCTTCTTTTTGGTACTTATATGCTACATCTTATGAAAAATTAGGTGATATTCAAAATGCAAAAAAAGTATATTTACAATCTCTAAAATACTTAAAAACAAATCCATCTTTTTATTGGTTTTTAATAAATCATAAAGATAAACAAATCAAACTATACTTAAATCAAATTAATGATAAAAAATTACTTTTATCAAGTTATATTTTATTAAAACAATATAATAAAGCTTTAATTATTGTAAAACAATTATTATCTAACCATCCAAATGATTTAGATTTATTATTAACTTATTATAGTTTATTAGAAAATTTACATAAAAATAATACAAAATTAAGATTTAAAATATATAAATTAGCTAAAAAAGCATTTAAAACTAATAAATCAGAAAAAATATTTAGAATATATTTTCAATTTGGATTATATTATGAAACATATGACAAAATGAAACATTTATTAAATTACGCAAAAAAATTTAAAGATTATTCACAATATCAAATATTATTCTACACTTATTATGGTGAATATAATAAACTAGAACAATTGGAGAGAAGATGAAAAAACTTATACTTTTATTTATAACTTTTATTTATTCTTATGGATTTTATTCTTTACAATTATATACATCAGTAAATAAAAAATATGCAAATAGATATTTTAAAAAATTACCTTCAAATATAAAACAAAAAAGTTTTGTATATCTTACTGATTCTGGATATTATACTGTAAGATATTTAATAGCCCAACATGTAAAAGACTTAAAAAAATTAAATATAAAAGATTCTTCAATAGTTTTAGATGATACAAAAAAACTAAAAAATATAAATACTCCATATATTCACAAAATGTTATTACTTTATGGAGTAATTAAAAAACATAAAAATATATCTATTCCTAAAAAAAACATACAAAAAACAACACCCCTAAAACATATAACTAAAACAACATCTATTCCTAAAAAAAATAAAAAGCTCATATTACCTGATTGGGTAAAAATGAATATTGCTTTAAAAAATCAAAATATTGATGCTATTAAAAAATTATTAAATAAAAAAATAGATATTTACCAAAAAATCTCTGCTTTACAACTTTTAAAACAAAATAAAAAATTAGAAAATACTATATTTGATTATGAATCTGTTACTAATGACCAAAACTTATATAATACATATTTTGACTTATTACAAAATAGATACATATCTTTTAGTACAATTTTTGAAAATAAAAATAACTATAACAATATTTTAAATGGTATTGAATATAAAAACAATAATTATAAATTAAATTTAAATTATGATAATATCAAACATCAAAAAAACAAAGAAATCTTATTTACATACAAAAACACTCAAATAGGATTTAGAAATAGTAATACAAGCTTTATCTCTTTAAAAACACAAAAAACTATAAAAATAAATAAAATATCTTATACTTTTAGTGGTGGAGTAAATCAAAAATCTTTAGATAATGATGATTTATTTAATACATCAATTAATCATTATATAGCATTAAAAACAGATTTCAAAACTCATCGCCATACTTTAGAGTTTAATTCTATTTTTTCAAAATACTACTATCAAACTCATCAATTTATGTTTAATAAATCAGAAATAAGTTTAAGTGATATTTATACTTATAGTTCATTATTAAATTTTTCATCATATATTAAAGACATCAGATATTCTCAAATGTTAAAATCATATGATGAAGTAGCTGTTGGAGTATTCTATGGATATGGAGTAAATCATCTAAAAACTGCTAAGTTTTTTATAAACCCTTCAATATCATATAATACTATTTCAAATTTCGGATACAATATTATATTTGGAATGAATCAAAGAGTAATAACAGCAGATAATTTAAAAATTATTTTTTCTTTATCAAAAGATAGATATGGAGATACAGCTAAATTTTTATTTAACTATATCTATTATTAATAAATTCTTTTACATTTTCATAAGCTAAAGAAACTAATTTTTCTCTAGCCTCTATACTAGCCCATGCAACATGAGGAGTTAAAATTATATTTTTTACTTTTAATAAAGGATTATTTTTATCTATAGGCTCTTTTGTAAATACATCAAATCCAGCATAAAAACCTTTTTTATCTATAATATCAGCTAAATCTTTTTCATTTACAATCCCACCTCTTCCCATATTTATTAAAATGGCATTTTTTTTGATTATATTTAAATTATTCTTATTTAAAAGATTTTGTGTGTTTTCATTTAAAGGTGCATGAATAGATATAATATCTGATTTTAATACTTCATCAAGTTCTACTCTTTGATATTTAGAATTATTATTTTTACCACTTGTTGAATAATATACTACATTACAACCAAAAGCTTCAGCTATACTAGCTACTTTTTTACCTATTTCTCCTAACCCTATTATTCCCCAAGTTTTACCATTTAATTCATAAAAATCTACAATATGAGTAAATATTTCACTATGTGAATATTTGGTTTTTAAATATTCATCATAATATTTAAGTTTATTCATAATCTCTAAAACCATAGCAAAAGTAAGTTGTGCTACACTATTAGTAGAATATCCTGCTACATTTTTTACAACTATATTTTTTTCTTTTGCATATTCTAAATCTACATTATTCATACCTGTAGCTAAAATCTGAATCATTTTAATATTACTATTATCCATAATCTCTTTATCAATAATCACTTTATTAGTAAGAACAATATCTACATCTTTTACTCTATCTAAAGTTTCTTCTTTTGATGTAGTTTGATAAATTCTTACATCTCCTAACTCTTTAAACTTACTTAAATTTATATCACCTAATGTTAATGCATCTAAAAATACTAATTTCATTTTAAACCTTTATCCCATTCTCTTTTAATTTTTTTATAATATGACTCATTTGGATAGATTTATCTCTACACCACTGGGGTGCTAAAAGACTATCAATACCAGCCGTCATTCTTTGAATAGATACATTATCAGGTAAATTTTTTATACTCCATACTAAAATATCTATATAATCTTCTTCGCTAATAGGAATAAATCTACCTTCTTCATAATCTTTTGCTAAAAGAGTATTTTTTGTTACATACATAGGATGAAATTTTATACTATCAATATTTAATTTAATAGTATCTATAAATGTTTTTTCCCAATCTTTTCTACTTTCACCAGGAAGACCATATATTAAATGTCCACAAACATTTAAACCTAAGTTTTTTGTTTTATTAATAGTATCGACAACATTTGCAAAATCATGACCTCTATTTATTTTCTTATAAGTTTCATCATTACTTGTTTGAATTCCATATTCTATCCAAACTTCTGTTTTTTTACTTAAATCCAATAAATATTCAAGTGTTTCATCTGTGATAGAATCTGTTCTTGTACCTACACTTATACCTACTACATCTTCAAAACTAAGTGCTTTTTCATATAGAGCTTTTAATGTATCAAATGGTGCATATGTATTTGTAAATGATTGAAAATAAACTATAAACTTTTTCGCACCAAATCTCTTTTTTAAAAAAGGTAATGTATTATTAAATTGCCATTCTAAACTCTTTAATTGTCTATCTAATAAAGGATTTTCTTTTGAATACAGATTAAGTTTTATTTTTTCTTTTTCTTTTAAATTTGGTGAAAAACTCTCATTTTCACAAAACACACATCCACCTCTTGCAGATGTTCCATCAATATTTGGACAAGTAAAACCTGGAATAGAAATTGGTACTTTATAAACATTTGTATTAAATTTTCGCCTGAGATATTTTCCAAAAGTATATAGTTTTGTCATTTATTACCTTAAATTTTTTATAGAAGTTTATACCAAAAAATGAAGAGAAAAAAAAGGGTTTATAGTTTAAATCCTTCAATTTCTTGTTTTAATGCAGAAATATGAGCTTCAATAGCATTTACATTATCATCAATTTGAGTCAAATCATTTACAAGTTTTTGAGTGTCTTCATTTGATTTTTCAATCTCAGCAACCATTGCAAATGTAGCATCTTTAATAATTGAAATAGTAGATGTAATCTCAGCTGTAGCTTTTTGACTTCTTTCAGCTAATTTTCTAACCTCATCAGCAACAACTGCAAATCCTCTACCATGTTCTCCTGCTCTAGCTGCTTCAATAGCTGCATTTAAAGCAAGTAAGTTTGTTTGGTCTGCTATATCACGAATAAGTCCTACCATTCCTTCTATATCATTTGTAGAAGTTTCTAGTGATTTTGCTTTTTCAACTAAATCATTTTGTGATACTTGAAATTCACTTTGAGCCCAATTCACAGAATTATTCAACATATTTTTTGTAATATTTGCTTCTTTATCTATGTTAACTGCAGCTTCTTCTATATGTGAAATAATTGATTGTAATGTAGAAATAATCGAATTAATAGGTTCCTCAAGTTGTTTTAATTCACTATCTTCATTTAAAACTAATAAATCAGAAATATCTTTATTTTTTAATCTTTCAAGTCTTGCTATAATAGGTGCAATATTTTTTTCTAAAAATTCTTTTCTTTGAGCAAGTTCTTCTCTTCTATCTCTAATAATAACATATGTTCTATCTAAATTACCATTTACAAATACAGGAATCACATATACAAATACAGGAATTATTTCACCTATTTTATGCCCAAGTTCTGCAAAACCATATCCTGCTTTTTTTTCTTTCATATCAAACTGACCTACAATTTTACATACCTTACATTCTGCAGGGTTTTGAGGCCATAATACTTTAGAAGCTACATCTACATTTTTAAGTTCACTATGACTCCATCCTGTAATTTCTTCAAAATATTTATTCCACTCTATAAATTTTCTATTTGGTAAAACAGCAAACATTCCTACAGGATATGTGTTCTTAAATTCTTCCCAATAAAAAATTTCTCTATTTTTAATTGTAAATAAAGTTTTTATTTTATCTTCTATATTTCCATTTTTTAAAACTTCAATTTCCTCATCATTTTTAACAATTTGAGAATCATTCAATAATAATTGAATCTCTTTATCAACAAAACTCCAATCAATATCAGGAGTTTTGTTATTATTTCCAAAAAAACCCATTTTTTTCTCCTATATAGTTGTATTTTTTATAATTATACAACTATTTTACAAAAATTTTACACTTTTATTGGGTATTCTCCATCAAAACATGCAAAACAATAATCATCTTTTTTATCTTTTATAGAATTTACCATTCCCTCAATTGAAATATAAGCAAGACTATCAGCTTCAATATATTCACAAATTTCATCCACACTCATTCTACTAGCAATAAGTTCATTTGAATCTGGAGTATCTACACCATAATAACAAGCCCCTGTACTTGCAGGAGATGCTATTCTCATATGAACTTCAGCGGCACCTGCTTCTTTTAACATTCTTACAATTCTTTTTGATGTAGTTCCTCTTACAATACTATCATCAATAACTACAAGTTTTTTACCAGCAATTTTATGTTTAATAGGAGTAAGTTTCATTTTTACTTTTAAATCTCTAATTTCTTGTGTTGGTTCAATAAATGTTCTTCCTACATAATGATTTCTCATAATTCCAAGCTCAAAAGGAATTCCACTCTCTTTTGCATAACCTAAAGCTGATGCTACTCCACTATCAGGCACAGGTACTACCATATCAGCATCAACAGGTAATTCTCTTGCTAAAGCTTTTCCCATTTCTACTCTTGTTTCATACACATTTTTACCAAACACATCACTATCTGGTCTTGCAAAATAGATATATTCAAATATACATTTTTTAGGAGTTGCTTCAAATAATTGGATTGATTTCATTTCACCATTTTCAAAAATCACCATCTCACCTGGAGCTACATCTCTTACATATTCAGCACCTACTAATTCAAATGCACAAGTTTCACTTGCAATAATATAACCACCTGTTTTAATTTTACCAATACTTAAAGGTCTAAAACCAAATCTATCTCTTATTGCAAACATTTTAGTTCTACTTAGAATAATTAAAGAAAATGCACCTTCAATAGTTTTAACAGCATCTACTATTCTTTCTTGTAAAGTTGGAGCTTGATTTTTTGCTATTAAATGGATTATATTTTCTGTATCCATATTTGTTTGAAAAATAGCACCTTTTTTAATAAGTTCATTTCTAATTGGCTCTTTATTTGTAAGATTTCCATTATGAACTATAGAAATTTCACCAAGTCCATATTTTGCATATACAGGTTGTGCATCTAAGATAGAATCATCTCCAGCAGTTGAATATCTAGTATGACCTACTGCCATATCACCTGTTAGTACATTTTGAAAATGTTCTTCTCTAAAAATTTCAGTTACTAAACCTCTATCTTTAATCGTATGAATTTTTCCATTTTCATTACTACTGATTCCAGCTGCTTCTTGACCACGATGTTGCATAGCAAAAAGTGAATAAAATACTTTTTTTGCTGCATTTTTATTTTTATAAATTCCAACTACTGAACACATATTTTCTCCTATAATCCTAAAGCATCATTTATACTATAAAATCCTGCTGGTTGTTTAACTAACCATAAAGCCACTTTTATAGCACCTTGGGCAAATGTTTCTCTACTTGTAGCAGTATGATTAAATTCTAGAAATTCTCCATCATTATAAAATCCTACAGTATGACGACCTACTATATCACCACCTCTTAAAGCCATTACAGCTATTTCATCTTTTGTTCTCTCGCCAATAATCCCATCTCTTCCAGATACTCTTACTTTATCTAAATCTAAACCTCTTGCTTTTGCACAATGCTCAGCCAAAGTAAGTGCTGTACCACTTGGAGCATCTTTTTTATATCTATGATGTTGTTCTACAATTTCAATATCAAAATTACTTAAAGTTTTAGACACCATCTCTACTACTTTATTAAGCACTGCAACACCTAAACTCATATTTGTAGCATATAAAACCGGCATAGTTTCACTTGCTTTTATAAGTAAATTTTTTTGATGATCATTAAATCCTGTAGTAGCAATTACAAGAGCTTTATTTAATCCATTATCAATAGCTGTTTCAATTAAATTTTGAGTTGCTATTGGAGCTGAAAAATCTATTACTACATCACAATTTTCTAAAAATGTTTTCATATCATTTGTTACTACACATCCAGCAGGAAATTCAATATCACTTTTTCCTTCAAAGATAACACTACCAAGTTCTAAATTTTTTTCTTTAATTATTTTTACTAAAAGCTGACCTACTCTACCTGTTGCACCTACAATTCCAAATTTCATTTTATCTCCTTAATTTTCCATCTCATCAATATATTTTACACATTCCAATGCAGCAACAGCACCATCACTAGCAGCACAAACGACTTGCTTTTTAGCATCTTTTCTAATATCTCCTACTGCAAAAAGTCCTAATAATGAAGTATTCATATTTAAATCTACACAAACACTTCCATCTTCACACATATCACAGATAAAACCATTTTCTGATTTTAAAACATCTGTATTTTTTGTATTTCCTACAAATACAAATACACCTGGAATTTTTAAATCAATCTCTTTATTTTCTTGATTAATAATTATTCCATCCACAAATTGTTCACCATAAACTTTTTTTACTTTCGAATTATACAATATTTCTATCTTTTCATTACTTAAAACTCTCTTAATTGTAGCTGGAGCTGCACGAAATTTATCTCTTCTATGAATTAAATATACTTTTGAAGCAATTCCTGAAAGATATAAAGCCTCTTCTAAAGCTGTATCTCCACCACCAATTACAGCTACTTCTTGATTACGATAAAAAAATCCATCACATACAGCACATGTTGAAATTCCTCTACCAATAAACTCTTCTTCTCCTTCAAAACCTGCTCTTTTTGGAGATGCACCAGTAGCAATTATTACAGCTTTTGCTTCTATTTCATTATTAAGTTTAAAAATCTTATTTTCTTTAATTAAATTTTTAATTTCTATACTTTCTATCTCACATCCAAATTTTTTAGCTTGTTCTGGCCAACATTGCATAAGCTCAAGCCCACTTTTTACATCACACACACCTGGATAGTTTTCAATTTCACTACTTAAAGTAATTTGTCCACCTGGAGTAAGTTTTTCAAAAATTTTAGTTTTAAGTCCCATTCTACTTGCATATAAACCTGCACTAAGACCTGCTGGACCACCACCAATTATTGCTACATCTAACATCTTATCTCCTTTTATCTCCAGATCAATATTTATTTCTGCTCACTTAATACCACTTTGGCACTATTTTGTTTAAACAAATTTTTATGATATCTTTTTATTTCACAATATACAGGAATTTTATAAATATTAAATTTTTGAATAATATCTATAACTGTATTAGTACCTGCTCTTACAAAAATCACTCTTTTTGTATTATTAAACTCTTTTTGATACATATCTATTGCTATTATAGGATAATTTTTAGGAATTTGAGAAATAAGTTTATTTACATTATTCATTTTTGAACTAAAAATTAACATATAATAGTGATTTTTTGTAGGTTTAAAAATATCACTTCTTTCATAAAGAATAGTGTTATCAAAATTTATAAATTTAAATTGTGAGAATTTGTAATTGTAGTAAAAAAATGCAGATGCAACTAATAATGCTCCCCCAAAAGAGGAAAAGATATAAAAAAGAGAAGATTTCCCTCTATATCTCATAAAAAATTAACCAATTAATGCATCAAGTTTTGCAGCATAATTAGCTTTTGGAGCAGCTCCAATCATTTGGTCAACTAATTCACCATCTTTAAAGAAAAGAACTGTAGGAATAGATCTAATTCCAAATTGTCCAGCTACTTCTGGTGCTTCATCAGTATTTACTTTTGCGATTACTGCTTTTCCTTCATAATCAGCTGCTAATTCTTCAATTACAGGTGCAATCATTCTACAAGGTCCACACCATGGAGCCCAAAAATCTACTAAAACTACACCTTCTTTAATTGTATCAGCAAAATTACTTGCGTTTAATTCAACATATTTTCCCATTATTTCTCCTTGAAAATTTTAAATAGATTATAACACAAAACTACCCTAAATAAAGAGTAATTTTGTGTAATTTATAGATATTTTTACAAATTGTAGCAAATTAGTGTTTTGAAGCTGTCTTATACATTTTAATAGATAATACCAAAAATCTATAAAACTGATAAATTACACATTTTCTTCTAAACTGTTCTGCTTCTAATGGATACATTCCATAATTCCAATCTGTATATGCTCTTTCTTCCCAACTTGTAGCAAGTAAGTTTTTTCCTTTTATTTGTTTACCATCCATTATATTCTCCTTTTATTTTTAATTATTATAATTCATATTAATCTGGAATTAACCACCATCCTGGATTTGCTTTTGCTTTGTATAAAAAAGCATAATGCATAAGCCATTTAAACCAATGTCCTGCAATTCCTGGCTCACCTAATGTATAATCTAA
>Ga0256843_1002140_pt1 | contig 14718 bp, 12 predicted proteins | sample AlvinellametaG_FD_191572 | JGI IMG/M metagenome (GOLD analysis project Ga0256843, IMG submission 191572) | Pompeii worm associated microbial communities from hydrothermal vent at the East Pacific Rise, Pacific Ocean - Alvinella | ecosystem: Host-associated > Annelida > Integument > Unclassified ... | reverse complement strand
TGGGGTTGGCAAGTTCGGACATACAGGAGGCAAAGGAGCGGGTGAAGTCTGCGCTGCTTGTCAATGAGTTTGTCTTTCCTCCACTTAAGATCACTATAGGGCTTTCTCCGTCAAAGAGATTTCTAAGATATAACCCCGAAATCAACCAAACAGCACTTTCGGGAAAACCGCACTATTTTCACATTCAATTACTTAACCACGAAAACCTTGACTTAACTCTTACAATGCTTTTATGTTCTTGTTATAGTCTTCAATATATTGACAAACATTGGATATATCTTCAACTTTGCAGAGAATTTCAACCTCTCCATCTTCTTTAGCCTGATATGCCAAATACTGATCTTCTATACAAGCTACTGCATAATATTCATCTCCACATACACCAAAAAAGAATATATTCCCTTTGCAATGAACTATATTAAACTTATTAGTGTATCTGTCATGGTGAACATGGTTGATCTGGTTTATGCCTTCTTTGTAAAAATGATACATTAACTCAAGGATATCATCTATTGTCCTGTCATAGTCTCTATCATCCGCCGCTATTCCCTGCATGGCTTTAATAAATACTTTAGCAGCACTGTCTTCCTCATCTTTTTCTAAACTCTGTCTATCGGCTATCTGCTCTAACCGTATAGGATCAGCACGATCATCGAGAATTTTGATTTTAAATTTGACACCAAAGTTCGTATCAATGATACCGCCAACTTGCGAAGAAACATCATACAGTTTCACCTTTTTGGGAAAGTTGAATGAGGTTACAAATCGAATATATTTATGAAGTTCCATTCTTTCCAATAGCGTGATTTGAAAAACTGACTGACTTTCTTCAAATCGAATATAGAGCGTTTTATTCACATTGTGCAGTGTTGCATTGCTGCCTTCCAATATATCATAAGAAAGTCCATACGCTTTAAGCAGCATTGATACATAGTCATTTTCTAAGAGGTCGTCTTTTTGATCCTCATCCATGATCATCATATCGGCAACATCAATGGTTTCAAAATTAACGATCATATAGATATCTTCATAATTCATTGCATTCTCTTTTGTTCTCTTTGTTTAAAAAATTATACACAATTTGTAAACTTATCGGTGCTTGTATTTGATTATTTTGTATGATATTGACCATATCACAGTCAAAAGGAGAGTGTATGAAGTCTGCAAAAGTTTTTCTAACGAATATCAGCAACTACATCTATACTCAAATTACCATGTATCGCTTCAACAAGAACACACTCAAGGTGACGGATAAGTACAGAGAGGGGAGGCTTGCGGCTTTGAAGTATGCTTCGGAGCTGTCCTATTACTATATGCAGATAGAGAAGAATCTGCCCCACCAGTTCAGAGAGCAGATTGACCGTCAGATGAAGTCAAATTCCTGTCTTTTGGACGGGGAGTACAAGCGTGGGCTTTATGAGGGGTTAAATGATGTGTTGGATATTTATCAAGAGCAAAACAAGTCACTGTAATGCTTGATGCAAATAGTGGATTCAGTCTCTTTCTTACTTTTGGACTTTCTGGATTGCAAACTAAAAAATCTCTACTGACCGTCGCATTAACTCACTAACACATATCTATTATTTTAGCAAAACGGAAAAATGGCGCAGCGGGATTTAGGAATATTTCGTTTAGCTGTGCTTTGTCTTCCCCTGTAAATATGCATATTACATCTTGTTGATGCTGTAGTACGGATCGCATATGTTCCTGCATCCGTGCTCCATCCTTGATAGCCAGTACATGTGTGTAGTTTTTAAGCATGAAAAAAACACTTTTACCTATCTGCTCTGATATTTCCTGTAACATATTGAGTGCTTTGTCCAATCCATAATAATCATCAGTACAATCTGCCTTGACAAAATTTGTCTTTGCCGAATCATACTTCAGAACAATCTTTTCACATTGATCCGAAATCTTTTTTACCAGATCACAGATATTGTCGATTGTGCCAAAATCAATATAAACAGTCGGTTGGTGTAAAAGGATCTCATCTTCAAATTGCTGCAAAGCTTCTTCTCTTTCAGGATCAGATGGCTCAATAATTGCTATAGACTGCCCGATTTCAACATAGATTTGCAATTCTCTTAATTGCTTTTTGGCTTGTATACACATGATTAAAGACGATCAAATTCCTTTCGTTTGTTTGGGTTATTATACATTGTTTCGACCTATCGCAACGACTGACAGGCGATCCCGTCTTTGTTTCCGTCCAGTCTCTTCCATCCCGGATTGCGATCTTCAAACCACTCCTGTGCCTCTTCCCATGTCTCAAAGCTGCTGCATGTTCTTCTTTGGAGCAGATCACCTACGATATTGCAGTCTACCACATGATCACTCAAGTCATCTTCACTGGTCGTAATGTTATTGTCATTTTCATAATAGAGACATCGTGTGAAGTTCTGGTCTTTGTTGTAGAGAACCTTGAAATATCCTTCCGGTACGGCAATACCGTGATCTCCGATTCTCTCCGGTGTTTCAGGATACTTTACAACATTGATGATATTTACTTCACCCAGACTCACCGCCACAAATCTTGCGTATCGCTCTGCCTTGATCCATGTATAGCGGTTTACTTTTCTTGCCTGTGGGATCACATTTGCCAAGGAGTAGGTGGCATTCAGACTCTCTTCGCTCCAGTCAAACGCCGCATCACATGCCAGATGACCTCTGTCATACCCTGAACCCGTATAATCAGATGTAGATGCTCTGTACTGTCGTTCTATGGCTCTTTCCACCTTGAAAGAGGGTCTGTCCTCTATATTGTTCTCATTGACAAGATCGCCGTAGAGCGTATAGCCTACTGCTTTGGCTGCTTTGAGGTCATAGTTGTAGCATATCTGAAAGAACGCTTTGTCTACCGTCTGGTCACACTCGATATCATTGATGAACTGGTTTACATTGATCGCAAAAAGCGAAGCGGTTGCGACAGTAAGTACAAAAAGGGCTTTAGAGAACAGTTTCATGTGGTTTCCTTGTGGTGATTTGACATATTTTAGCACAGGAATATCACAATAAACTCTTTATTGCATAAGCCTTTTTATATCTTTCTTCTGAATATAATTATCCTGAAGCAGTATGGATATATCCTCTTCTGTCAAAAAACCAAGGTACTTCCGAAGATACTCTCTTCTGCAGTCATTATATGCACTGATCACACCTCTTTCAAAACTGTTTTTAGGGGCATTTAGCGATATGGGTGGGAGTTGGGTATCTATAATCTCACTAAAGGCTTTCATGCCCTTATTCTTAATCTTGTATATGGTGATCTGAATACGGTTCCCCGATACAGGTTTTAGTCTGAACAGTCTGGCTCGGTACTGGTCATTCAATACAAACTGTTTGACAGTACGATAGGTATGGGTATCCATTTTGTGCAGCAGTTTGTTAATCGTTCTTAGCACCCACTCCTGAGACATTTGAAGTACAGCCCTGTTCTTTCCGCTCCTGCCAAGACGTGATGTGTTCCACTTGCTCTCTGAAACCAATACGTCCCGAATTGCACCGTTTTTAGTTTTGTAGTACAGCCCGTCAAAGCCACCACGCCCTATCTTTCCTTCTACCTGTGTCCACCCACTGTTTGTATAGAAGCGGTGCATCACACATTCGGCACTTGCTCCGTTAACAATATTGAGCCGTCCCTGTATTTTACTGTTTGACGGCAGCGTATTCGCATATACATTTGAAAAGAAAAGAAGAAGAAAAAGGTATGGCAGTTTTTTCAGCATTTGTCTTCCACAGCAATATAACTTTGGTGTAATACGTTTTTGTATTACGCCTATTTTTATAACATTATTTCTTTTCACATTTATAAGAATAGTCTGAACCCTTGTGAGATTTTGTAAGCTTTGCTCTCTCTTTTTCACATGCGCGCATAGATGAAAATGTTCTTCCGTATCCTGCCGGGCTGCCATACTGATAAATTCTTATTCGTGCAGCCTGTTTTCCCTTCTTATGTTCTTTTTTCCATAGGGATTCACATGGTTTGCCGTCATGGTTTCTGTCCATACCTTTATAGCCCGGTTTTTTAGCCTTGAAATACGTATTAGCTTCTTTCCATGAGCTAAACTGCTTACAGCTCTTTTTTGCATATACTTCTGTTTGTGCCAATAGACATATTGCTGATACCATTAATAGCTTTTTCATTTCTCCCCCCCCCTGTTTTGCAATAAAATAGTTTACCTAAATACAGCTTTTTATTAGTCCTTCACTATTGAGATATGCTTAGGTATTGATTTATATTTTGAAAGTATTTTAGCGTATTCTTTGCTATTCCTGAGACATCCACCCAACCCAAGACTTGATGCATCCCATCATATTTTCTTTTAGCTACGAATGCTTCATGGGTCTAACCATAGTTCTTTTTATGATAGAAACTACAATCTTGTTGCATTCTGCTTCACTTTCTACTTAAGTACATCCACTGTCTCTAAAGAGACAGTGGATGGCACATTCGCACTTGTGCCGTTGATGATGTTGAGTTGTTGTGTTTTATTTTATGATAGATATATACCATCTGTATATATACTTGCAATGGAAAAGAAAAGGAAGGGAAATATATTGTAGTTTTTTCAGTATTTATTTAAAAAACTCAAGCATTTAATATTTTAAAAAATATTTTTTTCCTCTACAAGTGTACCAAAATTCTCCCATTCTACATTGTTCTTGTCGTAATTAGTGTAATTTTCTCTTTCATTTATTTGAAAATAATAAACATTTCCGATTTTATCTATTTTTATCAAACCATTTTTAAAACCATATTGATTGCAATAAGCATATAGAAACTCTGCTTTATCTTTTGCTTCTTTGTTATTTGCAGTCATTTCCGATTTTGTATCATATATACCAATCTTATTATCATTATACATAACAATAAAGTCCGGATAAAATTCTCTAATAATATTATCTTTTTTGTATGGTATTCTAAAATAGTCTTTGCCTTTTGATCCGTTCCTATACCAATACAAAACATTTGGCATAGTTTCTAGCAATGACACAAAAGCTCTTTCAGTTTTGTTGAAATCATTCATACAGTTCTTGGAATAAATATTTTTATTCTTAATATTTATAAGATTTTTTTTGTCACACATAAAACTTTTTAATGGTTTCCATGATACAGCTTCATTTTTCATTTCATCAAACAGTACTTCTTTTGATATTTTTGCTAATCTCTTCTTTAGGGATTCATTTTTGATATCCGAAAGCATTTTTACAAATTTTTCATAATTACCTTCTTGTAAAACTATTTTATATGTTTCCAAGAATGTTAATTTTTGGTTTGCTGCCTCACTTAATGCTTCTTTTAATATTCTTAATAAGTGTTCTGTCTCAAAAGGTGTTAAATCTATTTCAGAATCAAACAATGTAGGTTGCTTTATGGATCTTTCAGAAATACGATTAAAACCATTTTGTCGAAAAGTAGATGAAATAATTTTTGTAACTTCATTCGGTTCTAAAATGTAATTAGCATTATCTGGTGTTATCGGAATTTCCATTAAATTTTCAAGCTTCAAATTCCTAATAATTCCGTTCGTAATATCACTATAATTTAAATATACTTCATTGGCGTATTTTTCACATTTTTTGACTACAAAAGTATTCATATCATATTCACTATTATAGTAGCTAGAAATAACCAGTTCTTTAGTTATCAATGGTAATGAAAATTTTTCTTTTGCTTCATCTTTAAGAGCAACAGTTTCTTCCTCTACCTCTTTTTTTGATTTAACAGCATATTTGGTTGACGGATCATCTGGGATATACCTCGAAGCATTTGCAAAGACATATGCACTATCAAGTAATTCTTCTCCATAGTGCTTTAATTCTGGCATTCTGTTAATTCTTCCAAGAACTTGGGTTTTAAACTTATCGTTATTGCTCTTCCGAAAGGTAAGTAGCACTGATGCTCGTGGACAATCCCATCCTGTAGCAATCGCTGTTTTAGTAAAAACTATTTGTATAGGATTGTCATTCTTTGCCAAATCCTCTGATCTTTCTTTATCATTAGATAAATAATATGCGATATCTGCTTGTTTAATGCCAATATCAAATAGGTATCTTTCTATTTCATGCTTTACTCTATTATAATCGTCTGCTTTCTCATTTTCAATTTGAATAATCATTAAAGGAATAATCTTTCCATTGGTATATTCATAATACTTTTGAGTAATTTCTTGTAGCTTTTTATACGCAAATTCAACAAGTTTTCGATTATCCACTTGGTGATCGTTAAAAGCATTAAAAATAAATTGTTTTTTTATTACTCCTGCGTCAATAACATCTTGCTTATCTATTTCAACCACTTTTTCGTCTGATTGTATTTTCTTGGGAGTAGCAGTGATTTCAATTTTTATGGCAGGGTTTAGTCGCTTCAAAAATTCATAAGCCTTTGTTGTGTCGTTTTGAGAGGCAATATGTGATTCATCAATTAGTGCTATAATGATCTTGCCATCATCTTTTGTAAGATTGATAATATTGTCAATATATTTTCCACTTTCATTTTCTTTAATAAGTATATTATTCTCTTTGTCAAGAGATGACCAGTTTAGACATAAAATATCATTTGTATTAAGTATATTATTGCTTTCTATGCCATCAGAGTCAATAGGATTAAGTTGTGAAGACACCATATCTGTTAGTTTGTTAAATTTATCAAGAGATTGCGTATGCAAGGTATTAGGGGCAATCCAAACAAATACAAGATTATCACGCTCTTGCACCAATTCATCCATGAGAGCAAAAGACATAACAGTTTTTCCACTACCGGTTGGTGAAATAAAATGAATAGTTTTCGTATTGAGACCTCTCCCTCTTTTTTGCCTTACTTCGCAAACATCTAATCCTTCATCTACTATTTCAAACAGTTTTTTTACGGCTTCATTTTGATATTCAAACAATGTCATTTTCTATTCCTTTGAATTTTTCGCAAAACTTTTAAAAACTTTTCAGGAAGAGGTTCGAAAATTATATGCTTTTTGCAGTTTGTGAATCTTTGTTTATAGTGCTCATGATTCTGTAAAGAAAGTATATATAGTGTCACCTCTGATTCATCTGATTGATCTATAATGCTGATAGTTTTATTGTAGTCTTCTTTTGACATACTATAGATATTTTTTAAGATATAGACACTTTTATTCGGCTTATTTAAACGCAATAAAAAATCACTCATGGGAGATAGTTCAAAGCAGGACTCTTTAACCTGTATGATTTCAACACATTTGTCAACCAAAAAATCTTTAATATCCAACTCTGCGTATTTCTCATCATTGCGAGACAGCATATCTATCTTCAAGTATTCAAGGCTAGAACCTGTTCCCTCAATATTAATAACTTGTTGAGGCTTTGTTTTTGTTTTTGGTTTTGTTATCTCATACCCCTCAATAACTTTTTTGATTCTTTGATATGTAACTTCTTCGCAAATATTATTCTCATTGTTTGTGCATAGAATAAATTTTCTACTCCCTCCATCTTCTTTGTTTAGTTCAAGTATTGCATGTGCTGTTGTCCCGCTTCCTGCAAAAAAATCTAAAACGATTGGCGATTTTTTCTTATTTGTTGCATAGCCAATTATTTTTTTTATTAAAGACAAAGGCTTGGGATACTTAAATGGCAATTCATCAATATCTGAAAAAATTTCTTTGAGTTCGTTAGAGCCGACTATGGTTCCTCCTGCCTCTATTACAGTTTTCGGATGCTGTGTTTTTCTTTCCTTTTCATACCATAAAACTCCAGAACCATTGAAGTAAAATTTTAAAACTTTTTGCCCCTTGGTATCGTACGTGTTTTCCTTATCTCCATAAATCCACTGTTTCATTTGAGACTTCATTGCCCATCCTGCAAATAGAGTCACATCTTCAATAAGTTTTCCATCTTTTGCAATCATTCTTCCTGATATCAAGGTAGTTTTTTCAGCACCCCCCCAACTGCCACTTAGTTCTTTGCCATCTTCTGCTCTGAACTCAAATCCTTTGGGAAATGTGAATTCACTCGGAGGATTTTTAGGTGATATTTTCTTAAGTGCTCCATGTCGAATATTCTCACCCTCACTATCCTCAAAATAAGGTAATTGCATTTTATCTTTGGCATATACTAAAATATATTCATGTGATCCTGTAAAATGTCCAGACTGTGTTCCTGTTTTTTGATTCCAAACAAGGCAAGAAATAAAATTATTTTTCCCAAATACATCATCACAAAGCAGTTTTAATCGAGCCTGCTCATGATCATCAATAGAGATAAAGATGACTCCTTCTTTAGTTAGGAGCTTTTTGGCAAGTTTTAGCCGCTTATTCATAAAAGACAGCCAATAGCTGTGTCGATAACCGTCATTTTCATCTATCCAACGATCACCATACCTAAATTCTTTTTTCTTTCCGGTATTGTATGGAGGGTCAATATAAATGACATCTATTTTTTCACTATGTGTATAATTAAGTATCTCCAAGGCATGATAATTATCCCCCTCTATCAAAAGATTTTTATCACAATCACCGTTATCAATATTGAATTCTTCTCCCTTTTTTACGAAATAGGGGTAATGATCCTCGCTGTCAATACCATGTTCACGCTCTCGATCTTCCCAAACCAAGCCAAATTTTTTACTTTTCTTTAATGATTGAAGTTCTGCTTTTAATTTGTCTATTTCTTTTTTAAGTTTTAATATTTCATTTTTGTTTTCTGAAAGCAAAATCTATCCTCTTGTATTTCTGAATTGTCAATATTGAGTTTAAATTAGTTGATATAAAAAGTTTTTCTCATTATATCTTCTCCAAAGCCCCAACAACCTTACCGATCACCGTCACTTCATCCGGCGCAACCGTCTGAACAGGATAGATCTTGTTGTCAGAGATCAGGTCTATATGACCATTGGGATTAAGTGATATCCGCTTAACGATCACACCGCCTTGGGTATTGAGAACGAATATCCCGCCGCTTGTGAGGTTTGATCTTCCTCTATCAATGAGGATAATGGAGCCTTCGCTTATCGTATCCTCCATTGAGTCGCCTACTACGCGTATGGCTTCTATATTCTCCCTGCTTGTGATGTTAAGAGAGTCCACAAAGATCGGATCAACCACAAGGTGTGCCACTTCTGCGGACTCGTCATTGAATGCACCGCCTCCGGCAGAGGAATGGACTCCCTCTATCAGCTTGATCCTGTAGACGCTTTCCACTTCGGAGTTGAGCATCTCTACTGATTGTCCGTAAAGCACCCAGTTGATGTTAATACGGTTTCTTGCACAATATTCTGCAATTTTATCATAGGGGATGGAGTTTCTGCTTTTAAAATTAGAGAGTTGGGAAGAAGACATATTGAGGGCTTTGGCTACATCTTTAATATAGACCTTCTCTCCCCGTTCTTTTTCAAGGATATCCATAAGCCTATCAATAATGTCTTCTACGGTATTCATTTTGTGAATCCTTCTACAGTATTGGCACTATTATAGCAATTTAATACACAAATCTGTAATTTTACACAAAATAAAGTGCAAAATGTGAATTTTTTTGAAAAATTTTACACATTTTGTAAATTTTATGGATTTTTTTCTATCTTTTGTGGCAATATGCCAATAGAAGATATGAAATTTCCGACATCTTCTTTGTATTCTATCCCGTTGGTGTAATAACTCATCAACAGATCAATTGCTTTTGACTCATCTCTCCCTATCGAGTCGAAAGCATCCTTATCGCCCATTTCAACAGCCACTTTCATCGCCTTGATCGTCAATATCTTCATACCGAAGTGATCCTTCTCTACACCCATCAATTGTGCATCGTAAGCATTCTTGAGATACGCAAGTTCTGTAGGAAGCCGTTCTGCAGCAACTACTGACATGGTATTCTCCTTGGTTATCTCTTTGCTCTTTGCCAATCTCACCGAATCGCATTCGTCTGCGATATCCTGTTTGATCCTGTCAAGTATCTCCTGATATCCCAGTATCTCTTCAAGGCGTGTCTCCTGTGCTTCGATCTTTGCATGGTTCTCATATCCCTTTGTCTTCTCTTCCTCTATTACAAGTGACTCTCTCTGAAATGCTGCAAACAGATTGTTAAGCTGATGCACAACACCGTCAATAAATATCTTCCCTGTGATCAGATACGGGCACAGTGAACATTTATTCTCTCTTCCTTCGGGACATTTGACAGCAGGACATATCCCGTGTATCATCGGTCTCCATGTGGTAGGATGCTTATCCAGTGCGATCTCCGTACCCGGATAGAGTTCTTTTGCCGTTCTTGTTACCGAAGCCTTGCGATAAAGTGAAAAGAGTTTATTCTCCTCAAGAGAATGCTTGATCTCTTCTTTTCCTTTATTGTAGGCATTAACAAATTCACCCCGAATGAGCTGATCGGTATTCTCTATCAAGTCTTCTTTTTTGCCAAAGAATATCTTCTCTGCCGCAGAACGGAGCGTTTTCTCCTTCTCTTCTCTGGTAAGCTGCACATAGATACGGATCAATGTTTCCGCATTGGCATGTCCGGTAAGATCCATTACGGTTTTAATACCCACACCCGCTTCAAGATACCGCGTTGCACCCGTAACCCTTAAAGAGTGGATATCGTAACTGATCTTGATGTTGCTCATTGCCGTACTTGTTGCACGGTTCAGCTCTTCAACATTTTTAAAGAACGGCTTGTTGTCTTTTCGCCATGCCACTACGGGATAGTTGCTGTGCCCTTCTTTTTTTGCTTTTTCCATCACTTCGATCTGATACTGGCACAATACGCGCTTATGGTAATCCATATGGGTTTTCTTGTTCATAGGACGAAGTACCTGTGGTGTGATCATAAGAGGAACAATATCTTCCCACGGAGAGTTGTCGTCATTATGGTATTTGACTTTCGACAAATGAGGAAAGTATTCTTTATGCCACTTGAGAAACGGAACGAATATTTGCAGATCATCCCATACACATGGAACTTCATGGAGATATTTTCTGTTCACATTTTTGTCCGTATTGATGACAAACCTTTCGATCCTCCCATGTGAATCAAAGATAAAAGAGTTCTCTCGACACAAGTTTCTTACCTGTTCCCCTCTGATCGGGATATAGTACCCAAAGAGCATCATCATCGGATAGACGGGGTAGACATCATGCTTCCACCATGAGCTATCGGCTTTGTATTGATTCCATCTTGTGCTGCTGTCGGGAGGTCTGTTTTTAAGAATATCCACAATGTGTGCCACCATCTCTTTGGGCATAGCATCCCTATACGGTTCTCGCTTGGTTGTTCTTCGCTGTTGTGGTGTATTTTTTCGGGACTTTGCCGAGTAGAGCTCACAGTGTATCAGAAATTGTATGATCTTATATAGTTCTGCAACTGCACTTTCCTTGCTTGCTCTGACATTCTCAAGATATCCAAGAAGGCTTTTGGAACTGCTCGGCTCAAAAGACTCATCAATCTTCTCTATATTGATCTTCTCAAACGGATAAACATCCATAAGAAACTTAAAAAAGTTATTGACTGCTGTTGCTTTGCCATTAATCGTTCCGACTGCCGCACCCTCAATCTTTAGTCTACGTATATAGTCATACGCTTTTTCTTTGATTTCCTCTAAATTAGGGTACCGTTCTGTATCAACCCACTCAAAACGCTCATCAAGTGAAGAACCCTCACCGAAATAATCAGAACACTTTTCTCTTGCGATATCCCTTGGAGGCGTAATATCGTCTCTACCACTATCGATTAACATATAACGCAGGTCATTGACGATCAATATGTCGAACTTACCTGTTTTTCTGCTTTCGTCACTATTATCTTTATCTTTTACAATTGCTTCCCTAAGAAGCGTTAGCTCTTTGTCAGTGACTTGAGAGGGCGTGTGCCATGATGTTGCGGACAAGACACGGTTTAATGCCTGTCTTCTATGGTAATAATTTGCTTTGGCTCTGCCTTTGAGCTGTTGTCTAAACCATGTTGTCAATTTTGCCGACAGTTCCGTTTCCATGATCATTTCATTCCAGTTATCCGGTCTTTGATATCCTTCCGGCACTCTCTTGATCGGATAGAGCAGTTTCTTCTTACCCCATTGGTAGCCGAAAAACCTATCAATGATCGCTTTAACACCCATGCCGTGAATCTTCTGTTTTTTGGATGAAAAATAAATCTTGATCAACTCTTCATAGCCCATGATCGGTGTGACTTTTATTTTATTATTCCTATCGATATCAATATCGATCACACAAAAGTCTTCCCCCATGCCAAGAAGGTTTTTGGCTTTATCGCTGAGGGATAGAAGTGATTGCTTTGTTTTGATCGCATCACGGATTGTTTTGAATTTTGTATCTTCCTGAAAAGCAAGATCAATAGTGTATTTCACATAGGAAAGCCAATCTTCCCCTAATGTAGTATAGGCATCTTCGGCAATAAGAAACTTGTCACTGATATTAATTGTCGGGAGCAGTTTCTCGAATCTTGCATTGTATGTCATGTAACTCCTTTTGGTAAAAAAGTTTCAATGCCTCCTTCGGTACGACCACCTCATTGTAATGCGCTACCTTCAGACATTCGGTTTCAATGTCTATATAGGTCAATTCCATTTCACATAGTCTTGACACCATAGACCTTGCAGCATTTTTGATACTGTTGTATTCCCGAATGAGTATATCGGGTATGGGTTGGGTTGTTTCTATAACATTGGGCACCTCCTTTAACTGTTGGGATAAAATGGTATTTTCGCGTTTAAGTACGGCATTCTCCGTACGCAACGCATGAAGCATCATTCGGATATCGCCGTCCGAATAGTGTTTGGGGGATCGTCCCCCTCTGTTTTGTTTCTCACCCATACGGGCACTTGCTGCCGCCTCCTCAACCAAGGCACGGTACACCTTGTTTTTGGATATTCCCGCAAGTGTGATACCCTTTTCACCTTTCTTGCTGTCGGCAATCTCATAGCTGACCTTAGAGACGATCGACATCGTGATCTCTCCATCAAGCTGTCTGATATGCTCGATAACCCTCTTGATCAATGCCGTATTTCTCTCAACAAGTACCTGCTGATGCTTTTTCAAATTGTCATTCTTTGCTTTTCGTTTCATTGTGTTCTCCCTTTGTATTTTTTACTCCTTTGCATTTTCCAGATAGCTTCCTGCCAACTCCTTTATCGTCTCTCTGGACATATTAAAATAGACCAGCGTGGACTCAAAATTGCTATGCCCCATTTCATTCATGGTAATATAGGGAATAGCATCATTGCCGCTTTGTGCATACAGCTCCGCTCTTGCATGACCGAACATGTGCCGCAGCGAGTGGAAGCCGAGATCAAGCAGCTCTTTATCCACACTGTCCTGATGTTTTTGGTACAGTTTTCTCAGTGCCGATTTTAGACGGGTTAAGGCATCTCTGCTGTGTACCCTTTTTCCTGTACTTGTCGTAAAGAAAAACGGATGCCTCGGATAGCGTGCAAATTCGGATACATAGGTTTTGCTTTTCATATATTGATTAATGGCATCAAAGAACATATCGCGGTATTTGTCACTCAGCCAATAGAGAGGCTCATGTCTTAGAGGAATAGGATATTTAAATTGCAGATCAGGCGTGTTGTGCTCATTGTCCAGCATCATATCTATATCGTATTCCTCTTTGAGCCATGCCCGCCTTTTATTCCCGTTGATATCAATCTCATCCGATTTGGGATCGATCAGCCATACCTCCTGCCTGTCATAGTCAATATCATATAGAGTAAGATTAAGTGCCTGTCCTATTCTTGCTGAACATGCACCGCATAATAGATAGAGCAGCTTTTCTCTCGGTTTGGATATTTCAAGCAGCTCATCAAAGAGCTCCACCGGAAAATATTTGATACGCTGCCTGTTCTTTGGTACTTTATAGGGTGGAAGGTATTTGAGTTTAGAGCCGGAAACCTCAAGTGCAAGAGGGGACTTTTTGATCTGAACACCCGCAAGGAAACTTCTTGCAGCTTTATGCCTTTCATGTAACTGATTGATGAAACGGTGATCTTCTATCAGTTCACTCTCTTCTGTAAAATAAAAATAAGAGTTGATCCCCGCAATCTCTTTATTGATTGTTGTTTTTCCAAGCGGTGCACTTTCAAGAACCGTTACCTCAATACCGTCCGCATCCCATTCACTCTCTTCCCTAACCGTGATCTCAAACCCAGACCGCAGTTGGTTTCTGTATCGTGCCTGATAAGATGCAAATGACTCTTGAAGACCAATGGGGTTATAAAGACTCCATTCCCAGAATCTTTCCATGCTTTTAAGAAAGGTGCGAATGGTATTATCTGAGAGGTCTCTAACCTGTTTCATCCAAATACTCCATTCGTCAGAGTCAACCAATGTCACCACTTCATTATTAAAGAGGGTAGAGATGATGTAGGAGTCAGCCTTTTTGACAATCATGGAATATCCTTTTAAATATCAATTAAGGAGATTCTATCATGCACTAATGTTAATACTATGAATAATTCACATATTGTGAAATATATAATTTATAAATTTACACTTTGTGAGTTTATATATCCGAGAATATTTAAAAGTATGAAGTTTTTGAAGATTTTAGTAGTATTTTTTGGTAAAATTCACATTATTCTTAGTTAGTAGTTAAGTGGTTAATATACCTTAGAAGAGCTCCGTAAATCTGGAAGCCACTTTGATCTGCCTCTGGCACTGTTGATCGCATTGAACAAAAAGGCATTTGTTCAGGAGGATCTGTATGTCTTTGGTGAATTGGGACTGGATGGGCGTATTAAGAGTTCAT
>Ga0256843_1002139_pt1 | contig 14722 bp, 15 predicted proteins | sample AlvinellametaG_FD_191572 | JGI IMG/M metagenome (GOLD analysis project Ga0256843, IMG submission 191572) | Pompeii worm associated microbial communities from hydrothermal vent at the East Pacific Rise, Pacific Ocean - Alvinella | ecosystem: Host-associated > Annelida > Integument > Unclassified ... | reverse complement strand
CCCCAACTTTTACTGGGAATGCTAATGTATCTTTGTTGCGCACAGTACGGATATATTCATTCTCTTTGAATGCAGCATTGATATTCTCAAGCCCTTTTCCGTAAATATTTGCAATTAGATAACCATCACGGCGTAAAGCTTTTGTAGCTTGTTTGCCAGTACTCTCTCTAACTATACCTTCTAACATATGAAGTCCTTCTTTTTTAAAAATAGGCGCAATTATACTCAATTTTTCTTAAAAGTTTACTTTAAATCAAAGATATCATCATCATTACTGAAATCAGGCTCTTCAAATTCCTCTTGCGTATTTGGATTTGAAGTAATTTTACCTGTTGTCAGACCTGAAATTTTCAGTTCAAGATCGGATGCGCTTGTTGCATTGTCAAGCGCCTGTTCTTTTGTGATAACACCCTCATTATAGAGATCAAAAATAGCCTGATCAAAACTTTGTGAACCGTAATGTTCTTTTCCTGCTTCAATTGTATCACGAATTTCATAATCTCGATTTTCCATAATAAGCTTTTCAATCATAGGAGTACGAACAAGAACTTCCAATGCCGCACGACGACCACCATTTTGAGTCTGTACAAGTCTTTGAGACACAACTCCCTGTAAAACACCTGCAACAGAAAGACGTACACGATTTTGTTCTTCTGAAGGAAACTGTGCAATAATACGGTTAATAGTCTCTTTTGCATCAACAGTATGCAGCGTTGAAAAAACCAAGTGTCCTGTATCTGCGGCATGTAAAGCAAGATTAATTGTCTCTCTATCCCGCATCTCCCCAACAAGAATAATATCAGGATCTTCCCGCAGTGCAGCACGTAGTGCTGTACCAAAAGAGAGCGTATCTTGTCCTACTGAACGTTGATTAATAATACAGCCTCTATCTTTATGAACAAACTCAATCGGATCTTCAATAGTAATAATATGTTTCTTTTTATTGAGATTAAGTTCATTAATTAATGCCGCAAGTGTCGTTGATTTTCCTGAACCCGTAACACCTGTTACTAAAACAAGACCACGCTCTTTATAGGCAAAACTTCTAATAACCTCTGGTAAATGCAACTCTTCAAATGAAGGAATTTTTACAGGAATAGCACGAAAAACAGCCGATACACCATCCATTTGAAAAAAGATATTCACACGAAAACGGTTGTTCTCATCAAAAGGATACACAAGATCGAGTTCCTTTTTCTCAACAAACTCGGCAAACCTTCCTTTTAAAAGCTCTTTTGCAAAAGTCAGAGCATCCTCTTTTGCAAAAATTCCTCCGGAAAACTGCACGATATTCCCATTGATCCGAGCACGAATCACAGAGTTTGCTTTAATATGAAGATCCGATCCACCTACTTCAATCATCTTTTTGAGATGAACTCGTACCTTTTTAAGCTGTTCAAACGTCAGCTTGCTAATATCAACTTCTACATTCATAATCTCTCCAATATATCCTTAAATGCCTCTTTAAAAGCGACTAATCCCTCTTCAATTTGCTGATCTAAAAGAGCATCAAGATCAATACCAGCTTTCTCTAAAAGTGCAAAATGTTTCTTAACAAGTTCATTTTCAATAGGAAGTGCTTTTGTAATACTTGCCTCTTGTACAAAAGATTTTATTGTAGCAACAGGTGCAGTATTCACACTTCGGTATGCCAAAAGTTTCTCTACATAATAGTATGGCGGTAAACTATCATCTTTAACACCCGTACTTGCAAAAAGTGCTCTACAACGCTCTACTTTTAATGCTTCTATCGCTTCATAGATCACAGATGAGTTATAGATACCCGTCAGTGCAGGAGCTATACCCTTTTCAACCAAAAGCGGATCAAGCGCTCTATCAATACGTGATACAAAAATACTAATAACCGTATCAACTTTTTTCTCTGCCTTTGCCAACCCTCTTTGAAATGCTTCAGCACAAGCAACTGCCTGCTCTTTTTTAAATACTAGTGTTGCATTTACAGGAATAGAATCTGCGGTTAATGCTTCCATTGCCTCATACCCTGCTGTTGTCGCCGGAACTTTAATCATTACATTTGGTCTCGCAATAGCAGTAAAGAGTCGTTTTCCTTCAGCAATTGTTGCAGCTGCATCATCACAAAAGAAAGGATCAACTTCAATACTCACATAACCATCATCACCTGCATCATAAAGAGGACGTAAAATATCTGCAGCTTTTGTAATATCATACATAGCCACTGCCTCATATTTCTCTTTAGCGTTGAGAGCCGTTAGTGAAGCAAGCTGTGTTTTATAGGCTTCAGAATTTAAAATAGCATTTTTAAAAATTGCAGGGTTGGAAGTCGCCCCATTTATAATATTTTTTTCTATTAACTCTTTAAACTCGGCATCTAAATAATCTCGCTCAATAAAATCAGCCCATAGTGAAAATTGTAACTCTTTATTATACATTTTTTACTCTTTTTTATAATTTTAGCTCTATTATATCCCAAGAAATCTTAAGCTAATTTTTTCGGCACAACAATTGTAAAAATAGATCCTTTTGAACTACTTTTTACATCTATTTTTGTATGAAACTGTTTTTGCATAATCATCTGCGACATATAAAGTCCCAAACCGGTTCCGTTTTTGCCTTTTGTACTGAAATACGGTTCAAAGATCTGATCAATATACTCTTTTGCAATACCACCGGCATTATCAATAATATCAATTGCCACTTCGCTCTCTCGCTCATGAAGTGTAATTTTTACTTTTGCATCTTTTATCTCTCTATCATGCAACTCATCAACTGCATTATTAACAATATTGAGTAAAACCTGAATAAGTTCATTAACATAGGTATCAATAATAATTGCACCCTCTGCACGAAACTCTATAGTCACATCTGTCTTTTTCAAACGTGGTTCGATAAATGTGATCACTTTATGCATCAACTCTCGAATATCAATGGTTGTAATCTCTTTGCCAGGTCTGAAATATGTTTGAAAATCATCAATTGTTTGAGAAAGGTAGAGAATAGTTTCACTAATATTTTCAAAAGTTTCATCATATTCAGGCTCTTCTATTTTCTCACCTAAAAGCTTTTTAACCTGTAAATTTGATATGCTCAAAGTTACCGTTGAAAGCGGCTGTCGCCATTGATGCGCAATCATAGAGATCATCTCACCCATAACTGCTTGACGAGATTGAATAGAGAGCAGTCTGTCTTTTTGTGTAAGCTCTTCAACTTTTTTAGAGAGTTGTTTCTCCTGTGAAATAATAAGATGACGCGCCTGATCAATACGAACTTTATAGAAATAGACAATAGTACTCACTACTACAAGGACAAAAGAGATATAAAAAAGTTGAAAAAAACTATATGCCGTATGAAAAAAAGGATTAAAAGGGGCAAAAAGAATCATACTGATAAGCAGCATAAACCAAGGAAGAGCCTGCTTCTCATTTTTGAGATAGAGTATGATAATAGGATAGGTATAAAACCAGGTATGCTTCATCTCTTGAGGTGAACTGACATATATCAACAAGATCAATAAAAAAGTAAATTGTGCCGTAACCATTATAGAGACAAAATCATAATATTTTTTATCTTTTCTTAAAAGCAGTGCTAAAAATATATTCACAATAAAGAGTAAAAACTCTATAGCTGCTAAAGTGTAATATTCCCCCTCTAAAATATTTAAAATCGATCCATACAAAACAGCAATAGATGAGAGTAAAATGCCGACATTCATCATCTGAAATTTACTCATTAAGTCACGTTCTGCTTTTTTAAAGTGCCAGCCACTTGTAAAAAAATTATCTATAAACATTAAAAAACCCTATATATTATTTTACGGCAAGTATATTTTATCTAAGATCTCTTGATATTCCAAATTTACTTGACTATCAAGCGTAATTCCTCCACCACTTTTATAAATATAGCGTCCGTTTTTCTTCTCAATAAAACGGATCATCACACCACTATCAAAGTTTTGACCATCAAAAACACCAAAAACTCCGCTAAAGAATCCTCTCTCATACCCCTCAACATCATCTATAATTTGAAGTGTTGATACTTTTGGTGCACCGCTGATACTTCCTGCAGGAAGCAATCTTTTTAAAATTGTACCAAGATTTTCTCGCCAATTTGGCTCCAAGGCTCCTTGAATATGCGAACTCACCTGTAAAAGTTCTTTGGTTCCAGCATCAATTTTTGTAATGTAACGAAAAGATTTTACAGCAACCTTTGTTGCAACCATAGAGAGATCATTGCGCAACAGATCCACAATCATAATATGTTCTGCCATCTCTTTTGTATCAGCGAGGATCTTCTCTTTTGCTCCACTCAAAGAAGCATCAATTGTCCCTTTCATCGGAAACGTATGAATTGTATTCTCTTCTATCTGAATAAATTTTTCTGGAGAAAAACAGACAAATTCATCACGTACACGCAGTTTGTAGTGAGCATTTGCAAGACTAAAAATCTCTTTTAAAGAGAGTTCACTCTCTATTGGCGTTGGTTGAGTAAGATTAAGAATATAGGTCTCTCCTGCTTTAATCTTCTCTATGACAGCTTCAAATTTTTGAGTATATAGATCTAAAGAGAGAGGAAATTTTTGTAAAAAATGTTGATGTTCTTTGTAGCGGTATGCTTCACAAATAGAAAATTCTATATCATTCTTTTGCAATTCATCAAGTGGATAAACTTCTATATTTTCTGCTTTAAAATCACAAAAGAATAAAAAAGGAACTCTCTCCTTAGCTAAGCTGTTAACTCTTTCAAAACTCATTAAAGGATCAGTTTTTTCAAAATCGCCATACGAATATTAACACCGTTATTCACCTGCTGCAATACTTTGCAACGCGGATCTTCAAGCATGGCGTCTGTTATGTCAATGTTCCTATGAACCGGACCGGGATGCAGTAAAATAATGTCACGATCCCCTACCAACTCTTCCGTAATACAAAAATCACTTGCATAATCTTTCAAACTTGCATAACTTTGCGATGAATGGCGTTCGGTTTGTGTTCGCAAACTCATAATTGCATCAACCTCATCAATAATTTCACTTAAATAGTGTGTCGTTTGAAGATCTGTTTTTGGTAAAAAGTGAGGAGGTGCAACTAAAATAACCTCCATTCCAAATCGTGTCAACAACTCAATATTTGAGTTTGCAACACGAGAATTTTTAATATCGCCGACAATTGCAATTTTTTTACCGCTAACGTCACCAAAATGATCTTTAAGAGTATAGAGATCAAGAAGTGCTTGGGAAGGGTGAGCGTGTGCACCATCACCTGCATTTAAAATTGCTGCTTTTGTATGCTTTGAGAGAATCTTCGGTACACCTGCATTTTGATGACGTACTATAATTGCATGAGGACCCATTGCATCAAGATTCATTGCTGTATCAACGAGTGTCTCACCCTTTTTGGTAGAACTTTTTGCAACATCAAGATGGACTATCTCAGCACCTAAACGCTTTGCAGCTATTTCAAAAGAGCTTTTTGTCCGTGTGGAATTTTCAAAAAAGAGAGTAATTATGATCTTATCTTGTAATACCCGTTCAAAACGTCCGTCACTAAAAGCTTTTGCATCAGCTAAAAGCTCTTCGATTTCAGCTTTTGAAAAATCATCTGTTCGTATTAAATGTTGCATATCTACTCTCTTTATTTTTTCAAATTATACAAGAGATCGCATAGTGTGTCAATATCAGAAGATATTTTAAGGAGTGGAAAATCTATTGCTTCAAAATATGGTTTGCTCACTGTGTCAAAATTAGACTCAGAAGATCTACAGTTAAAGACAACGGTATGAGGAACTTCTGCATTTTCAAGTGCTTTTTTTGAAAGAAGTGTATCGTTTATACACCCGAGTGAGCAGTGTGTAACAAGTAAAACTGAAGCTTCTAGCTCTTGAATAAGATCAAAAATAGCAAAATATTTTTCAAGAGGCACATAGAGACCCCCTGCTCCCTCAATAATAAGAATATCACAGAGAGCTTCTACCTTTTTTATGGCCTGCAGAACCTTTGAAATATCAAATTTTTCTCCACCTGAAGCAATAAAAGGAGCAGCAGGCAGTTCATAAGAGATAGGAACGATATCTTCAACACGAAGGTCTTGCATCAGAGGATTTAACTCTTTTACTAAGGCTAAAAGTAGATCTCCATCAGGATAAACACCCCCAACAACACCCGTCTCAACTGGCTTTATAACCCCAACTTTCAAACCACGTGAAGCATACTCACGCAGGAGTAGTTTTGTAGTGTAGGTCTTACCAATGTCAGTATTTGTCGCAGTAATAAATATTCGTTTTTTCATAAGTGGATTATAACGGATTTTTTAAAATTACCATAGGAGGGTCAAAAACTAATTAGATTTTTGCTTAATGTGCTTTAGATTTTGATGTTTTTGTAAAGGAGGCTACATAAAGTAGCTGACTGCACAAATCATCAAAAGATGAAGTGCAGTAAGTAAAAAGATATTAGTTTTCGTCTTGGTTAACGATCTTGTTTGCTGAAATCCAAGGCATCATTTCACGAAGTTTTACACCAGTTTGCTCAATTAATGAAGCACGTGCATTTGTACGTTCAGCATTCATACGAGGATAACCTGCTTGACCTTCTAGGATAAAATCTTTTGCAAATCTACCATCTTGGATCTCTTTTAGGATCTCTCTCATAGCAGCTTTAGACTCATCATTGATAACACGTTTACCAGAAACATAGTCACCATACTCAGCAGTGTTAGAGATAGAGTATCTCATATCAGCGATACCACCCTCAAACATCAAATCAACAATAAGTTTTAGTTCGTGAAGACACTCAAAGTATGCCATTTCAGGAGCATAACCAGCTTCAGTTAGTGTTTCAAAACCAGCTTGAACAAGTGAAGATACACCACCACAAAGAACAGCTTGCTCACCAAAAAGGTCAGTTTCAGTCTCATCTTTGAAAGTTGTCTCAATAATTGCAGTACGTCCACCACCAATTGCAGATGCATATGAAAGTGCTAATGCTTTTGTTTCACCACTAGGATCTTGATCAACAGCGATTAAATCAGGAATACCACCACCACGAACAAACTCACTTCTTACAGTATGTCCCGGAGCTTTTGGAGCAATCATTGTAACATTAATATCAGCTCTTGGAATAATACGACCATAGTGAATGTTAAAACCATGTCCAAATGCAATAGTAGCACCCTCTTTAAGGTTTGGCTCGATCTCGTTTTTATAGATCTCTGCTTGATTTTCATCAGGAAGAAGAATCATAACAACATCAGCTTTTGCCGTAGCTTCACCAACTGTTAATACTTCAAAGTTTTTTGCTGCAGCTTTTTTCCATGAGCTTCCACCCTCTCTTAAACCAACAACAACTTCTACACCACTGTCTCTTAGGTTTTCTGCGTGAGCGTGTCCTTGAGAACCAAAACCAATCATTGCAACAACTTTGCTTTTGATCAAATCTAAACTTGTATCTTTATCATAATATACATTTAATGCCATCTGTTTTCCTTGGGCTTTAGAGATTCAACTCTAAAAAATTTGTCGCATTATACTAAAAATATGGTAAAACTTTTATTAGGGCTTGCTTATAACTAAAAGAAAATTTCTCCTCTTAATCTCTTACTCTGTATAATATGGAAAAAATTAGGGAAAAAGATGAAAAAATTCAATCTATTTAATGAAATAATTGTAACAGACAAAAAAGAGCTGCTAAGTGCTATAAATTCGCAAAAAGAGTTTGCTATCAACATTAAAGGAGAGATTCTTTTTGCCCCTTTTGGCAATAAAGAGATACTCATCTTCTCTACACAGCACAAACCTGCCAAAACAAATGCATTAATGCCCCAAAAACCTCTCACATTAGCTGAAATATTTGGAAACAACTACCAGATAGTTGAAGATGGACAGAGAGTTCTTATAAAAGCATTTGCGAACTGGCAGGAACTTATCAAACTCAATACACCGCGTGCATCCTATGATGACACAACAGGTGATGGTGTCAGTGAATTTTCAAACAGTGACTTAGAAGATATTGGTTGGAATGCTACTGAATTTAATATTACTTACCGAGAGATGGTAGAGCTTTTAGAGACACAGTGTGAAGGAACACTTCTGTGTATTGAACAAGAAGAGCCACACTATCAATTTAGCGGTCTTGGTTTCTTAGCAGATGAGACCGAGGCAAAAGAGAAACTCTTCGCATATTGCCGACAAAAGGCAAAAGACCTCATGCAAAACGATCCGCTCTATACAAAAGAGAAACTGAGTGATGATGAGGAGGAGGCAGCAGAGTTTTTTGGGCTACTTTAACCTCTGTAGATAGCGCTGTAAAATTATCATCGCTGAGAGTGAATCGATCCGACCGTCTCGGATCTGTTTCATCTCCCCTTTCATAAGAGCTTCTGCCTCTTTTGAGCTCCCTGCTTCATCTTGAAAAACCACTTCCCCACCAAAATCCACAAGATTCATAAAGTGTTCTATACGACGGCGCATCTCATCTTCGCTACTACCGCCTAAAGGGAGCCCGACAACAACAGTATCAACTTCCCACTCCACTAAAACCTTTTTTACATCACGTGAAGCTTGATTCCGATTTTTTCGTATTACCGCAGGAAGTGGTGTGACTATATCTTTATGGGCAGAGTATGCAAGACCTATACGCTTAAGACCAAGATCAATAGCAATATACTTCACACTATTTTCCTAAACAAAAAGAGCCAAACATCTTGTCTAACATCTCATCATTTTCAAACGGTCGTGTAATACTTGCCATCGCTTTTATAGCTTCATTGAGATGAAAAGAGAAGATCTCAAGCTCTTGATCTTCAAGCGGTTCATACGCCTCTTCAATATTTTGCATTGTCTCTTTGACAGCCGATATCTGACGCTCTGAAATAAGCATAATCTCATCACTTAAATTGTTTGCATCCATGATCTCTTTGAGTCTTGTAATAAGTGCCGTGACATCATCTTTGGAGTTTAACTCCATATCAAAATCAATATTTTGCATAGCAAATTTTTGAGGTAGATCAACTTTGTTTTTAATAATAATCTTTGCTTTATGGGCTGCATGCATCTTTAAAAGCTCTAAAATCTGAACATCTTCTTCATCTGCCTCACGTGATCCGTCAAAAAGAGCGATCACTATATCACTCTGCTTTATCGCTTCTAAACTTCGCTCGATCCCAATTTTTTCAATAGCATCTTCAGCCTCACGAATACCTGCCGTATCAACTATACGAATAAGATGCGTACCGATCTTGACCTGCTCTTCGATCGTATCACGTGTTGTTCCTGCTATATCACTTACTATTGCACGATTGTAATTAAGTAGGGCATTTAGCAGTGAACTTTTTCCGACATTTGGTTTACCGACAATAGCCACTCGAAAACCCTGCATCAATCCGGCACGGGACTCAGAGGCATGGAGCGTTTTTTGCAGCAGTTTATAGAGAGTGTCAAGTTTTGCTCTGATCTGCGCAACGAGATCTTCTGGCAGATCCTCCTCTGCATAGTCAATTGTCACCTCAGAGTATGCCAAAATATGAATGATCTCATCTCGCACCTCTTCAATAAACTCTTTGAGTGAACCCTTCATCTGTGCAGCTAAGATCTTTGCTGCATCTTCACTTTTGGCTTCAATAAGCTGTGCAATGGCTTCTGCTTCACTTAGATCTATTCGCCCGTTAAAAAAGGCACGTTTTGAAAACTCTCCGGCATTGGCAAGCCGTGCACCCACGCTAAGAGCGGCTTTTAAAATAGATTGTGCCACAATGTAGCCACCGTGACACTGGATCTCTACAACATCTTCAGCCGTAAACGAGTGTGGTCCTTGAAAATAGATCACAATTGATTCATCAATGAGCTCATTTTCGGAGTTATAGATATTTGTTAATGTTGCATAACGATTTGTAAAATTTTCTTTATGGGAGAGTTTTTGTGCGATTTGGAGTGCATCTTTGCCACTGAGACGAATTATTGCTATAGAGCCAATGCCATTGGCTGTGGCAATGGCTACTATTGTATCATTTTCTATCATTAGTGTGCGTGGTAATCATTTACCAAAATATATTTTAACCCGTCACGCGTTGAGCGGATAACCACATATTTGTCAGGGTAACGTTCACGTAACTCTTTGAGTGCGATCTGAACCAAAACACCATCTAAAATTTTTGTCTGTGCACGACCATCTCTATCGATATTTTCACAAACACTCTCAAGATAACGACCTACAGACTCTTCCTGATTTTTTAAAAACTCTGCAATTTCTAAACGAAGTTGCACATCATATTTTGCATTCAACCAATTAAAAAGCATATAAGAGAGTGCTTTATAACGGTATCCTTCTTTACCTATGAGCAGTGCTGCATCTTCACCTTTAAAATTGATAAGGAGTGTCTGCTTATCATAAGCAGATACTTCTATCTCTTCAATCTCAAAACAGATAGATGCAAAGAGCTCATTAATAGAAAGACTTACCTCTTTTGCAATTTTTTCTATATCAATATTCTGTTCTTCTTTTGTTAAAGTAAAGTTCTCTTCATCATAAGCATCATCATAATCAGCCGTATAATCCAAACCATTTGCTAGTTCATCTTCTAAATCTTCATCTTGATCACTTACAAAAGAAGCAGGCATAATTGTATCATTCAAAAATTGTTGTTCATATTTTTCTTCAATGAGCACTTCTTCTTCAAGAGATTCACTTAGTGACTCTTTTTGAAGAGTATCTTCTACACTGTTTTTTACACTTTGCTCTCTCTTTTTTGACTTATCTATAGCCGCAACAATAATAGCCGGTTTTTTAAAAAAGCCCATAAAACCATCGCTTGGAGCTTGAACAATTTCAACAGCGATCTCTGTAACTGAGCATTGCAGTCGAGCCGCTGCATTTTCATATGCCTCTTCAAGAGTTACAGCTTCTACCTTGATCATAACTATTTCTCGCTTTTTTTCTCAATAGCAGCTTTTGCATCCTCTGCATTTTTAAACTGCTGATTAACCATAAACTGCTGTGCAATTGAGAAGAGGTTATTTGTAAACCAGTAAAGCACTAAACCAGACGGGAATGTTACAAAGAAAAATGTAAAGAGTACTGGAAGGTACTTAAATACTTTCTCTTGCATCGGATCTGTAAAGTTATTTGGTGTCATACGTTGTTGAAAGAACATTGATGCACCCATTAGGATCGGTAAAACATAGTATGGATCCATACGTGAAAGATCATGTATCCATAAAATCCATGGTGCACCTTGTAGTTCAACAGAGTTTAAAAGTGTACGATACAGTGCAAAGAAAACTGGAATCTGTAGCAACATAGGCAAACAACCACCCAGAGGATTGGCTCCATGTTTTTTATACATTTCCATTGTCATCGCATTAAGTTTTTGCGGATCTTTTTTATACTTCTCTTTTAACTCTTTAAGTTTTGGTGCAAGAATTTTCATTTTTTGCATAGATACCATACCTTTGTATGTTAAAGGATAGAGTACCGCACGAATCAGTGCAGTTAATGCAATAATAGACCAACCCCAGTTACCAAAGATACCATGTAACCATGAAAGAAGTGCAAAAAGTGGTTTTGCTGCAAATGTAAACCAACCATACTCAATAGCATTCGTAAGCATTGGATCAATAGCTTTTAAAACTTTATGCTCTTTTGGTCCAATATACCCATGAATACTCTCATTCTGTTTCGCATCGAAATAAACAACAGGATTATCTTCAGGACCACGTTCTACAATAACACTTGTATCTTTTTTAAAGCCATAAAGTATAATTGCCGTATATTGGTCAAAAGATGAAACAAGTTTTACCCCTTGAAAAACTTGACGCCCTTCAGCATCTCCATCCTCTATAATATGAACAACATCATCATCTGTATAGACCATTGCTCCAGCAACTGCCATCAGTTTTTTAGAAACGTGAGGGCGATCACCAAGGTAGATATAATGACGAACATCTTTAGAGAGATCTATTTTTGCATCATAATGCCCATCAGCATAAAATGTTAAAGTTTTCGTAATCGTCACCATTGGAAGCTTTTGTGTCAATGTAACGGTAACAGGCTGATCTTTTATAGTCACTTCACTTACCGTTGTATGGTATGGAATTGTCATAGCAGCTTTATTAATTGCATCATCTGCAAAACGGATATAAAGCGGTTTTGTTCCCTTTGCAGGAATTACCTGAGCGTGAACATTATCACTGTTTCTAAACTTCTCTTCAAGTAACTCTTTGGATGCAATACGTCCTAAAGTGTCAATTTTAATAATAAAGTTTTTATTTTTTATTGTAACTATATCTGATGAAGCTACATTGGATGCTTTCTCTTCATCTGCAATAGTATGACCTGAAACTGCTTCAACTTTTTTACCAATCTCTTGTGTAGTGCTTTTAGCTTCTACATTACTGAGAGCATTTTCTGTTGGCACTTTTGGCTCAGCTGGTGGAAAGATCGCGGTATAACCTACGAAAAAAACGACAGATAACAGTACAGCGACTATTAATCTTTGATTTGGTGAGAGTTTATCTAACACAAATTACCCTTTATATGAAAAATTTTTTATAATGTAATAGCGGTTTTTTTCACTTGGAACCAACCAATATTTTATAGAATCAACCTCGAGTTTTGCAGGCTTTTGATGGAGCTTATCCAACTCGGGATACTCTATCCCACCTTCAAAAAATTGATTACAACGCAGTATTCTAGTAAAAGAGTGGTAAAAAGCACTTGAAAGTGAATTGTTTTGGAAGTTTAATCGAGCATACTCACTGCAAGATGGGTAATATCGACACGATCCGAAACCTATAAGTGTAAAAAACTTCTGGTATAACCATAAAAGTTTAAGCAGAAATTGTTTGAGCACGTGAGAGAATTTTTTTAAAATCATTGTGAAGTTTTTCATGTGAAGTTTCAAAGATTCCTACTTTTGCAACAAATACATAAGTACCATCTTTTAAAGAGTTTGAGAATTCACAAAACATTGCACGCATTCTTCGCTTTGCACGATTACGCTTGACAGCATTACCTACTTTTTTAGTAGCGGTAAAACCGACTTTGTGAATTCCATTTTGAGGAATAAAAAAAAGAACAACACTGCTAGAGTGCTGATTTTTTCCTTTGTTATAGACATAGCGAAACTCTTTATGAGTTTTTACTATATCAAACCCGCCTATACTGACAATTTTTTACGACCTTTAGCACGACGACGGTTAAGTACATTACGACCATTTGCAGTAGCCATTCTAGCTCTGAAACCGTGTGTACGCTTTCTTGGTGTATTGTGTGGTTGGTATGTTCTTTTCATTTGACATATCCTTATTTAATTTAAGTTTGGAATAGTACCAAAGCTTTACTTAAAGAGTGGTTAAGTTTTTCTCCTATCCTTTTTAAGTTTTTCTGTGTTATAGTATGTGAAATAATTACAAAAGGAACGATAATGATAAAGAAATCTCTTCTAAGTATAGCACTTCTTGGTGTTACCTTCTTGTCAACTAACAGTGATGCCTGTACTCGCGTCATTCATACATTTAAAAATGGTGATGTTATGACAGCTCGCAGTATGGATTGGTATCTTCGCTACCAAACAGATATATGGAAATTTCCAAGAGGTCTTAAACGCAATGGTCTTGCAGCAAAAAATCCGGCAGAATGGATAAGTAAATATGGAAGTGTCATCGTTGCACAAACAACAGCCAAGCAAGCAGCTGCAACAGACGGTATGAATGAAAAAGGTCTTGTAGCCAATATGCTCTATCTTACAGAGACAGAGTATGCACCAAGAGATCTCAGTAAAAAGGGCATTGCTTCTTCTGTATATGTACAGTTTTTACTTGATAATTTTGCAACCGTTGATGAGGCAGTTAAATTTATTAAAAAAGGGAGTGTTCAGATGCTTCCTGTCCCTATTCCAAATAGTAAACATCTTCCAACAATGCACATTTCACTCTCAGATGCCTCAGGCGATTCTGCTATTATAGAGTTTTTAAACAAAAAAGTAGTAATCCATCACTCAAAAAAATATCAAGTAATGACAAACTCTCCAATCTACTCACAACAGTTGGCATTAACTGCATATTGGGATGCTATCGGAGGACACAACTTTTTACCAGGAACACGAAACTCACCGGATCGTTTTGTTAGAGCCTCTTTTTATAACAAACATCTACCAGAGGCAAAAAGTTACAGAGAAGAGGTGGCTGGACTTATGTCTATTATAAGAAATGCATCTTCGCCATTTGGTCGTCCAGATCCAGAAAAACCAAATGTATCAACAACATTATGGAGAACATTAGCGGATCAAACACATAAAATTCTCTACTTTGAATCAACAATAAATCCAAACTTGATCTGGATTGATTTTAATAAATTTGATTTTTCAAAAGGGAGTGGTTCAAAAGTATTGCCGATACCGGATAATGCAGAATATATGGGGAAAGTAAATAAATTTTTTCATAAAGAAAAATCTTTAGAGTTTGCTAAAATACCAACAAAAAAATAACTATTTTAAAAGCTCCCTTCTGGGAAGCTTTTAAATTTAAGAGACTTTAACAGCCACTTCTCCATTTTCAACAGTAAATTCTACTTTAGAGCCTTCTGTTACTGTCCCATCAAGAATCAAGTCAGCAAGTCTGTCCTCAACAATTTCAAAAAGAGCACGTTTCAGTGGTCTTGCACCATAAACCGGATCAAATCCAGCCTCTGCGATATACTCAACTGCTTCATCAGATAAAACAAGTTCAATATCACGCTCTTTAACTTTATTTCTAA
>Ga0256843_1002137_pt1 | contig 14728 bp, 14 predicted proteins | sample AlvinellametaG_FD_191572 | JGI IMG/M metagenome (GOLD analysis project Ga0256843, IMG submission 191572) | Pompeii worm associated microbial communities from hydrothermal vent at the East Pacific Rise, Pacific Ocean - Alvinella | ecosystem: Host-associated > Annelida > Integument > Unclassified ... | reverse complement strand
TCATAAGGTCTGCATCTCTAGCTGCAAGATAATCATTTACAGTAACTACATGAACCCCTCTTCCTATAATTGCATTTAAAACAACAGGTAAAGTAGCAACTAATGTTTTACCTTCACCTGTCTTCATCTCAGCAATTCTTCCTTCATGAAGCACCATTCCCCCAATCATTTGAACATCATAATGTCTCATTTGTAATGTTCTTTTTGATACTTCTCTTGTAATTGCAAACACATCATATAAGACTTTATTTAGGGCATTTTGATAATTTTCTCCACCATCAATTTCATCTAAAACTTGTTTTTTAATATCAAAAAATGAATTACGAAGTTCTTCATCACTCATTTTTTCATATTTTTCTTCAAGTTTATTTATCTCTTTTACTCTTTTTTGATATTTTTTAAGTTCCCTATCGTTTTTTGTTCCAAATATTTTCCCTAATACTTTTAACATTGCTAACCTTATATATTTTTTTTGTTATAATACCAAAAAAAAGGATAAAAATGAAACATATAATTCTTATATTTATGATTATTTTGAGTTATGGGTTTGATATTAAATATAAAAGTTTTGAAAGTGATTTTAATCAATCAGTAAAAAGTGAAAATAAAATAATCCATTATGAAGGCAAAGTATTTGTAGATAATAATTTAGTTTATTGGCATTATATTAAACCAATTGAAAAAAAAATATGGGCAACAAATGATAAAATTTATGTATATGAACCAGATTTAGAACAAGTAACAATTTATCAAAAATCAAATAATGATAATTTTTTTAAATTACTAAAAACAGCTAAAAAAATCGATAAAAATACATATTTAAAAAAATATGACAACAAAAATATTTATTTTAAAACTAAAAATGACTTAATTACTAAAATATATTATAAAGATAAAATAGATAATTTAGTTACTTTAAATTTTTATAATGTAGAAAAAAAAGAGTTTAATAGTTCTATTTTTCAGCCAAAATATCCAGATTATGTAGATACTATTTATAGTAAATAAAAGAATGCTTTATCCATTTAAAGCATTCATTCTTTCTTTTTTACTTCCTATTGAGGTAATTTGAATACCAAAGTTTCCATCAACTATTACAACTTCTCCTTCAGCTATTTTTTTATCATCTATCAAAACTTCTAAAGGCTCATTTGCTAATTGATTTAATTCAACTATACTTCCTATATCCATATTTAAAACATCTTTTAAAAGCATTTTTTTAGTTCCAATTCTTACACGAAGATTTAACTTTACATCTAATAATAATTTTAAATTTTGTAATTCTTCACTATCAATCATAGGAGATGAACTTGCAGTATGTTCTGATGTTGTAACAGTTGAAGATTCATTAGATGAACCACTAATAGCACTATAAGCATCTTTATCAAATAAAATAAACCACTTATAATTTTTATCATTAATATTAAAATCTAAATCTACTCTATAAGCACAATTTCCCCATTCACTATCAGCAGATGTTTTAAAATCAGCAGATGTTACACTAAAATTTAGTTTTGGAATATCATTTTGAGCTGAAAGAGTAGTAGATAAACTACCTACAATATTAGATACAATCTCTTTAATCGCATCTAAATCTTCTTCATTCATATCACTTTTTTCTTCCCCTTCACCAGCAAGCATCATATCACCTAAAGCAGTTGCACTTTCAGCAGGAATTAAAAATCTAATTTTACCATTTCCATCACCACTTACTTCTACTACCATATCTGAAATAGGTGTAGGAATATCTCCTATAGTTTCACTAGAAGAGGCTACATTTACATTAGGTGCTATACCAATAAGACCTTCTATTGTAGAGGAAATATCTTTTTTTAATAAGTCTAAAAATTCATTCATCATTCTGGTTTGTCCTCCTCATTTTCTTCTTCTAACATATAAATTTTATTTTTTCTTGCTTCTTCAATTTTTTCAAGCACTTCTTTTACTTCATCATGTTCAGTTTTTAGAACTTCTACAACTTTTACACTTTTTCTATATCTATGTACTCCAACTTCTGCTATAAATTTTTCTTTTCCATCTATACTTAAAATCACTGTATCATTTGCACTTCTATCAAGTCTAATAATATCACCTACTTCAATATCTAAAATCTCATTCATAGTAAGATTTGCATGACCAAGAATTGCTTCTAAATCTACTTTTGCACCACCAAGTAATGCTTTTAATTCTTTATTTCTACTTTTTCTACCACTTGTTTCTGTAAGCATTAAATCTCTATTAGCAAGTCTTGGTAAAATTGATTCTATTGTAATTACAGGATAACAAATATTTATCATCCCACTAGTATGACCAATAATAAGTTCCATAACAACCATTACAACAATCTCATTTTGAGCAACAATTTGCACAACATTTGAAGAAGACTCTTTTGCCTCAACTACAGGATAAAAATCAATTACAGGTGCCCATGCTTCTTTTAAGTTTGATGAGATTACTTTTAATACAGAATCTAATAAATTTAATTCAATATCACTAAAATCTCTATTTCCATCATATGCTTCACCTGTTCCACCAAGAAGTCTTTCTATCATTGGAAATACAATACTTGGATTTATCTCTACAACAGCTTTACCATCTAATGGTTTGAATGAGAATACATTAAATGAAGTTGGAGATGGTAATGACATCAAAAACTCACCATAAGTCATTTGATCTACTGAATGAAGCTGAATTTCAACAATACTTCTCATAAGAGATGATATTTGAGAAGCTAAATTTCTAGCCATTTTATCATGAATACTTCTAAAAGCTCTTAATTGTTCTTTTGAGACTCTATTTGGTCTTTTAAAATCATATAAAGTAATTTGTCTTTGATCTAGTATATCAGGGGCTTTCTCAAGCTCATCTGGTGATATATTATCCTCATCAACAACTTCAAGTAGTGCATCAATCTCTTCTTGTGATAAAATATCAGCCATTTAAATTTTCCCTTATTTTTCTTATTACATCTTTATGTATTTGAGATATTCTACTTTCTGTAATCCCTAAAACTTCAGATATTTCTTTTAAAGATAATTCTTCAAAATAATAAAGTTGTATTACCATTTGTTCTCTTTTTGGCATTTTAGAAAGTTCTTTTTTAATAATATCTACAAGTTCTTCTTGTTCTACTTTTTTTTGAACATCATCAAAAAAATTAAGTTGATCTTCAATAGGCATTACATTATAAATTTCACCAGCTAACCTAGCTTTTTTTATTTTTTCTATTGATAAATTAAGTTTTTTTGCTAAATATTCATTATCAGGTTCTTTTTGATGTTTTGAATAATAAGCAGTTATCTCTTTTTCAATATCTTTAATAATCTTTCTATCCCCACGACTTACAACATCTAAACTTCTTAAATAATCAAGCATACTTCCTTGAACTCTTTGTTTTACATATCCCCAAAAATTATCGTTTTTTTTAGGATCATATCTTCTAGCTACTTTTATAAGCTCTTCCGTAGCAACTCCAATCAAATCTTCTACATCTACACTAGCTGGAAGTCTCATTTTCATCTTATATGCAATATTTTTAACAGCTGGTAAATATTCTACAGCTAATGCATCTTGATGTGCTCTTAAAGTTTTTTCATAAGGATTCATTTTCTTTTACCCTTATTTTTAGCATACAAATTTAATTCTTCTTCTTCAATTTGTCTAATAAAATAATATGCTTCTCTTATCATATCTTCTTTTCTATCTAATTCATTGATTTGATAGTCAATAGTTTTTTCAAGTCCTTCTTTATCTAAATGAAAAATATTTTTAACAGATAAATATTTTATAAAAAAGCTAGTACTTGCTAATGCTAAAGTATAAAAAACCATAAAAGTTACCAATACTGCCCATAAAAACTGCATAGGCTCAAATCCTTGAATTACAGCAAAGATAACCCCTATAAAAAAGCCCATAACAGATAAAAAATAGATAAAATTTTCACTCCTAAACATCTATACTCCTAAAAACGAAGAATTTTTCTAAAAAATCTACTTAGACCCGTTTCTTCCTCTACAAGCACTTTTCGTTCCAAAATTTGTGCTACTTTTTTTGCAATAGCAAAAATCTGTTCACTTGGAGTTGAGAGAGGATTTTCTTTTGTAAAAAGTTGTCTTTTTATAGATGCTTTTTGAATAATAGTATCTTTCTTTAAATATCCTATCATTTGAAGTTTAATATCTTTATCTATATTTGCTTTTGCTACATTTGCAATCTTTTGATAAATTCCATTTGCTTCTTTTTGATTATCTACTTGATTTAAAAGTAAAAAAATTCTATCTCTTTTTTCTGCTAAAACTTTTATCATAGCATAAGCATCTGTAATAGATGCTGGCTCTGGTGCTGTAACTACTAATACCTCATCTACAGCATTTAAAAATGTTTGAACTTCTTTACCAATACCTGCACCTGTATCTATTACTAAGAAATCTAAATCACTTAAAGCATCAAGCCCTTCAGCAAATCTATCAAACATAAATTCATCACTATATTTTAAAATTTCATCTCCACTATCACCTGGTATTAAAAACAAATCTTTTTCTACTTCAACAATAATATCTTTAAATTCAACTTCACCTTTTAAAACATGTAAAATATTTTTATTTGTATTCACTTTTAATAACACATCTAAATTAGCAAGCCCAATATCTGCATCAAATAATCCAACTTTAAATCCCAATTCATGTAAAGCATATGCTAAATTTGCTGAAATAGTAGATTTACCAACTCCACCTTTACCACTAGTAATAGCGATAAACTTAGTAAATCTTTTTTTTGGTTCAACTTTTTCTTTTACAAGTTGCTGAAGTTTATCTGCTTGTGTTTTTTTCATTTAACATCCTTTAGCATCTCATCTACTAAATATTCACTACTTGCCACTATTAAATCATCAGGAACTTCTTGTCCTATGGAAAAATAACTAATTGGTTTTTTTACATCATATACAAGAGAAAATATATTTCCAATTCTTTTTGTCTCATCTAATTTTGTAAATACTAATGTATCAATTGGTAAAATAGAGAAATTTTCATAAATATCTTTTAAATCTTCATATTTTGTAGTAGCAGACATTACTAAATTCACATCAATACTTGCAAATGTATTGACACTTAAAAAAGAGTTTATTTTATCCACTTTTTCTTTGTCATGTTGAGAACTTCCTACCGTATCTATTAAAATAATATCATTGTTTCTTAAACGATTTAATGCTTCTACAAAATCACCTGGGTCTACTACAGCTTCAATTGAAAGTTTCATCATTCTAGCATATGTCATAAGTTGCTCAACTGCCCCTATTCTATAAGTATCTAAAGTAATAATACCAACTTTATATTTTTTATGTTTTTGAAAAGCATATCTAGCAGCAAGCTTTGCTATAGTAGTAGTTTTACCCACACCCGTAGGTCCTACAAACATCATAATTTTTTTAACTCCAGCACTAAGTTCTCTTTCTTGTCTAATAGGAATAATTCTTCTAAGTAATGTATTAAAATATCTTTTGATAGTTACAGGATTATTTCTCATTTTTAAAGGCATATGTTTTAATGTAAGATTCATAATCTCATCTAAATGCTCTTTATGCATTCCACTATTTTTTGCTATTGCATAAATTTCACTAAATTCTGGTGGTATTACTAAATTTTCTCTTTTACAACTATTTAAATCCCAAATAGTACTTTGAAGAAGCTTCATTGTATTAGCAATCTCTTGCATCTCTTTTTGAACTTCTTTTATTTCGACTATATTTGTAGATGTATTTTTTGTTTCAGACATATTACTATTTTTTGATAAAGTATTTATTTTTTTAGCTGCTTCAGATATTTTTAATAATACTTCATCTTTTTTAGCTGTATCTAAATCATCTATAATTCTTCTTTTTGGTTGTTGTGTTCTATTATTGTCTTCTACTTCTACAACAACCTCATAAAGACCTGGTGTAGTTAAAGTTCTTTTTTTTATTTCTCTATTTGAAACAATTAAAGCCTCATCCCCTACTTCAGCTTTTACTTTAGCCATAGCTTCTTGCATAGTTTCACCCGTAAATGTTTTTAATGCCATCTTATCCCTTTATAATACATTTAACCAATAGTTTTTTATACTTTCTTGTGCTTTTTTTATAGTAGTACTATTACCATGTCCTGGATATATAATTTTATCATAATTTATGTCCAAAAATCTTTTTAGACTGTTTTTCATATCATTCGGATTTGAATAAGGAAAATCAACTCTTCCAATACTACCATCAAAAATAAAATCTCCACTAAACATAAATCCATTAATTTCTATAGTCATACATCCTGGTGTATGTCCAGGAAAATGGCGAAATTTTATATCAATTTCATCAATAGTTACAGTTTTATCTTCATCTACCAAAAAATCTGCTTTAGCTTTTGGTACACCCATACCAAAAACATCTTCACTAAGCATAAATTCATCATCTTTATGAATATATACAGGAATTTGTAATTTTTCTTTTAATTCAGCCACACTCCATACATGATCAAAATGAGCATGTGTAAGTAAAATTGCTTTTGGATTATTAATATTTTCTATTATCCAAGAAGTTGCATTTACTCCTGGGTCTATTATAAATTTATCATCAACTATATAACAATTTGTTTGATAATCTCCACATGGTTTATATTTAACTTGCATAACTAACAGCCCTTAATTCTCTAATTACCATAACTTTAATCTCTCCTGGATAAGAAATTTTTTCTTCTATCTCTTTTGCTATCTCTTGAGACATTAATACAGCTTCATCATCATTTACAAGTTCTGCTTCTACAATCACTCTAACTTCTCTTCCTGCATTAATAGCATAAGCAAGCCTTACATGCTCATGTTGTGAAGCAATCTCTTCAATACCTTGCACCCTTTTTAAGAAACTCTCTAATACTTCTCTTCTAGCTCCTGGTCTAGCTGCACTTAAAGTATCAGCAGTACAAACAACTGCTGCTTCTATACTTTTTACTTCTTCTTCACCATGATGAGCTTTTATAGCATTTAAAACTTCAGGTGGCTCATTATATCTTTTACATATATCATATCCTAATGTTACATGACTTCCATCATAGTCATTTGTAAGAGCTTTTCCTATATCATGCATAATACCTGCTCTTTTTGCTAATAATTCATCAGCACCCATTTCAGCTGCCATAACACCCGCAAGATGAGCTACTTCAAGTGAATGTCCTAAAGCATTTTGACCATAACTTGCTCTATATTTAAGTTTTCCAATTAATCTAATAAGTTCTGGATGAATAGCACAATTTCCAAGTCCTAAATCAAGTATTACTTTTTCACCCTCTTCTAATACTTGTTCTTCATATTCTGCTAATACTTTATTATGCACTTCTTCTATTCTAGCTGGATGAATTCTTCCATCTTCAACTAATCTATTTATAACTTCTACTGCAACTTGCCTTCTATAAATATTAAAATGACTTACTGTAATAGCATTTGGTGTATCATCTACAATAATATCAACACCTAATGTTGATTCTAAAGATTTAATATTTTTACCATCTCTTCCAATAATTCTTCCCTTAATCTCATCATTTGGAATATGTACTACATTTATAAGTCTCTCACCTGCAAATTCACCTGCATATCTAGTAGTAGCTTGAGCTATCACCCAAAATGCTTCTTTTTTAGCATTTTTTTCTGCTTGTTTTACGGCACGTCTTACTATATGAGCCATATCAACTCTTACATCTTCTTTTGCTTGAGATAAAATAATATCTTTTGCTTCTTCTTTTGTAAGACCAGCTCCTCTTTCTATAAGCCTTTCAGCTTCTTTCATTTTTGTCTCATAAAGTTCTTTTTGTTTTGCTAATCTTACTTTTTCTTTTTCTAAATTTTTAAATTCTCTTTGAAGAGTTCTATCTTTTGTTATTTGTTCTTGAATCAATTCATTAAGTTCTTTTTCTTTTTGTTCTAACAGAAGTTCTTTTCTTTCAAATTCTCTTTCAATTTTACCTAATGCATCATCATATTTTTTCTTAAGTTCAAGTTCTTTTTCTGCAATTTCATGTTTTGCATTTTTAAGCAACATTTCAGCTTCATGTTCAATTACTTTTGCTTTAGCTTGTGCTTGTGCTACTAATACATCATACTTCGCATCATCTAACTTTTTTGCGAGAAAAAACCCTGCTACTGCCGAGACACTTGAGCCTACTAATACTTCTATTATCATTTTTTCTCCTCTCACAAACCAAATTATATGTTATGTAAGAGTTGGCTTTGATATCATATTTATCAGTTATATTATTATATGATATACAAGGATAAATTTGAGTAAAAATTATTTCAGGTTTATATTTTAATTTATCAAAAAATCTATCATACATTCCTTTACCAAATCCAACTCTTTTAAAATTATTATCTACACCTATAATAGGCACTACTGCAATATCAATTTTTTGTAATGTTTTATTTTTATTTTTTGGTTCGTATATATTAAATTTCTTTTTTATTAAAGGCAAAGAGTATTTTACCATTTTAAAACTTAACTCTTGCATAAATGGAACAAAAATTTGTTTATTTTTTGATTTTAATTGTTTTATAAGCCATTTTGTATCTACTTCATTATCCAATGAAATATAAATTAATATATTTTTATATTTTTTATTTGATAATTTTTTTAATAAATTTTGTGCTATTTTTTTCTTAAAAAGATATCTATTTTTTTTCTTTAATAATCGTATACATCGTTTTCTAAACTCTTTTTTATCCATTTAATACCTTTTTTTTGATATAATTATACACATAAAAAGGAGAATATATGAAATATTTAATACCCATATTTACACTATTAATTTTATTTACAGGATGTAGCGAAAAAAAATCTATTCCTAAAAAAACAATCCACATTCAAAAAATCGAAGTAAAAGATTTAACTTTTACAATAAAAGAACATCATTTTAGCTATGATTTTAATCAATCAAAAATACTTGTATTTTTAGATGCTTCAAAAGCTTCAACATTTCAAATAGATGCTTTAAATGATTTAAATAAAACTTATTATGTAATAAATAAACCTGAATTAATAAAATATTTTAATATAAATAGATATCCAACTATCATAATCACTAAAGATATAAACCATACAAAAAGATATGAAGGATTTATACCTAGTCAAATGCTAAAATATGAATTAAATAGCACACAAGAAGGAAACTAAAATGTTTGGATGGCTGAAAAAAAAAGTAACTAATGTAAAAGAAAAAATATCAAAAGGTTTAGAAAAAACTGGTGAAGCTATAAAAAGTGTAATTCCAGAAAAAAAAGAGAAATATGATAAAGATACTATTGAAGAGATTCTAATTGTAAGTGATATTGAATATGATCTAGTAGAAAAAATATTAGATAATTTACCAAAAGAAGTAACAAAAGATAAGCTAAAAAAAGAACTTAATAAAATTTTTGAAAATCTAAAACCTTATGAAGCACCAGAAGTTAAACCTTTTGTTGAATTAATCATAGGTGTAAATGGTGCTGGTAAAACTACAACAATAGCTAAATTAGCTCAAAAATATAAAGAAAATGATAGAAAAGTAATCCTTGGAGCTGGTGATACATTCAGAGCAGCAGCTATTGAACAACTAAAAAGATGGGCTGAAAAATTAGATATTCCAATAATTGCTACAAAACAAGGACATGACTCAAGTGCCGTTGCTTATGATACAATATCTAGTGCTATTGCAAAAGGATATGATAATGTAATAGTAGATACAGCAGGAAGACTACATACACAAACAAACCTAGCAAATGAACTAAAAAAAATAGTAAGAGTTATGGATAAAGCAATGAATGGTGCACCTCATAGAAAAATTTTAATACTAGATGGAACACAAGGTAATAGTGCAATAGATCAAGCAAAAGCATTTAATGAAATGGTAGGAATTGATGGAATAATAATTACAAAACTTGATGGAACTGCAAAAGGTGGTGCTTTATTTAGTATAGTAAATGAACTTAAACTTCCTGTTTTTTATATAGGTGTAGGAGAACAACCAGATGATTTAGTAGAATTTAACAAAGATGACTTTATCGAATCAATCCTAAAAGAAATATTTAAAGAAACAACCGAAGAAAAATAATGGCTAAACAAAAACAAATATTTGAGTGCCAAGCATGTGGTTATCAAAGTGGAAAATGGATGGGAAAATGTCCTAGTTGTAATGAATGGGATAGTTTTGTAGAATTATCAAAATTTCAAACTACACAAAAAACCACTTCTACTCCCTCTAAAATCATACCAATAGATGAAATAGAAGAAATTGAAGTTGAAAGATTTAGTAGTGGGATTGATGAGTTTGATAGAGTATTAGGTGGAGGAATCGTTCCTGGTAGTTTAGTATTAATAGGTGGAAGCCCTGGTGTAGGTAAATCTACATTAATGCTAAAAATGGCTTCTTCAAGTAATAAAAAAATTCTTTATGTTGCAGGAGAAGAATCTCCAGGACAAATCAAACTTCGTGCAAATAGACTAAATTCGCATAATCCAAATTTATATCTATTTCCTGAACTTATCCTAGAAAATATTATGTCTGAAATTAAAAACTATGAACTTATAATTATAGATTCCATCCAAACAATATACTCAGAAAAAATAACTTCAGCACCAGGAAGTGTTTCTCAAGTAAGAGAAGCTACTTTTGAACTTATGAGAATAGCAAAAGAGTTACAAATACCTATTTTTATAATTGGTCACATTACAAAAGAAGGCTCAATTGCAGGTCCTAGAATATTAGAGCATATGGTAGATACTGTCTTATATTTTGAGGGTGATGCATCTCGTGAGATTAGAATACTTAGAGGATTTAAAAATAGATTTGGAAGTACTAGTGAGATTGGTATATTTGAAATGACAAAACATGGTATAGAAAGTGCAAAAAATAAAACTTTTTTCTCTAAAAAACCTCAAATTGGCAGTGCTATTACTGTAATTATGGAAGGTACTCGACCATTAATCATAGAAGTACAAGCATTAGTAGCTGAAAGTTATGCTAATCCAAAAAGAAGTACCACTGGTTATGAATTAAATAGATTAAATATGATTTTAGCTTTACTTGAAAAAAAACTAAATCTACCTTTTAATCAATATGATGTTTTTATTAATATTACAGGTGGTATAAAAATCACAGAACCAGCTGGTGATTTAGCAGTAATAGCTGCTATTCTTTCATCATTTAGAGATAGAGAAATATCAAAAGAAACTATTTTTATTGGTGAAGTTAGTTTAGTTGGTGACATTAGAGATGTACCAAGTTTAGATATTAGACTTCAAGAAGCAAAAAACTTAGGTTTTAAAAAAGCAATAACTCCAAGCAAACCTATAGAAAATCATCTAAAAACTTATGTTGTAAATGAAGTTGAAAAATTAGTAGATTGGATGTAAAAAAATAAGAAAATAAAGAAAAAAGGAGATTACGCTTCGTAATCAATCCCTTCTTCTTCTTTTAATGTATTAATTAATTTTTGTTTATATTCATTAATATCAATAGTAATTCTTGCAACACCACTATCCATTGCAGCTTTTGCAACAGCAGTTGATACATCTACAAATACTCTTCTATCAAATGGTTTTGGTAAGATATATTCTTTACCGAATTTTAAGTCAGCACCATTATATGCATCTTTTACATATTGAGGAACTGGTTTTTTAGCAAGTTCTGCTAATGCATGACAAGCTGCTAATTTCATTTCCATATTTACAGCTTTTGCTCTTACATCTAATGCACCTCTAAAGATATATGGGAATCCAAGTACATTATTAATTTGGTTAGGATAATCACTTCTTCCTGTACCAATCATTAAATCAGGTCTTACTTCCCAAGCAAGTTCTGGTTTGATTTCTGGGTCTGGGTTAGCCATTACAAATAACATTGCATCTGGTGCTAATGTTTTTACCATATCTTGAGTGATACAATTTGCTACTGAGTTACCTACGATTACATCAGCATCAACCATAGCTTCTTCTAAAGTAGAAATATCCATATCTACAGCCCATGGTTGTTTATATTTATTTAAATCATTTCTTTTTGTTGTAATAGGACCTTTTGAATCAGTTACGATGATGTTTTTAGCACCTAATGCTACATACATTTCACATGCTGCAAGACCAGCTGCACCTGCACCAATAACTACGATTTTTAAATCTTCAATTTTTTTACCACTAATTTCACAACCATTTAAAATTGCTGCAGCTGAGATAATTGCTGTTCCGTGTTGGTCATCATGGAAAATTGGAATATCACAAATTTCTTGTGCTTTTTTTTCGATATCGAAACATTGTGGTGCTTTAATATCTTCAAGGTTAATTCCACCAAAAGTTGGAGATACTTGTTTAATAAATTTAACAAATTCATCAATATCAGTAATATCTACTTCTAAATCAAAAGAGTTTACATGTGCAAATTTTTTAAATAATACACCTTTTCCTTCCATAACTGGTTTACCAGCTAATGCACCGATATCTCCAAGACCTAAAACTGCTGTACCATTAGAAATAACTGATACTAAGTTTCCTTTTGCAGTATATTCATATGCTAAATCAGCATTTTTTTCGATTTCTAAACATGGCTCAGCAACACCTGGTGAGTAAGCAATTGATAAATCTCTTGCATCATTTACTGGCTTTGTAACTTCTACACTAATTTTACCTGGTATTGGTTTTGCGTGATATTCTAAACATTCTTCTTTTGTAATAGGTTTCATCTATTCTCCTTAATTTTTTGATACAATTATATAAAAATTTTAGTGATAGTTACAAATTTAAACAAATTCACTCCTATTTTATAAAAGAGTGTTACAAATTGTAAAGGGGAATAAAAAATGATTATTGATACACATACTCATTTAGATAATGAAAAATATTATAATGATGTTGATGATGTTATAAACAGGGCAAAAGAAAAAGGTGTTGAAAAGTTTATAATTCCAGCAGCTTCACCAAAAGATATAAAAAGAGCTGTTGAATTAGCAGAAAAATATGATGATATATATTTTGCAGTAGGAGTTCATCCTATAGATATTATGCACTTTGATTATCATTATTTAACTGATTATATTAATCATCCAAAATGTGTGGCTGTCGGGGAAATTGGCCTTGATTATCATTATACAAAAGAAACAAAAGACTATCAAATAGAATTATTTCAAGAACAACTAGATATTGCTATAGAATACAATAAACCTGTAATCATACATATAAGAGAAGCAACTCATGATAGTTTTGAAATTTTAAATAGATATATAAAAGAATACCCTAACCTAAAAGGTGTATTACATTGTTATAATGCTGATGAAGAGTTGTTAAAATTAAAAGATAACTTTTATTATGGGATTGGTGGTGTAATTACATTTAAAAATGCTAAAAAATTAATAAATGTATTTCCAAAAATTCCAAAAGATAGAGTAATTATCGAAACAGATAGTCCATATCTTACTCCTCATCCACATAGAGGAGAAAGAAATGAACCTTCTTATACTACTTTAGTAAGAGATAAAATTGCAGAATTATGGAATACTACTCCTAATGAAGTAGAAAAAATTACTACAAAAAATGCAAAAGAGTTATTTAACATATGAAAAAGTTTATATTTTTAACATTCATAGTTTCCTATCTTTTTGGAAACTATGTAATAAATGATATATCAAACAAAGATTTATCTGTACTTAATTCTTTTAATATCAATTCTGATTTCATTAATGACCAAAAAACACAAAAATTATATAAAAACTATTTGAAATATAAAAAAAGATATCTTTTAAATGTATTAGAAAATGGTTATAGTTATATTCCTTTAATCAGAAAAGAAATAAAAAAAGCAAATTTCCCAGAAAATTTAGTATTCGTAGCTATGGCTGAAAGTCATTTTTCTTCTAAAGCAAAAAGTGATAAAAAAGCTATTGGTTTGTGGCAATTTATGCCTCAAACAGCAAAAAGATTACATTTAAAAATGGATACTTATGTTGATGAAAGAAGAGACCCTATAAAATCAACTATTGCAGCAATTGATTATCTTAGTTATTTAAAACAACAATTAGGTAAATGGTATTTAGCTATTATGGCTTATAATTGTGGTGAAGCAAGAATCATAGAAGCTATAACTAGAGCAAAATTAGATAAATATTGCAAACATTCCAAATGTATGAAAAATAAAAATATTAGAGAATATAGACATATTATTGCCTTATACCAAAAAAGAAGAGTTAAGTATTCTAAACTATGGAAAGTCTATAAAAAAGTAAATAAACTATATCCTAAACAACTAACACTAAATGATTTAATAAAAGTCCAACCAAAAATAGAAAGACAATACCTTCCAAAAGAAACAAGAGGATATATTAGAAAAATTATTGCGATGAGTTTTTTATTGAATTCAAATGATTTTATTAAATATCAAAATCATTATTTATTAAATTCAGGAAATACATCAAATTTAGTAAAAGTTAATGTCCCAGGTGGTACTTCATTAGGATATGTATCAAAAATTTTACATGTAAATTATAAATTTTTAAGACTTCATAATATGCATTTAAAATATGGATTTACTCCACCAAAAGAAGATAGTTATATTTATATTCCTTATAATAAATTAGCTCAATTTAGAATGGTATTTAATAGTAAAAATATATCAAAAAAAATAGTATATAGAGTTCAAAAAGGTGATACACTAAGAGGAATAGGTAAAAAATTTAGTTTGAATTATAAAATAAT
>Ga0256843_1002136_pt1 | contig 14730 bp, 12 predicted proteins | sample AlvinellametaG_FD_191572 | JGI IMG/M metagenome (GOLD analysis project Ga0256843, IMG submission 191572) | Pompeii worm associated microbial communities from hydrothermal vent at the East Pacific Rise, Pacific Ocean - Alvinella | ecosystem: Host-associated > Annelida > Integument > Unclassified ... | reverse complement strand
ATTGAACCGAAACATAAGATGTATTGAAACTCTCTATGCAAAAATACAACTTTGTCTGCTTTTTGCTATTGAACCGAAACATAAGATGTAAGTATCTACCCCAAATTAATTTAAAAATAGTTGGAAATGTGGCTTTAATCTAATATGAATGAATTAAGCCTGAATCCTGTAGGTTCGATAAAATCGAACCTACAAGTTTTGAGTATTAATTTCTTAATTTATTGGGTTTTATTTTTTTTTGTTTATTTTAGTGTTTTATAGATATAATATTAAATATAAAATCAGATGCTAGATAAGAAAATCAAAGCGTATGAAAAAGATAAAACCTCAAGAGGTAGATAGCACAGCCTTACAACAATCAATCAAAAATATGGACAGAGTTTATCAAGGCTTCTTCAAATTAAAAAGAGGTTATCCCAAATTTAAAAGTAGACACCATTCAAGATACTCCTATCAAAATACTGTGGGACACATGGAGAAAGCTTCTTAAATATCCAAACATTAGTTTAGAGTTCAGAAGAATCCACCTCTTTTAAGGGGTGGAGTTGTCAATAAATTGATACATAAGTTGTCTATTTAAATTAGATTTTAAAAACAAAACCATATAAGCACCTTTTAGCTATAATCGCGTCAATTTAAATTAACACTACTTAATATATGGAAACTACATGAGCGAAACTACAAAAAAAAACGTATACAATCCAAAAGAGATAGAAGAGAGCTACTATAAGCTTTGGGAAGAGCGAAACTACTTTGAGATAGAGGGAAACAAAAAGATTCAACAAGAGGGCAAACACTTTACAATTATGATGCCTCCACCAAATGTTACAGGTGTGCTTCATATTGGTCACGCATTGACCTTTACTCTGCAAGATATTATTGTGCGTTATAAACGAATGGATGGTTATAAGACACTTTGGCAACCAGGGGTTGACCATGCAGGAATTGCAACTCAAAACGTGGTTGAAAAACAGCTATTAGCTGAGGGAACAACCAAAGAAGAGATAGGACGTGAAGCATTTTTAGAACGTGCTTGGATGCAAAAAGAAAACTCTCAAAATGCTATTACAGGTCAGCTTAGAAAATTGGGTGTGAGTCCTGCTTGGAGTCGTGAGCGATTTACAATGGATGAGGGTCTCGGGAATGCTGTTAAAAAATCATTTAAACAGATGTATGATAATGGGTTTATTGTTCGTGATAACTATATGATTAACTGGTGTACCCATGATGGTGCATTGAGTGATATTGAAGTAGAACATGAAGACCATATGGGTAAAATGTACCATATCAACTACCCTTTGGCTGATGGTTCGGGGAATATTACGGTAGCCACCACACGACCTGAAACATACTTTGGAGATACAGCCGTTATGATTCATCCCGATGATGAGCGTCATAACCACTTGATTGGTAAAAAGATTAAACTACCACTCATTGAGAGAGAAGTAGAGATTATTGCTGATAGTCATGTTGACATGGAGTTTGGAACAGGATTTGTAAAGGTTACCCCTGCTCACGACACCAATGACTACGAAGTTGGAAAACGACACAATTTAGAGTTTATTACTATCTTTGATGAGAAGGGAATTTTAAATGGTTATTGTGGCGAGTTTGAAGGGCTAGAGCGACTTGAAGCACGAGAAGTAATTGTTAAAAAACTTGATGCAGAGGGGTTTATGGTTAAAATAGAAGAGCACCCACACCAAGTTGGTCACTGTTATAGATGTAAAAATATTGTAGAACCATATATATCGAAACAGTGGTTTGTTAAAAAAGAGTTTGCCCAGTCAGCGATTGAAAAGGTAAACAACGGCGAAGCAGAGTTCTTTCCTAGCCACTGGATTAACAGCTATAACGCTTGGATGAGTGAGCTAAGAGATTGGTGTATCTCTCGTCAACTCTGGTGGGGTCATCAGATTCCTGTATTCTACTGTAATGATTGTGACCATGAGTGGGTGGAAGAGGGGGATGCTCCAACACATTGTGAAAAATGTAACTCTGCAAATATCTACCAAGACCCTGATGTGCTTGATACGTGGTTTAGCTCGGGATTATGGCCATTTAGTACACTTGGTTGGGGGAATGGCGATGCCTTTAAAAATGAGCTTTGGAGTGAAGATGATATGGCAAACTTCTATCCAAATAACCTATTGATTACAGGTTTTGATATTCTCTTCTTTTGGGTTGCAAGAATGTTAATGATGGGTGAAAATATCACAGGAGAGCTACCATTCAAAGATATTTACCTTCATGCACTGGTTAAAGATGAAAAGGGTGAGAAGATGAGTAAATCTAAGGGGAATGTTATCGACCCACTAGAGACCATTGATAAATACTCAACCGATGCTCTTAGATTTACACTGGCTGTTCTTGCTGTTCAAGGTCGTGATATTAAATTGAGTGAAGATAAACTAGAACAGAGCCGTAACTTTACCAATAAGCTCTTTAATGCCACAAACTTCTTGCAACTAAACCAAGAGCATTTTGAAGATTTAAACCCTGCAAACATTAAAACACCTCTTGGGCGTTATATGTTGGCACGGTTTAATGTGGCAGTAAAAGAGACAAGAGAGTTTATGGATGTATACCGATTTAATGATGGTGCAACCGTACTCTATAGATTCTTATGGGGAGAGTTCTGTGATTGGGGTATTGAGCTTAGTAAAGCAGATAAAGCGAGTGTAGCAGAGCTAGGAAGTATCTTTAAAGCCTCTATGAAACTGCTTCATCCATTTATGCCGTTTATTACAGAGAACCTACATAACCGACTAAGTGCAGAGAAGTTTGAAGATGGGGAATCCATTATGGTTCAAGCCTATCCAAAAGTAAGTGAAGTAGATGATGAGGTTATTAAACAGTTCGATTTGATTATGGAAGCGATTGTATCGGTTAGACGTTGTAAAACACTCATAGATAAAGGTAACCAAAAGATAGAGAAAGCCTCTATTAAACTACCAACTGGTTCTGATTTAGAGATGATGAAACCATTTATCGAAAAACTTGGAAAGGTAGAAGAGTTAACCTTTGTAGAGGCTAAAATTGATAACTGTGTAACTGATGTTTCTGATAACCTAGAGACATTTATCTCTACCGATGATATTGATATGTCAGCAATTATTGCAAAACTTACCAAGCAGAAAGAGAAGCTTGAAAAAGAGATAAATAAGCTTAACGGTATGTTAAATAACGAACGATTTGTGGCAAATGCACCTGAACAGGTTATTGCTTCTAATAGAAAGGCTTTGGCAGAGGCTATAGAGAAGATGGCTAAGGTTGAGGCTGAGTTGAAAGGGTTTGCGTAGGGTGCTGTTTTCTAACGCACCATAAAAACAAATATACATAAAATAATATCTTGCCGAAGGCTTTTTTAACCCTTTGGGCAAGACCCTTCTTTTTGCCGATTTTATTAATGGTGCGTTGAAAACAGCACCCTACAAATTTTGATATAATAATCCCTATAACTTGAATTTAAACCTTGGGTAGGGTGCTGTTTTCTAACGCACCACTAATAGACTCTATCAAAATAGATGAGTCGATTGTCAATAAATGAGATAGTCTGTTTTAAGACACCAATTGTTAGATTGAAGCACCTTGTCGCAAGGCTTTGAGTTCTTGGTGTATTTTACTTAAGCTTTTTCGCTCTTTTTCTATTTTTTTTCGTCTAATCTCTTCTCTTCTTTTTTGTAAGTAGTGAGATATGGTAAAACCGATATAAGAGAAGATAGCAGATATGAGTGCTACCAAACTTATAAAGGTCGGGGTTGTTTTATAGGCAATATCCGTGCTTCTTAGTATCTGTTCTGCTTCAATTATAAAGAAACTAAAGAGAATAGATACCAAGGCAGATAAGATAAAGAGTACAAAAAAGAAAGTTTTAAATGTCATAATCCATCCATAATAATTTTATTCAATATATTATAACAGATATAGATTTAAATTTATAGTCCTTTAAGTAGGATTTGATAAAGAGTGTTTACAGTTGTATCATTTAGATGTATAGTACTTCCACTATTTAAGAGTTTTAAGACCTCTTCCCTATTTAATGGGGCTGAGGGAACGCAGTGAAGATGTATGGGAGTGAAGGCTCGAATAAGCCCAATGGTATCATTTAACTCATTTTCACAGATATAGCAGAGATTACTACTACGGAGTCTATTTTCATGTTTTAGTAGATGGACATAGGCTTCAACTGCTAAACGTTTTGGATTTTGTTTTTCCCATTTTTTAGCACTCTCTAAGAACAGATTGAAGTAGAATGGCTCTATCTCAATTCGCTCTTTAAAATGTACTTCAAAAAGTTTGATAAAACTTTGCCAAATTATCAGACGCTCAGGAGTAAAAAGCCATGGAAAGGAGTGTTGCGATAATGAACGCATATTGGGCATAAATCCCTTTTTGCTCTCTTTGACTTCAAACTCAATTAAGTTTCCAATTTGTAAGATGGCATGTCTTACTCCATAGAATCTCCAATACTTTTTAACACTTTTACTGCTAAGAACGGTAACAATGACATCCTCATTTTTAGCCTTTCTTATATTAATTACAAAACCACGCATCTCTAGCACCCATTTTTAAACATCTTTTAGATATTATCGACCCAAATTTGGGGAATTTTTTTCTAACCCTATCAGATATTAATTAAAGGTTGGCTTATGCAAGATCTCTTTACGTCGTTTAAAGATAACTGTGGTTTTGGGCTATTGGCATCAATTGACAATACTCCTTCACACCAAAACTTAGAGGATGCGATTACTTCTCTTTCTCGTATGATGCACAGAGGGGCTGTTGCAGCAGATGGTAAAACAGGAGATGGTTCAGGACTTCTTCTCTCTTTACCTAAATCATTCTTCAATAAACAAGCAAGGGAAGATGGTATAGATTTACCAAGTCGTTATGCTGTTGCAATGGTTTTCTCAAATAATGAGAGTGACTTTGATGTGATTCGTGAAGTGTGTGAAAATAATGATTTAGATGTACGATATATTCGTACCGTTCCTGTAGATACATCGGCACTAGGGGTTCAGGCGTTAGAGTCATTACCTATGATTAAACAGGTGTTTGTATCGCCAAAATCAGCAGTAGCTACAGAGCGTTTTGAAGCATTGGTCTATTTGTCTCGAAAAGAGATAGAGGCAAGATTAATAGAGGATAAGAGTTTTTATATTCCTTCGTTCTCTGCATCGGTTGTATCGTATAAAGGGCTTGTTATGCCTACGCATATCAAAGAGTTCTATACCGATTTAGCAAACGAGGATTTTAAAATCTCTTTCTGTCTATTCCATCAACGTTTCTCTACCAATACGCTTCCTCAGTGGAAATTGGCACAACCATTTAGAATGATTGCTCACAATGGAGAGATTAACTCTGTTACAGCAAACAGATTTAATGTTAAAGCAAAAATGGCATCGGTTAAATCAAAAGTTTTTAGTGATGAAGAGATGAAACGATTAATTGATGTGATTCAAGATGATATGAGTGACTCGGCAAGTTTGGATAATTTTATGGAGTTCTTACGTATTAACGGTGTGGATTTCTTTAAAGCTGCCCGTTCTCTTGTTCCTGCTCCTTGGCACAATGCACCACATATGGACAGTGATTTACGAGCATTTTATGAGTATGCAAGTGGATGTTTTGAGCCGTGGGATGGACCTGCAGCTGTGAGTATGACCGATGGTCGTTTTATTGGTTGTGTAATTGATAGAAATGGTTTGCGACCATCTAAATATATTATTACAACAGATAATCGTCTTTTGATTGCATCAGAGTATGGTGTATTGGAGCTTCCTGAAGAGAAGATTCTAGAGCGTGGACGACTTCAGTCTGGTGAGATGATGGGGGTTGACCTGAAATATGGAAAAGTTCTCAAAACAGATGAGATTGATAACTATATCAAAGGAATAAATCCATACAGTAAATGGCTTGGAGAGAATATGAACTATCTTCAAGAGTTTGTTCCTGATACTCGTGTTGCGACTCCTGTGGTTGAGAAAAAAGATATGGAAGCCAAACAGCGTTACTTTAACTATACATTGGAGTTAATGAGAGAAGTTATTCGTCCAATGGTTGCTGAGGGTAAAGAGACAACAGGTGCGATGGGTGATGATACACCTTTGGCTGCTTTCTCGAATGAACAGAGAAACTTTACCGATTTCTTTAAACAGAAGTTTGCACAGGTAACCAATCCTCCAATTGACCCGATTCGTGAAAAGACTGTAATGAGTTTGAATGTTGGTTTTGGAGAGGTTCAAAATATTTTAGCTGATGGCTCAGGACATGCAAAACGTCTAAAGACAATTCTTCCTGTTATGTCAAAAGAGAAATTCTCACTTCTATTTGAGTTTGGAACAGAAGATAATGATAAGTATGATGCTTCATATAAATTGGGTACATACGATACCACTTATCAGCATGATTTAAAAGCAAGTTTAAAGAGTTTGGTTGAGAAGATTATTCTTGATGTCCGTGATAATGGGGTAAGAACCATTATTTTAGATGATAGGGCATTGAGTGCAGAGAACAAAGCAATGCCAATGTTAATGGTTGTTGGTCGTTTAAATCAAGAGCTTCTCAGAAATAACCTACGTCATCTGACCAGTGTTGTTCCAGCAACAGGTGAGGTATTTGACCCTCATTCAGCTGCATGTATGATTGGTTATGGTGCTACAGCTATTTTCCCATATCTACTTTACTATACAGTAGAGGAGTTAGAGAGTGGAGATGGTGTTGATATTAAACCAATTCTTAAACGTTTTAGAAGAGCGATGGGTGCTGGACTCTTAAAGATTATGTCTAAAATGGGAATTGCGACTATCTCTTCTTATAGAAACTCAAAACTCTTTGATGTTATTGGTTTAAGTAGAGAGATAGTAGATGAGTGTTTTGAAGGAAGTTCAGCACTCTTAACAGGTTTGGAGTACAGTGATATTGATGCACGTTTGAACAGCAATCATCAACGTGCTTATACAGATGCGTTTGATGGTAAAAAGAATGCACTCTATAAAGGTGGATTCTATAAATATAAAAGAGGCGAAGAGTTCCATGATTTCTCTCGACCAACCATTTCAGCAATGCAACAATCTTCTGTAACAGGAAGTAAAGAGGATTATGCAAAGGTAAAAGATTTGGTTGATAATAGAGATAAGAAGTTTATTCGTGATTTTTATCAACTTAATAGTGATAGAGAGCCAATATCTATTGATGAGGTTGAGCCAATCTCTGAAATTTTTAAACGTTTCTCAACTGCAGCGATGTCTATGGGTTCTATCTCACAAGAGGCTCATGAGACTTTGGCTGTAGCAATGAATAGAATTGGTGCAAAATCAAATTCAGGTGAGGGTGGAGAGCATCCATCCCGTTATGGAACAGAGAAGAACTCATCTATTAAACAGATTGCATCGGGTAGATTTGGCGTAACACCAGAGTACCTAAGAAGTGCAACAGAGCTTCAGATTAAAGTGGCTCAAGGTGCTAAACCAGGTGAGGGTGGACAGCTTCCAGGTAGTAAAGTTTCGCCACTGATTGCAGAGCTTAGATTTACCAAACCAGGTGTAACATTGATTTCTCCACCACCACACCATGACATCTACTCTATCGAAGATTTGGCTCAACTTATCTTTGATATGAAACAGATTAACCCAAAAGCCAGAGTTGCTGTGAAGTTGGTATCTACAGCAGGTGTTGGAACTATCGCAGCTGGTGTGGCAAAAGCGTATGCCGATAAGATTATTATCTCGGGTGCAGATGGTGGTACAGGGGCTGCTCCAATTGGCTCAATTCGATTTGCAGGTAACCCTTGGGAGCTTGGGCTTATTGAGGCACACAATGCACTTAAAGCGAACAATCTTAGAGGACAAGTAACACTTGAAACCGATGGTGGACTTAAAACAGGTTTAGATATTGTTAAAGCTGCTATTCTTGGAGCAGAAGAGTATGCATTTGGAACAGGTGCATTGGTACTTGTTGGTTGTATTATGCTTCGTATCTGTCATTTAAATACCTGTGGAGTTGGTGTTGCAACACAAGATAAGCATTTAAGAGAGAGATTTACAGGAAATGTTGATAAAGTTGTTAACTACTTTACTTTAATTGCTGAAGATATTAGAGAGATTCTAGCTAAGTTAGGTTACAAATCACTCGAAGAGATTATTGGTAAGAATGATTTATTAGAGGTTATTGATGATGAGTTCGCTAAGAAGTTTAATTTTGAAGAGCTTCTCTATAAATTAGATGGTGAGAATACATGTCAAGTTCCATTTAATGAGCCTTATGACCAAAATGAGTATGAGCAAGAGATTTTAAAAGAGTTGATACCAACCATTGAAAATCCATCAACACCAATTGTATTAAATAAAGAGATTTCTAACTTAAATAGAAGTTTTGCAACAAGAATATCTGGAGAAATTGCAGAGCGTTATGGAAATGCAGGGCTTCCTGATGGAACAATTACCCTTAATATGAAAGGTACAGCAGGTCAATCACTGGGTGCATTTATGTCAAAAGGTATAAATATCAATATTGATGGTGCAGGAAATGACTATATTGGTAAGGGTATGAATGGGGGTAATATTGTTATCTCTGCTGATAAAGCAGGAAGTGACTTCTCACTGGGTGGAAATACCTGTCTTTATGGAGCAACTGGTGGTAAACTCTATATTCATGGTCAAGTAGGAGAGCGTTTTGCTGTTAGAAACTCAGGTGCAATTGCTGTAGTTGAGGGAACAGGAGACCACCCTTGTGAGTATATGACAGGTGGAACAGTGGTTATTTTGGGCGAGACAGGAATTAACTTTGGTGCAGGTATGACAGGTGGTAAAGCATTTGTTTACGATAATCAAGGTGGTTTCTATGAAAAAGTGAACCAAGAGTTGGTTGAGCCATTAAGAATTCATACCGATGAGTGGGATACTGAAATGTTTGAGTTAAAAGCATTAATTAAAGACTATTTAGCAAAAACAGGAAGTAAGCGTGCCAAATATATTTTAGAAAATTGGCGTTCAGAGGTTTGGAAATTCTGGATGGTTGCACCACGAGGGGTGAAACCAACAATCTTAGCAGATAAAAAAGGGGAGTAAAACTTCTCTTTTTTGAATCTTTTAAAAATGTGACTAATTCAAATAAACTTAGTCACTATTGATACCTATTATGGTATTATTCGATTAATAAAATAATCGGAGCGTATGAAATGAACTTTGCAAATCTTTTTTCTAGCATGTTAAGCAGTGAGACTACAAAGGATGAACGAAGCAGTTGGATAAAGTGTCCAAAATGTTTGGCACTTATGTATTATAAAGAGGTTGAATCGAAACATAATGTCTGCCCAAAATGTAACCATCACTTTAGAATCAATGCGAAAAAAAGAGAAAATGTTATCTGTGATGAGGGCAGTTTTGTAGAGCATGATGCCTCTTTGGCTCCGATTGACCCTTTAAAGTTTATTGATAAAAAATCTTATAAAAAACGTATTGATGAAGCCAAAGCAAAAACAGGTAAAACCTCTTCTGTGGTAAGTGGTGCTTGTACCATCAATGGTATTGATGCTGAATTGGTTATCTTTGATTTTTCATTTATGGGTGGAAGTTTAGGTTCTGTTGAGGGTGAAAAAATTGTTCGTTCAATTAATCGTGCAATTGAGAAGAAGTGTGGATTTATTATTGTTTCAGCTTCGGGTGGGGCAAGAATGCAAGAGAGTACATTTTCACTACTTCAAATGAGTAAAACCTCGGCTGCTCTAAATCGTCTTCATCTTCATGGTCTTCCATTTATCTCATTATTAACCGACCCAACAATGGGGGGAGTCTCTGCCTCTTTTGCTATGCTTGGTGATATTATTATTGCTGAACCAGGAGCATTAATTGGTTTTGCAGGGCAACGTGTTATTAAACAGACTGTTGGTGTGGATTTACCAGAAGGTTTTCAACGTTCAGAGTTTTTATTAGAGCATGGTCTTATTGATATGATTGTTGATAGAAACGATATGAAAAAGACCATTGGAGACCTTTTAAAACTTTTTGTAGAAGATAATCCAAAGATTCAAAGCTCTTAAAAATGATATATGCACTTTTAGACAAAGAGGCTCTCGTTAAACGAGGTCTCTCTTTGCAACAGCTCTCTTTAAAAATTCAAAACTTAAATATTCCTATTGCTCAGTATCGAAACAAGGTCGGTTCTATAGAAGAGAAACGCGAGGATTTATTGGAGATACGGCGTTACTATCAAGGTATATTGATTATTAACGATACAATTGAATTAATAGATTATGCAGATGGTCTTCATGTAGGACAAGAGGATATTCGAAAATACTCCAACGATTTAAGTCAGGCAGTGATGGATATTCGTCAAAAAATATCAAGCAAATTATTGGGACTCTCTACACATAATGAAAAAGAGATTTTAGAGGCAAACCAATTAGACTTGGACTATATTGGTCTGGGTGCATATAGAGGGACTCAGACTAAAAGTGAAGCCAAAGTATTGGGAGAAGAGGCACTTAGTTTGGCAAAAAGCTCTCTACATCCTGTAGGGCTTATAGGAGGTATTAAATTAACAGATACTTTTCCTCCTCAAATTACCTATCGGGTTATAGGAAGCGACCTTTATGAAAATTAATATCTATATTATCGACAAGAAATCAAAAGATAAACTTTATGCCCCTCTTATTGAACACTATACAAAAATAGCCAAGCCTTTTGCAAAAGTGGAGGTTTTTGAACTCTTTACCAAAGAGATTAATAAGGCACATGATATTTCCACAGAAGCTTCACAAAAAGCCTATACGCTAACATTAGAAAAACATCTATCTGGTGGTTATAATGTGGCACTTAACCCAGACAGCAAAGAGCTGGATAGTTTCGAGTTTTCAAATTTGTTTAAGGATAGAGGGGTTGTAAACTTCTTTATTGGCGGAGCTTATGGGCTTGAGAGCAGTTTTTTGAGACAATGTAATAAAGACATTTCTTTGGGTAAAATTACACTGTCACATAAACTGGCAAAAGTAGTATTGATGGAACAGATATTTAGGGGATTAACCATTCTAAATAACCATCCATACCATAAATAATTAGGAGAATATATCATGTTGAATGCAACAGAAATCAATTTTTTTAAAACAGCATTAGAAGCAAGAAAACAGAAAATAGAAAATAATTTAAACAGTACATCTAAAGAGATGAATGAGATGAGACGGAATGAACTCAAAGATGAGGGAGACCACGCTGCAATGTCACTAGAGACTGCAGTGGACAATGCAATTTTAGGGCAACAAGCCAAAGAATTAGCAGAAATTGAACTAGCTTTGGGTAAAATCAAAAAGAATCTTTATGGTATTTGTGAGATGTGTGAAGAAGAGATTAACATTGAGCGTTTAAAGGTTAAAAACTTTGCACGTTACTGTATTACCTGTAGAGAGGTTGTTGAAAAAGAACAACACTAAGTACACACAAAAAGGAGTGTTTATGCGTTTAGGTTTATATATTATAGCCTCTATAATATTAATGGCTATAGTAGGTATTTTTGTCTATATGATTCATCCTGAAAATTATACTTATAATGAGTTAGGTTTTCCTTTGGAACTTCCAATTGCTGTATGGATAGTGTTACCAATGTTGGCTTTGATGTTGGCTTCACTTTTACATATGCTATTTTATGGAACGAAGAACTTTTTTAAATTTAAAAAGTGGGAGAGCGACATTAATACTTTAGATGATGCTTTATATTGGGCATTATTACATGAACCTCAAGCACATAAATTTAATCTGCCTCAACTTAAGCAGACTGCTTCACTTCTCTCTGTTTCAAGCATTAAGGTTAATGGTAAAGTTGAAAATATATCAGAAAAATTAGGAGAAGCACTCTCGATAGTTTCAGCTATTGAGCGAGGAGAGTATGTTGATTTAAAAGCAAAAAAACTTTCACGTGTACTCTCTGCCAACAATCCTTTGGTGAAAAAGAATACATTAAACCGTTTAGAAGAAGATGAAAGTTTTGCTGAAGAGATTATTCAAGATAAACTCTCATATGATGAGGAACTCTTTAAAAAAGCTTTACATAGATTTGCAGAAACAACAACATTTACTCAAGCACAGAAATATCTTAACACATTTGACAAAGAGAGTTTTATGATACTTATTGGACGTGTAACAGATGAGGATGACTTGGGCTTAACCAAAGATATACTTGATAAATTTATTATTGAATTGGACTCTTCCTTGGCATGTGGAGATTATCTTCAGATGTCAACGTTGATGATGAAAAAAATGTCTCCAGCTGAAAATCTGTTACTCTGGAAAGAGTATCAATCAAAATATTCAAAAGCAGAGATTGCTTATCTCTATTTACTCTTTGAATATGAGATGATTGATAAAGCAGGAGATTATCTTCAAGAGCATGGCGAGGATGATTTTAAACGATTTAGAGCTTTATATGAATTAAAAAAAGAAGATAAAAAATATAAAATTACTGATTTGATGAATGTTCGTCATATCTGTGATGCTTAAATTTAATAAAAGGTAGAGCTGTTTTTTAATGCCAACACTTGATTTTTCTAAACCACTATTTGCCCTTGCCCCTTTGGCAGGGTTTACCGATTTACCTTTCCGTTCTGTTGTAAAAAAGTTTGGAGTTGATTTGACCGTTTCAGAGATGATTAGCTCCAATGCTTTGGCATTTAAAAGTAAAAAAACTTTTAAAATGTTAGAGAAAAATCCCCTTGAAACTCCTTATAGTATTCAGATTGCAGGTTCTGATAGTAAGATTATTCGTCAAGCTGTGGAGCTATTAAATGAGCGAGATGGTATTGATATTATAGATTTAAACTGTGGTTGTCCTGCACCAAAAGTAGTGAACAATTTACAAGGTTCTTCTCTATTAACTGATTTACCTAAAATGGCAGAGACGATAAAAACCATAAAGAAATATTCGAACAAAGAGTATACTTCTGTCAAGATGCGTTTGGGTTTTAATGAGAAAAATCATGTAGAGTTGGCAAAACTTTGTGAAGATAGTGGAGCAGATTATATCGCTGTTCATGGACGAACTAAAGCTGGAAAATATAAAGCCAAGGTTGATTATGATGCTATAAAAGAGATTGTAGATGCAGTTAATATTCCTGTCTTAGCCAATGGAGATATTACAACTCCAGAACAAGCCAAATGGGTTCTAGAGTATACAGGTGCATCAGGTGTGATGGTGGGTCGTGGAGCTATTGGTAAACCATGGATATTTCAATTGATGAAAAATTATCTAGAAGGAACAGGCAGTGCAGAGCTTACCTCTGCCTTGGTTCAAGAGGTAATTCTGGAACATTTTGACCAGATGGTTAACCATTATGGTACACATGGTGCAATTATTTTTAGAAAACATCTACATACCTATTCTAAAGCTGGGTATCAGGGTGCTTCAAAATTTAGAGACTTGGTTAATAGAATCGAAGATGTTTCAGAGATGCGAGAAGTAACCAAGATATTCTTTGCTCAAGAGATTTTATAATCTAGAAGAACTTCTCTATCTGTGATGCAGGTGCATACGTGAATAACCATGGTTCCTATCTGCTCTATCTCTAGGGTTTTGATTATCTCTCCCTCTGTGTCGATTCTGATGGTCTCTCTCTTGATTGTGGTGGTCTCTTCTGTAACCTTCTCTTCTATAATTTAGGTATGGATGCCCATAGTGTTGATGCTCTTCTATTGCATTATTTCGGTAAATATTTTCTCTAGATAGCTGGATTGCTCTATTGTTTTGGGAGTAATTTCTATGATTTTCATAGTAGTATCCATAGACTATTTGATTGGGGTCTCGGTAAGCATGTACTCTATTCCAATTATTTACAGAGTGATAGCGATAACGTCTGTGGTGTCGATGAGATGGAGAAAAATAGCCTCTATGGTGCATTCTATCATAATGGGTATAGAGGTTATTATAGAGAAAAAAGATATTGTTATAGAAATATCCTTGATTATCATAATATCCATAATAATATCCCTCATCACTATAATATCCTTCTTGTTGATAGTTAAAGTTACGATACTCTTTTTCGTAACGATGGTCATCTTTTTTAAACTTTTTATTAGAGATATGAGTATTTGGTAGAGGTGGATTTTCTATATTTTTACTATAGCTTTTTACTATTTCTTTCTCTTTTTGTAGATGATTACTTGTAATTTCTGTTCCTAAATAGTTGTCTGCCATAAGTGAAGAGAGGAGAAATGAACCAATTATTCCAAACTTTTTCATTTTAATATCCTTAATTTAAATATTATATTTTAACATAAATCTATAGTAGTTTAAATTTGTGTAGAAATAGAGAGAGGCTACTTTTAGACATTGTTTGTCAAGTTGATTGGTTATAATCTTAAAAAAATAGGTTATAAAGATGATAAAACTACTACACTGGTTTCAAACCAATTACCCTGAACTTAAAGAGGCTCTTTTAAATACGCATCATAATTTTGATAATAATGATACCAATCCTTATCATATAGAAGGTGACTGCTGGAGCCATACCATGATGGTCTGTAAAATAGCACAATTGAAAAAATATGAGAGGGTAGTACAGGTCTCTGCTCTGCTTCATGATATAGGCAAACCCCAATCACGAAGAATTGACCCAAAAAGAGGATATGTGATGTTTTGGGGGCATGAGGAGATTTCTGCAAAAATGGCAGAACCTTTGGTTAAAGATTTAATTCAAAGAGAGATGTTAACTCCAAATGAAGCTGATGAGGTTTTGACACTCAT
>Ga0256843_1002135_pt1 | contig 14734 bp, 12 predicted proteins | sample AlvinellametaG_FD_191572 | JGI IMG/M metagenome (GOLD analysis project Ga0256843, IMG submission 191572) | Pompeii worm associated microbial communities from hydrothermal vent at the East Pacific Rise, Pacific Ocean - Alvinella | ecosystem: Host-associated > Annelida > Integument > Unclassified ... | reverse complement strand
TGTTGATGCAGACTTTTGGTCATATCCGTAGCGATGGGAGGTGTTGCCTGGTTGAACGAGGTAGCGACAAGATCCGGTTTTAGAAAGTTCGGTGTATCGAAAAGCGGTAGTTTGTCATAGTGCACTACATATAAAGACTCTCCTTTTTTCAGGTATGTAGCAAACGGCGAAAGAAGTCTGAGTGTTACAAAAAGAGACCCTTGGTTGTTCTCTTTAAAAGATGCAAATCCCAGTCTTTTGTTAAGTTTTAGTCCCGTCACGGCTTCCGTAAATCCTGCACCACGATACTTGCCGTTTTCATCACTAAAGCCTGTTGTAAAGTTAAAAAAGAGATTTCCTCCGTTTCTTACGAAGTTATAGAGATTTTTTTCGGTTTGTTCCGTAAGTGCGGGAGCATCGACGACAAAGAGGATACCGTCTTTGGGAATATCTTTGAAATCTTTTGTCGATATAAGCTTTGTGTTGTATCCCAGTGATGAAATAAGCCTTGCCATTTTTTTGATTTTTGCCGTATAAAGTTCTACGGAATTACCGTTTTTTGCATAGAGCAGGGCGGATGGCTTGGATGTAAGCAGATAGATGGTTTTTTGCGTAGGAGCCTGCACGACAAAACCGTTGCTGTTTTGTGGAACAGGTTCTTTGGTTTGGATTTTATAAAGCATAAGCATCAGCAACATAAAAAGTCCCAGTATAGAAAGTACGAGGCTTAAACCATAGTTGTCTCTGGGTTTGATATGCATTGTAGGTGTGTTCATAGGACAAGCTCCTTTTGTTCGAAGAAGAGATACTGCTCTTTGGGTTCATTTTCCCGTTCGGATTGTTTGATTTCATTGTTTTGTTTCATTTTTGAACGTTTTGCTTCGCGCATTTTATAGACTGTATAGGCAATAATTCCGAAGATCATAGTAATCAGCGTGATTACGACAATCAGGTATGCCATCATAGTTAGAAAATTCATTTGCATTATATTTTTCCTTTTCTTTCTAGTTTTCCCCAGTTCATTTCGATACCGAAGAACTCTTCCAGTGTCGCCAGAACTTTAGCAACATTGATGATATTGATAAAAAATATACGGTAATAAATACTGTATAAAACCAGTTGCATACGCTCTTTGGTGACGCTAACACAGTAAATACTGGCAGAAACATCCAAAATGGTAAAAATTACCCACCAGTAAATCAGCATCTCTCCGAAACCGGATGCAAGACTGATATAAATGATAAAAAAGTTCGCAAAAATAGAAGCGATAGGCCAAAAAATCGCTTCAAACAGCATATACCAAAGCACCATACTCATAGCGAAATTGGAATGAAAAGCGAAAAGTTTTCTTTTGTGCTTCAGTATCGACTGTAAGATACCTCTTGTCCAGCGGTATCTTTGTTTTAAAAGATCCAGCAGGCTTTCCGGAGCCTCCGTATAGGAGACGGCGTCGATTTCATAATCTATTTTATAACCTGCTTCGATAAGACGTAAAGTCAAATCACAATCTTCCGCATAGGTATCATCGGTATATTTGCCTATAGATTTAACGGCATCTTTGCGAAACATACCGATTGGTCCCGGTATGATGTTGACCAATTTAAAAAATGCCTGACCGTTTCGTACCAGATTTAAGCCCTGAATGTATTCCAGTGCTTGGAGTTTCGTCCATAAGTTATCCGTGTTTGTGACATACACGGAGCCTGCAACTGCTGCGATCTTTGGATCCTGAAAGTATTCCACCATAAGTTCCACTGCGTCGTCGGAGAGTTTGGAGTCGGCATCGACAGCCAAAAAAAGCTCTCCTTTCGCTTTTTCTATACCGAAGTTTAGAGCGTGTGCTTTTCCGGCATTTTGTTTGGTAAAAGCTCGAAGAGAGACTTTACCGTTGTCAAACTCCATATTTTTTGCGAGTAGATAAGTGTTGTCACTACTCCCGTCATCGATGACGATGATTTCATACTTTGGATAGGTTTGGTTGATAAGGCTTTCCAAAGAGGCTTTAAGTACTTTCTCTTCATTGTAGCACGGCACTAAAATGGAGACAAGCGGTTTTTGTGCATCATCGAGGACTTGCACCTCTTTTTTTACGTTTTGGTAGAGATTTATCAACGAAAAGAGCAATAACAAAAAATATCTTGCCACAACGATGAGTGAGAAGATCAAGATAAAGAGAACTCCCATTTGTACGTAAATATTTTGATTTACGGGAAGGTGGTTCAGTTGATAGATACTCAATACCGATAAAGATAAAAGAACCAGAAATAAAGATATAAGTTTAAACATATGTTTATGACTCCATTATATGCACCAGTGATTTTTTATCATGGTGAACGATTTGACTTGTATTGATTTTTGTACGATCGGAAATAACTTGCTTTGCATGCTCGGGCAGGATATTGATAAGCACAAAGAGTGCCTGATCTATATTTTTTCGAATACATACAAAATCCTCTTTTCTGATAAAAGTAGTCAAATTATCATGATCTATATTTGAGAGTTTGATCATGATAACTGAGTGTAGTATCTGTTTCTGCTCCAATTCCAGGAGACGTTTGGTGAAGGTCGTAAAATCAACACTTTGTTCTTCTTCCAGATAGGAGAGGTTGTTGAGTTTATGTGTATAAAAAGCGCGTTGTATGACTTGTTCTATGTAATGGATATACTCTTTGATGTCGAAAGTTTTAGGAAAAAGCATATCGATACCGTTGTTTTTGGATTCTGTCAAGTCGCTTTTTCGAATAGATTTGCGATTTGTGATCCAGAAAAGCTGGGCGTACGGTGCAAGTTCTTTTAGTTTCTGTGCTACATCTTTTGTCAGAAACTTACGTGAATCGTTGTAAAGGATCAAGTCGGTATCTTTATTCAATACGGTTTGATTTTGTGTCAGGTCTTCAAGCGATATAAGATCGAATTTGATATTTGGCTGGTTTGTTAAAATAGTCTGATGTAAATAGCGCATATCGGTTTGATCCGAAATAAGGCAGATACGTGCATACTCTTTTTGTAAAAGGCGATTGTGTGTTTTCATAGTCAGGTCACATTCACCGTTGTCGTTGAGTACGACATCAAAAGAGAGATCGCGTTTGGGTGCGAAAAGTGTTTCGAAACTTTTTCCGGAAGCGGTAAGGCTATTGTAGGAAAAGAGAACCTTTTTATGATTGTAACGAATAGCCTCAATAAACCCAAGCAGTGCGTTTTTGATTTCAAGAGTGATATCGCTCTCAAAAAAGAGGTCGATACGATGAAAGTAATAAAAATCATAATCATCGTTTTGTGCAATGTGTTCCAACTCTTTTGCAAATGGTTTGACTCCGAAATTTTCAGCCATTTCATGCCATGACTCTTTTGCAAAGATATAAGTTGTTTTTTCATGAATGGCATTGAAATTTTCCAGATACTGTTTGACGTAAGAGAGGTTTGTACGAACAAGATCGCTTTTATTCCCTGTCATAAACAATGTTTTGTACTGTTTGTCCAGGTATCGCTGAAGTTGCATACTAAAAGCCAGAGCACATCGGTTTGCCGGTGTGTCTATGGTCATGATTTCACTAAGTTTGATATTTTCTTTCATCTTACCACTCCTGAATAATGTTAAATGTACAATAATCGATATCGTCTGATGTAAAACTACTTTGGATACGTTCGCAGTTTAGTTCGAATGATGCGATTTTATTGATTGTGTAGTTACCTTGCAATGCATAGCTGGTGATCTCCTCTTCGTTTTTAAAGGAGTACCCTTTTCCGACTTTCATTTGCATCGAACCGTTGTAAAACTCTATTTTCGGGTTGTATATAAGGTATGTAGAGTCATAAAGTGATGCAGGTTGATAACAGACTTTTGTTTTGGTGTTATAGTCAATGTTTTCATTGAATAGAATACGATGTTCTATACCCCACTGGTTGAGCGCATACAGTGGATAAGTGAACATTCCGTAAAAGTTGATATTGTTGTCGCTGAAGGCATTAACCGAGAGTGCAAGTTCCGCGAAATCGAGATTGTCCAGCAGGATACGGTCATATACACCTGCGTGGAGGACATTGACATCGTTTTTGATCATGCAGCCTCTGTAGTTTGCAAAAGCACCGTTTTGATAGTACATATCCATAAAAAGGTTATGTATGCCAAATGTTGGATTCCATGTAAGTTTCGGGACGACTTTATAGGAACCGTTGACTTTTTTTACGCCTATCGATGCCGTTGCCTTTCCTTTTTGCAGATGGATAGCGGCGCCTTCTCCTTCTTTGCGTTTGTGATTTACAAAATCGAAAAGATATTTTTGTGTTGATAGACTATAACGGATACCGTTTACCGTGAGTATATCTTTAATCATGAGTTGATAGTTTCTATAACGTGTTTCGCTGTCCTTGACATAGTCCATTTTGACGGAAGCTGTAGGTTTGTGGACTTTCTTGTTTGATATACCCGTATCCAATAGTTCCGTTAAAGAAGGGTTTGTGGTATGTTCTATCTCAAGATTTGAAAATACGGTTTTTGGATTCAGATCTTTTTTTGCGCCTTCGGTCAGAACAATATCTTTAAAATAGGTCGGTTTACGTAGTTCGCCTTGTGCTACTTTTAAAAGAGAAGCGGTATATTTTTTCAAGTCATTGTATTTGTTTCCTGTTTTTAAAAGTTGGTTTTGGAGTGCTTGAAGGGTACTTCTTGCTTTCAACCAATCTTTTTGTGTTTGTGTTTGCATCAGATTGTAACTTTGATGGTATTTTGCCAGAAAACACAACTCTTGATCTTTGCAGTGTGAAATTTTTGCAAACTGGCGATGTGCCCGTGTGTAAGCTTTTTGCTTTTCCAATGCGGTTGCATAGTGGTATCTGATGAGGTTTTCTTCAGGATTTTTTCTAAGATATGCTTTGAAATAGGGTAGGGATGTTTTGTATTTTTTCTGAAAATAGTATATTTCCGCAATCTCTTTTGCAATGTTTATATCTTTTGTCTCTTGATAATATTGTTTAAACAGAGACAGTGCGCCTGTATAGTCTTTTTGTTTGTATAAATTGTTCGCTTTTTGCAGTAAAGTTGCATTTTTGTTTTGTTGTACGATTTTTGCCAGTTCTTTATCCCCTGGATTTTGTGCCAGTAGTTTTTGAAAGATTTTTGATGCTTTCTCTCTTTTTTGCATATACAGATACGAAAAAGCGAGCCGTTTTTCAAAATGGTATTTCTCTTTTTTGTTTTTTATAGACGGAAGTATGTTTTTGATAAAGATTGCAGCGTGTTTATAGTCTCCCTTTTCATAGAGAATATTGGCATACAGTTTTTTTGTTTCCATATCTGTTTTACGGTATTTGTAGAGGGTGTGAAACGCTTTTTTAAGATTGCCGTTCCAATAATACAGTTTAGCCAGTAAGATTTTTGCCTGAATATTTTTAGGGTGCTCTTTTATAAAGTTTTTAACCGTATCGATAGCTGCTTGCTGTTTGTTTTGGGTATTTAGAATGTAAACATAGTCCTGTAGTGTTTGTAGTGAATCGGTATGTAAAACCTTCTTTGAAAGTTTGTTTGTTTGTTCTTGTTTCTTTGTCCGGATCATTTTATCTACAATGTTGAGGTTTTTGTCTTGCGGAGTTTTCTTTTTTGCTTTTTCCAGTAGCTGACTTGCTTTGTAAAGATCGTTGTTTTGTGCCAGAAGCATCGCCTGCAAGCTTAACGGTAATTTTTTAGTTGAATATCGAGAAAGAATTTTTTGTGCATCGTTTACATTTCCTTCTTGGAGAAAGCACTGTGCAGTTTGAATATCGGCGTACTTGGAGAGTTGGATTGTCGTTTTTTGAAACAGGTTATATAGTTCTATTATTTTGTTGCATTGATTTTTTTTACTAAGATCTGTATAAAAATTATCGATTTTTTCCGTGGAAACTAAATCCTCCTGCGGGATTATCTTAATAAGCTCCAATCCTTTTTGAATTTTTTGTTTCAAGCGTTTTGCAATGATGTTGTCAGGAGCTTGATTGAGTACTATCTGAAGATGATTGTTTGCTTCCATATAGTTTTTCTTTTGTGCATAATACTTGGCAAGCAGGAGCCTGTTATTAATATTTCCGGGATCTTCTTTAAGAGCGTTTTGAATATAGTTGATATCCAACTCGATACTCCAAAGCAGTGTTACACTAAAAAATAAGAGATGAAAAATCTTTTGCATATGTTTATCCGAATTATAAATTTACTATTTTTTCTAAATGTGATATCGACCAAAAAAATAAAAAATTAAATAAATATTTCAAAAAAATAAAAAATTAAATAATTAAAATAGATAATGTTGAATTCAGTAAGTATTGAATATAATCTTTAATTGTAAGTAATAAATTAGGTTTAAAGAATGAGCAAGTTTTATCTTTTTATCAGATCTCACAAAGCATATTTGGTTGTTATGTCTTTGGTAGTTCTTATTGTATTTCTTCTTCTGAATGAATCTGGTAAAAACGCATATATTTTTTCTACTACAATTATCTTTTTATTTCTGTTTTTATACCTTTACAATAAAAATACACGACTAAAAGCGTATATCAGAAACAAAGAAGAAGAACTTGCTAGATATCAGGATCTTTTACGAGAAGACCATAACTGTATCGAACTCGATGAAAAACTAAGAATCGTGTCGATAAATCAAAAAGCTGCAATGTTGTTTCTTGCCGATAAAGAGCAGCTTTTTGGAAAAGCTATTACGGATTTTATTGAATTTGAAGATTTTCCTGAAAAGATATATAAGATTATCGCTCAGGAGGGATCCTATAAGAGTAGTGGTATCAATGTTGAAAATGATCAGAAGGTTTCTGTGCATATTACATTGCATAAACGTAGTATAGACCATAAACGTATATACCATATGTTACTTAAGACTGAACGGGATGAAGCGGCTGTTACCAGAGAGATGAAAGAAAAACTCTTTATCGATACGGTAACAAACTTACCGACAAGGCTCAAGCTTTTTCATGATATCGACGAACACCGTGATAACTCTTTGTTTCCAAAAGCGACGTTGATTTATATTGGAATCGACAACTTCGATACGTTAAATGAATTTTTCGGTGTTGATGCGGGAACGATCATTTTAAAGCGTGTTGCGGACTGGTTGAAAAACGATTTGCCTGTTTCTCAGGCGAAGTTGTACAAAATCGACTTCAGTCATTTTGCGATTTTTATTCCCCGTTTTATCACTCAGGAAAAATTAAAAGAGTATTTACAGGCGTTGACGACGCGTATTTCCAAAGAGGAGTTCTCTTTTCAGGATAGTATTTTCAATATCGAGTTGACTGCAGGTGTGGCAAGAGGTAGTGAAAATTTGCCGAAAAATGCTTATCTGGCGTTAAAAGAGGCAGAAAAGATCAAGAAAAGTTACAAGATATACGACGAAAAAGAGAATCATCAGGAACGCTTTCTTCACAATATCAAAATCAACAAAATGCTCAAAGAGGCGATTCAGAAACATAGGATAGAGCCTTTTTTTCAGCCTATTTTCAATATCAAAACCAATGAAATTGAAAAGTATGAATCTTTGATGCGAATCCGTCGCGATGACAATACATATGCAACTCCGGGAGAGTTTCTGGAGATTGCAAAGACATCTAAAATATATACGGAACTTTCCCGTATGATGATCAAAAAGTGCTTTATGCAGTTGCAAAAAGTTCGTTATCCTATTACGATTAATATCAGTGTAGAGGATATTCTGGAGCCGAGAGTTTCACAGTTTATTTTGCATAATCTCAAGAAATACAAGTTTGGCGAGTATATTACATTTGAGATTGTTGAAAGTGAGTCTATCAGCAATGAGATCAAAGTGACCAACTTTATCAAAAAGGTGAAAAGTTACGGATGTCAGATAGCCATCGATGATTTTGGAAGCGGTTTTTCCAACTTCGGGCAGTTGTTGTCTTTGGATGCGGATTATATCAAAATAGATGGATCCTTAATAAATGATATCATTAAAAATAAAGATAGTGAAATTATGACACGATCGATTATTTCTATGGCAAAGGAGCTTAATATAAAAACGGTAGCGGAGTTTGTTTCGTCAAAAGCGATTTTTGAGAAAGTGAAAAGTCTGGGGATTGACTATGCGCAGGGCTATTTTATAGATCGTGCGGATCCGCTTTTACTCAAAGAAGTGACGACTGGAAAGTAAGATCAAGTACTTATCTGTGCTTTTTGCTCGCTTTTCATGAGCCATACAAATACTTCGGCTATCGCTTTGTAGAGGTTTGGCGGTATTTGTTCGTCGATATCGAGAGCCAGAAGAGAGTTGGCTAAGGCTTCGTTTTGAAAGATGGGAACTTCAAACTCCTGTGCTTTTTGCAGAATTTTTTCCGCGATAGTGCCTTTGCCTTTTGCTATGACTTTGGGGGCGGAGCTTTCTCCAGCTTCGTATTTTAAGGCAACGGCTTTTTTGTCACTCATTTTAGTTTGATCACTCCTGCAAATCGTCCGGTGATATGTTCTCTTCTATATGAAAAATAATTTGTATCGCAACTGGTGCAAACCGGGGAAATCTCTATATGTTTGGGATCCACGCCAACTTCTGTCAGTCTGTCAAAATTTAACGTCTGTAGATCCAGGTAGGTTTTGGATGCTCTTGTTTTGATATACTTTTCACCGAAACTCCTTTTGACTATATCGACAATTTCAGTTCCTACTTCATAACAACAGTCGTGAATGGATGGTCCAAGTCCTACCAGGACTTCATGAAAGTTGGTTTGGAAATGCTCATACATTTTTTGTATGGTTTTTATGGCAATATCTTTGAAAGTACCGTTTCGTCCGGCATGAACGGCTGCAATGACAAGGTTTTTGGGGTCATATATCATAATAGGGATACAGTCTGCTACCATCACCATAAGGGGGATGTTTCTTTGGTTGGTGATGATGGCATCGCAGTTTTCGATTTTGTTGATAGCGGTATCTTCTACGATGTGAATATTGTTTGAGTGGGTTTGATCCATGTAGATGAGATTTTCGAGGATGAAGCGGTACTCTTCAGATAAGATGGTTCTGTTTTTTAAGACGTTGATAGGATCGTCGCCTACATGAAGTGCGAGATTGAGTGTGTCGTAGGGTTTTGGGCTGATACCTCCGTGGCGGTTGCTGATTTCACAAAAGAGTTCATGTGAATATGTGTCAAAAAGGTGAAAGCGCATCAGTAGCTCGCCATGATGGAGTCGACCATATCCCAGGTGATGGTTTTTTTTTGGGAGAACATATGGTAGAGGTATCTTGCAAACATATCGGTTTCGATGTTGACTCTGGTGCCCGGTTTGTATGTGCCAAGGAGTGTGTTTTCGAGGGTGTGGGGGATGATGGTGAGTCGAAAGGAGTCTTCGAAAACGTCGTTTACGGTTAGGCTGATGCCATCTACTGCGATGCTCCCTTTTGGGATGATGTATTTGATGTATTTTTTTGGGATTTTGATATAGATGTCGGTGGCGTTTGCCAGCGGGACGATTTTGGTTACTTCCCCGATGGTGTCGATGTGTCCTTGTACGATGTGTCCTTCTAGGCGGTCGTTGAGTTGCATGGCGGGTTCCATGTGTACTTTGCCTTTGAGGTTTTCGATGGCTATGGTTTGTTGGGTTTCTGGGGAGAGTTCCACTGTAAAGGTGCCGGTATCTTTTTTGACTACTGTGAGGCAGGTTCCGTTGATGGCGATGGAGTCGCCGATTTTGGGTTCGTAGTTGCTTTTGAGTGTTAAAAAGTTGTTTTTAAGGTCGGTTACTTCCGCCATTTCTCTTATTAGTCCTGTAAACATGTAGATGATTATACCAAACTTTGTTATAATCGCGGCAAATTTCGGGTTTGGCATATAAATCGATTGCATCCGGGAAAGTTTTATTTTTTCCTTCGGATCGGTGGATATATTGTTAAAAATGCAAAACTCGCGCTGCTCAGACAGTTGCATTTTTGCCTTCGGCACACAATATATTCACCTAAAAATAAAAATCCCTACTTCAATCGATTTATATGCCAAACCCTTTTTAACAATATATTAACATTGAGGGAAAGTGATAAAAATGAAATATGATGTGATTGTGATTGGTGGTGGTCATGCGGGGATTGAGGCTTCTTTGGCGGCTGCCCGGATGGGGAAGAAGACGCTTTTGATTACGATTTTAGCGGAGCGTATCGGTGCTACCAGTTGTAATCCTGCCATAGGTGGGCTTGCCAAGGGGCATTTGGTCAAAGAGATCGATGCACTTGGTGGTGAGATGGCAAAGTGTACGGATGCAGTGGGGCTTCAGTTTCGTATTTTGAATGCTTCCAAAGGTCCTGCGGTGAGGGGAAGTCGTGCGCAGATTGATATGGATCGCTATCCTATATATATGAGAGATGTTTGTCTCAATACGCCAAATCTTACTGTAAAGCAGGAGATTGCCGAAGAGATTGTTTTAAAAGAGGGTGAAGTTTGTGGTGTTAAAACGGATTTGGGATTGGTGTATGAAACCCGGAAAGTGATTGTGACGGCAGGGACGTTTTTGCGTGGGTTGATTCATATCGGTGAGTATCAGAAAGAGGCGGGGAGGGTAGGTGAGTTTCCTTCCAATGCTTTGAGCGATTGTTTGAAATCTTTTGGTTTGGATATGGGAAGGTTGAAAACAGGAACGTGTCCTCGTATCGATGCGAGTAGTATCGATTTTTCGGTGATGGATGAACAACCGGGAGATGATAATCCTGTTCCTTTTAGTTTTCAAACACCGAAAACGGAGGATTTTGGTAAAGATCAGCTACCTTGTTATATCACGTATACAAACATACAAACACATGAAATCATTTCCGAAAACTTTTACAGAGCACCGCTTTTTACAGGACAAATTGAAGGGGTAGGTCCTCGTTATTGTCCGAGTATCGAAGATAAGGTCAATCGCTTTGCCGACAAAGAGAGACATCATCTTTTTGTCGAGCCACAGACCAAAGAGGCTACGGAGTATTATATCAACGGGCTTTCTACCTCTTTACCACCGGATACGCAGCTTGAGATGGTACACTCTATCAAAGGTTTGGAAAATGCACGTATCGTGCGGTATGGGTATGCTATTGAGTATGATTATGTCAATCCGACGGAGTTAAAACACTCTTTGGAGACAAAGAAGGTGAAAGGGCTTTATTGTGCAGGGCAGGTAAACGGTACGACAGGGTATGAAGAAGCGGCTGCACAAGGATTGATGGCAGGTATCAATGCCTGTCTGGCGATAGAGGGTGAAGAGCCTTTTGTTTTGCGACGGGATGAAGCCTATATCGGTGTTTTGATCGATGATTTGGTGACGAAGGGTACAAAAGAGCCTTACCGTATGTTTACAAGTCGTGCGGAGTATCGTTTGTTGCTACGTGAAGACAATGCAGATTTGCGTTTAAGCGGATATGGACATCGTTTTGGTTTGATCGATGGAGATTTTTATAACAGAGTTGCTCAAAAGCAAAAAGATATCAAAGAAGTTCTGGCATATTTGGATACGCATTTCATTACCCCTTCCAAAGAGAATAACAATATGCTTGCACAGCTCGATGAAGCCCCTGTGACGGACAAAGTTCCGCTTAAAAGGGTCGTTGGAAGGGCTACTTTTACAATTGAGAAGTTTGATAAACTCTTGCCTCAATACAAAATGTTACCAGATGACACAAAAGAGCAAATCATGATAGAATCGAAATATGCCTCTTATATCCAAAAACAGCAAGCACAAATCGACCGCATGAAAAATATGATCAATATCAAAATACCGGAGGATTTTGACTTTAGAAGTGTTTCCGGCTTGAGCAATGAAATCATAGAGAAACTCGAAAAATTCAACCCTCCGACGCTTTTTGCCGCGAGTGAAATCAGTGGAGTTACACCTGCCGCGATTGATATATTGCATATCTATATTCGCATGGAGCAGAAGAAAAGCCGATAAACCTTTCTTATTATTTAAAATATAATTTTAAGAAAAGTCTACTTTTCTTGTTTAAAATCAATGAAATTTTAACAAGCATCAAGATATAATTAATGGTTAAATTTCTAAAAGGAGTGCGCATGGCAGTCGAAAAAGAAAGAAGAGACTTTCTTGGTATGGCGCTAGGTGGCTTTACTGCTTTAGGTGGTATTGCTGTGCTAGGTGCTGCAAAACGTACGTGGGATCCCCTCCCAAGCGTTAAAGCAGCTGGATTTACGACAATCGATCTTACTCAGATGGAACCTAACCAACTTACCGTTGAGAAGTGGAGAGGTAAACCTATCTTTGTTCTTAAAAAAACGAAAGATATGAAAACGGATCCGAGAGATATCGTTGTCGGTGATGATCACTACTTCGTTGCTATCGGTCTTTGTACACACCTTGGTTGTATTCCGGCTTATTATCCTGATCAGCATAAGTTTATTTGTGCATGTCATGGTGGTCAGTTCGATGCAAGCGGTAAAGTGCTTAAAGCACCTCCACCAAGTCCATTGGTGATTCCACCGTTTAAAGTGGACGGTACAAAACTTGTACTTGGTGAAGAAGGTCCTGAGTTTAAAAAACTCAAAGAAGAAAATCTTATAGCATAAAGGAGGCGTGATGGCACATTTTGAAAAAGCAAAAAACTTGCATGACTGGCTGAATCAACGCCTTGCGATTGATACGCTCAGACGTGTTTTGGCGACAGAGTATTGGATTCCGAAGAACATTAACTTCCTGTGGGCGATGGGTATGATCCTTGCGACTACATTTGGTATCCTTTTGATTTCAGGTATTTTCCTGTTGATGTATTACAAACCGGATGTCAATCTGGCATTTGATTCTGTAAACTATACTATTATGAGTGAAGTTGGATACGGATGGCTGTGGAGACATATTCACGGTGTGGCTGCATCGGTAGTCTTTTTGATTATCTATATTCACATGTTCACCGGTATCTACTATGGTTCTTATAAAAAAGGACGTGAGCTTATCTGGATTTCCGGTATGCTTTTGTTCGTAACATTTTCTGCTGAAGCGTTTTCAGGATATATGTTACCTTGGGGACAAATGAGTTACTGGGCTGGTATGGTTATTACAAACCTCTTTAGTCTGGGCTCACTGGAGATGAATGGACTGGTAGAGTGGATTCGCGGTGATTATGTTCCTGGTGATGCGTTCCTTACAAGATTTTTTATGCTTCATGTACTTTTGATGCCTTTGATTATCATTGCATTGATCGTTTTCCACTTCGGTACATTGAGAATCCCTCACGTTAACAACCAAGACGGTGAAGAGATCGACTTTGACGCTGAAGCGAAAAAATATCTTGCAGGTGATACGAAAAATGCAAAAGTTATCAGATTCCAATGGGACTTCCTTGCAAAAGACATCTTTGTACTTGGTGTATTCTTGATTTTCTTCTTCTACCTCGTATTCTATCACTTTGAATTTGCGATGGATCCTGTTAACTTCGATCCGGCTGACGGTTTGAAAACACCTCCTCATATTTATCCTGAGTGGTACTTCCTGTGGAGTTACGAGATCTTGAGACCTTTCTCTAAAGACCTTGGTTTGATCGCATTTGGTTTTGCGCAAGTGATTTTCTTCCTTCTTCCATTCCTGGATAGAAGTCCGAATGTTGCTCCTGCAAACAGAAGAGGTTTATTCGCGATTTGGTTCTGGGTATTATTGATCGATATGATTGTGCTGACAGTAATGGGTAAAGTACCTCCTCAAGGTGTATTTAACACTATTGGTCTTTATGCGGCACTTACATTTATCGGGTTATGGGTGGTTTTACCAATCATCACCATGCTAGAGAAGAAAAAGTAGGAGGTGCTGAATGAATAAAGAACTAAAAATATTGGCAGTCGTTGTATTTTTTACATTGGTAACATATTGGGGTGTTGAGCCGTATGCTCACTCTCAAATGCACAAACATGTGGAATTTAAAAACTTTGCATACGAAGACCTTCCTGCTTTAAAAGCAAAAGGTGATCCGGCAAAAGGTAAAGAGCTTGTGATGGGTGCAGGTGCATGTACCGGTTGTCACGGATTGAAAGCTGAAGGTATGCAAGCACCTATGGATGCTGCAACTGCAATGGCAAGTTACGGTGTAAATCCACCGGATTTAAGTCATGTTGGAGCACTTTTGGATGAGCGTTTTATTGCAGCAGTTATCAAAAACCCTGCACATGCGATGAAAGTTGAACATAAGTTCAGTGACAAAAGACCACATCCTATGACATCATTTATGGGAGCTGGTGGTGATTTGGATCAGGAAGTTGCTGATATGGTTGCTTACTTGAAACAAGTTGCTTCAAAAGAAGAAGTTACTCCTAAAGCTGCTTATGAGATGGCTTGTGGTAGATGTCATGCTATGCGTTATGACAAATGGACACAACTTGGTGAAACACCTAAGTTTAAATACAAAAAAGATGAGTTAGCTTATAAAGTAAAAGTTCTTGAAGGTCAAGATCATCTTAAAGCATACATGGGTAAATTACCACCTGATCTCTCTATCATTATCAGAGCGAGAAGTGAACATTTCCTAAAAACATTTGTTGAAGATCCTCAGTCCCAACTTCCTGGAACTGCTATGCCACGTGTTGGTTTAACAGCTGAAGGTTATGACAAAGTTGTAGAACATCTTGAGGCGATCGGTGATCCTAGCAAACCTGCTCGTGATTCGCTTGGTTGGAAAGTTATTCTATACTTTGTAATCTTTACAATTCTTGCATATCTCTGGAAGCAAAAAATCTGGAGCAAATTGCACTAAATAAAATAATATAAGAGCTTCGGCTCTTATATTATTTCTTTACAATCACTACGTTTG
>Ga0256843_1002134_pt1 | contig 14746 bp, 14 predicted proteins | sample AlvinellametaG_FD_191572 | JGI IMG/M metagenome (GOLD analysis project Ga0256843, IMG submission 191572) | Pompeii worm associated microbial communities from hydrothermal vent at the East Pacific Rise, Pacific Ocean - Alvinella | ecosystem: Host-associated > Annelida > Integument > Unclassified ... | reverse complement strand
AAAGACAACCCCATCATCGACGCCCTCTGGGTCTGGTGCCTGATTCTCGTGATAAAAGATTTTTATGTACTCTTTGTGAAAAAAGAGTCCTACTGCCAAGCCAAACAATGCCGTACGAAGGAGCGCGAAGATGGAGATAACGCCCAAAACGAAGGTCAATGACCTGCTTACCGCCTACCCGGAACTTGAGGCCTTTTTAATAGAGCTCAATCCCAAATACAAAAAGCTCAAAAACCCCATCCTGCGGCGCACGGTGGCCAAAATAGCCACACTGACGCAGGTGGCCAAGATTGGCGGTTACGAGACGCTGGAGCTGGTCAATCTGCTTAGAAATGAGGCGGGCCAACCGCCGCTTGGCGAAGAGGCGGCGCCCAAAGAGGAAAAGCTCAACAAAGCCCCCACCTGGATCTCCGCCCAGCCTGCCGCCATCATTGACGCCAACGCCCTGCTGGATCAAGAGAAAAACCCCCTGGCGGAAGCCTCCATGGCATTAAAAAAGCTCAAGAGCGGCGAGATTCTGCTTATTGAGAGCGACTTCATGCCCGCCCCGCTTATTGATACCTTCAAAGAGCAGGGGTACGAGGTCTATAGCGCGGAAAGTTCCGAAGGGCGCTTTTTTACCTATGTGAAAAAGGGCTAAGCCGGGCAAACCGCGCCCCCGGCGTCCATCTCTCAATCATGACAACCGGCCTTTTGGCCGGATCGAGCCAACTTACCAGCTTTTTCATCGCTTCTATCGGCAGGGCCACGCACCCGGCGGTCGGCCCTTTGTCTTTACGCCGTATATGCAAAAAGATGCACGACCCCCTGCCCGGCACATTCTCGCGGTTATACCCCACCGTCACCAACAAAGCGTAGAGATTGTCGGCTCTGCGCATATTCTCAAAGCTCTTAAAATCCTCCAGCACCCGGCGCCTGTCCACGATGCGGTTGTAGTAGCGGCTTTGGGTGTCGTCTACGCATATGAGGTCGGCGTCACTTTGAAAAAAGGGCATGGGCGTGGGCGTTTTTCGGTAGCCGTAGACTTCCCCCAGCGCAAATACCCCCACCGGCGTCTTGCCGTCTCCCTCTTTGGTTTTGCCAAGCCCCTCGCGCCCAACACTCACTTCCCACTCGTCACTCACCTGCACCCACGTCTCTCCCTGCTTCTCAAACCACGCCAGCGCCGCCGTATGGCCGTGGGCGTTGTAGACCTTGACCATCTGGCGCGCCTTTTGCAAAAGCCCTTCATCGCCGCCCAAAGCCAAACTTGTTACAATCCCCCAAAGGAGTATCTGTGCAAAGCTACGGCGTATTATCACTGCTTCCCCCTTTTTTGGCCATTGTACTGGCCATTATAACAAGAAATGTCCACCTCTCACTGCTCTTTGGCATCATCGCCGGCTACGGCATTATTGACGGCTTCTCGCCCGCCGTGCTGAACGACACGCTCCGCGCCTTCATCGATCTTCTGCAAAAAGGATGGGTGCTCAAAACCCTCGCTTTTGCCGTGCTGGTGGGATCTGTCATCGCGCTCATTCGCAAAGGGGGCGGGGTGGACGGCTTTGTCTCGTACATCTCCCGACAAAAGGGCCTCATCACCTCCCGCCGACGGGCCGAGACGCTCCCGTTTCTCATCGGCCTGGCCATCTTTATCGAAAGCTCCATTACTTCGCTTATCGCCGGCACCGTTTCCCGCCCGTTGACGGATCGCTTCGGCACCTCCAGGGAGAAGCTGGCCTACATCTGCGACGCCACCAGCGCGCCGGTGTGCACGATGATCCCCTTCAACGCCTGGGGGGCGCTTCTGCTGGGACTCATCGCCGCGCAGATCGAGGCCGGCACCCTCCACGGCGAGCCGCTCAAACTACTTGGCGGCGCCCTGCTTTTTAACTTTTACGCCCTTTTTTCTATTTTGCTGGTGCTCTATACCATTGTGCGCGATATCCCCTTCAAAGCCTACACCCCCGTCACCCAAACGCCGCCCTCCCATCACCCCAAAGGCGACCTCGGCGCCCTGCTGATTCCGGTGATGACCATGCTTTTGGGCACCGTGGCGGGGCTGTTTATCAGCGGCGGGGGCGATTTTTTCAAAGGGAGCGGCTCAACCGCCGTCTTTTGGGGCGTGCTGGGGGCGCTGGGAGCGCAAACGCTCTACCTTTGGGCCAAAAAGCTCACGACACCCAAAAATATCGCGCGCGCCGTTGTCGAAGGGGCCAAGGAGATGGCGCCGGTGGCGCTGATTTTACTGCTGGCTTTCGCGCTGGGGGCACTCACACAAAAGCTTGGCACCGGCGCCTACCTGGCCCGCTACGCCCAGGCCTCTCTTAGCCCCGAATTCTTGCCGGCGGGTATCTTTGCGCTCTCGGCCCTGACGGCTTTTGCCACGGGCACCAGTTGGGGCACCTTTTCCATCATGATTCCCGTCGCCGCGGCCCTCTCAAGCGCCCTTGGCGGCGGCGAGACGCTTGCGATACTCAGCATCGCCGCGGTGATCAGCGGCGGGGTTTTCGGCGACCACGCCTCACCCATCTCCGATACCACCATCATCTCCGCCATGGCCGCCGGGTGCGACCTGATCGCCCATGTGCGCACCCAACTGCCCTGGGCGCTTTTGGCGGCGGCGCTCTCGTTTGTCGGCTTCGTAATCGCCGGGATCGTACTTGGTAGATAAAGCCAAAAAGCCACAGCGGTATTTTGTTGCCGCTACCGATCTCTATGCCATCCGCGACTATATAGGAGTGAAGAGCTTTATAAAAAGAGAGGGATTCCCCCGGCAAGCGCCGGGGCGTTGAAGCTCAGTCGATAAAGGCGATCACTTGTCTGGGCGGGGTGTGCAGTAAAATCTTCTCTACCCTCTCCTGCCACAACTCGCCGAAACGCCGTTTCTCCTGCTCATCGGCCATGCCCTGCATGATCTTTTGCATCAAGGGGCCCATGGAAGCGTCTCCCGGCACCTGGGAAGGGTCATAGCGCATCTGAACGCTCTGGCCGTTGTCCAGGCGACTCAGCCTCACGTCACCGGGCATAGAGACGCCGTAAAAGAGGCGGTTGTTGCGGGCCATGCGACCGCCCAGGCCTTTAAAGCCCCCTTCATCGCCCGCACCGACGATTAGCGCGATACAGTTGCCGATCACCCCGGCAACCCCTTCATCTTTGGGGGACTTGATCTCCACTTTCACCTCGCCCCGCACGGGTTTGGCCTCACCGTAGAGGGCTTTGAGCCCCTCGGCGGCCATCAGCCACGCCCCGGCGACGGTGGGGCAGGAGTGGCCCGCCAGTTTGACCATATCCTCATACCGATAGACCAGCTCGCCCCCATCGCTGGCACCCAGCACGTCAGCCAGGGGATCGACGGTGACGATGGGGGGAATCCTGTCGTAAAACGCGGGATAGTTGCTCATAACAGTCCTTTATCTTTAAGTTTGCGCCAGACGGTGGCCGCTTTGAACAGATTGTAGCCAAAAAGAAGCGATGAGACCAGCAAAAACGCCCCGGCCCCCCTCCAGGCTGTGGGCCACCACGGCGCCATCAGCAAAAACACGCCGACACCCCAGTGCAACCAGAGGTGGGAACGGGTGGCGGAAGTTGGCACGATATCGCCCATCAGCGGTGTCTCCAGCACCCCTTTGGCGTTAAGGTGAAACCAGACCAGAAAAGGGACAATCTTGTAACTCATGGCCACAATGACACTCACGACAAAATAGCCGAACATCAAAGCCGCTGTCGCGAACAGGGGGGCGTACGCCAAGGAAAGAACCCCAAAGAGCGCCGAAAGGGCCAAAGCCCCCATGGCGGTACGCCAAAGCCACACGGTCACGTCGGCCACGGGGCGCTTACGTTGGCTCAGGCGTTTGAGGGTAATGAGCGCAAAAAGCATGACAATCAGGGCCACCCCCGCATCCAAGACACTCACCGCCTTTTCGGAGAGCAAAAGCGCGGGCACCTCCGCCACCAGCAGTCCCAGCACGGCAAACGGCGCGTAACGGCGAAAGGTTTCGGGATAGGGGGGCGTGACATAAAACATCTCGATCACCTGAAACGCCACCGCCATCACCAGCGTGCCGATCCACCCAAAAAGCATGAAACGCAGGTGCAAAGCGCGCAGATCGCCCACATCCAGCCCCACATCCACGCCCAAAAAGAGCAGAGTCGCCAAAACGGCGAAAACCAGCCCAAACCCCAACGAGGCCAGCGCCACAATCATGCCGTTGACCGACGGGGTTTTGTTCTCCACCCGCAAAAGGCGGGCGAACATCATGACAGAGAGGTGTCCCAGGGCGACCACCAGCAACAACGGGCCGACAAAGAGCAACGAGGGCCGCTCAAACAAAAAAGCGCCCGCCAGCAGGAGGGTACCGGTTGTGAGAAAAAGATGGATCCAGCGGCTGTGAAAGAGCGGACGGGGCACCGTGGCGCCCGCTACTACCGGCAACATCTGAAAGAGCGCCCCCACCATCGCCGCGACAGCAAACCCCAATACCGTCAGGTGCACCAGCCCCACGGCGGCAGGCGCGTCCCAGAGCGTCAGGTGTTCAGCGGGCGCAACCAACATCACGCCTGCGGCCAAAAGACCGAAAAAGGGAAGTGTCAGAAAAAAGCGCAAAACCGCCTCAAACGGCGGCGCCTGATCGAGTGAGAGGCCGCGGTTAAACACCCGCAGTCTCCCTGGCCGACCGGCACAACGCCCCGTCAAAGGCAAAAAAGAGGTGAAACTCCTCTTCACTCTTTTGCGCCGTCTCGCACGCCAGGCCCCGGCTTTGGGCCAGTTTTAGCAGAGGCACGGGATAGCGGTGAATCACCAGGTGCAAGACATCGCCCCGACCCAGTTTCTCAAACGCCGCCACGCTCCTTTCCAACGGCTCGGGGTGGTTAAGCCCCCGCACATCCAACTTCACGACCGCCATAAACGCCTCAGTGGTTCTTCATCTGTTCAACCAGTTGCGCCGATTTCTCTTCCAGCACCTGGTCGCACATGGCATAGAGCATCTGCTCCTCTTTCATGTTGTGTTGCTGGAGCAAAATCATCAGCGTATCGGCCACCGAGAAGAATTGATCCTTATCCTCTTTTTGGAGCGTATCTTTCATCTGCTCCAGCAATCCGCGCACCTGGTTGTGTTCCAGCTTCATCACATAGGTGGGCCCCTCGGTGCTCAGCGTCGCCGCCTCGAAAGCGGGAAAGAGAATCTCCTCCTCCCGGTCAAAGTGCTTGAGGGTATCGACCATGAAGTTCTCAAAATGGCCAAACGCCTCTTTAAAATCACCGGCGTTGACGGCCTGCTCCACCTTGGCGAACTCGTCGTCGCAATGGCGGTGGTCGTCACGCATATAGGTTGAGATGGTCATCGGCTCTCCTTAATCTTTGAACATCAGAAAAATTTTTCCCATCAGCAGTGTGGTGACCGCCAGGAATGAAACCATTACCCAATCCATTGTTACCTCCTCGCGCGATTTTGGGATATCTCTATTTGATTCTACAAAAATTCGGTTTCAATTCTCTTGAGCTTCGACAATGTTTTGTCACCGGTTTGTCACGCCCCGTTTTAAATCACCCGCGTCGTGACAACTTTGTGAGCCTCTTTTTTATAGCCCGGCAAGGGGTTTTGGCTTATGATTGTCTTAGCCGTTTGACGGCACCTACTCCAACTTTTTAAGCTTGCACAAGGGCACGGCCCGAAGCCTTCCCTCCCCGGGCTTCGGCCCGTGCCCTTCAAGAGTTGTTAGCGCCATTATCATCCATATTCAACGCGTATCCCTGCCCCGAAAGATTCTCTATCAGCGCTTTGTCGCTCTTTTGTCGCACCCGTTTGATAAAGGTTCTCAGCCGCTCGTCGCTGACCTCCTTATCCTCCCACAGCAGGGCTTTGATCGCCTCGTTGGCAAGGTAGCGGTTGGGGCTTTGGAGCAGATGGGCGATAAAGCGGCTCTCCCGACGGCTCAAACGCACCAGCACCCCCTTTTTAAAAAGCTGTTCGCTCTGCAAATCAAACGTAAACGGCGGCATCAGGGGCACCGTACTGCTCCTTTTGATCTTGTCGGCCAACTCGCAAAGATAGGCCAGTACCTCTTCGGGGTCGAAGGGTTTGATGAAATATTTCACCACCCCCGCGTCAATGGCCCCCAGCAGTTTCTCCCTGTCGCTGTAGGCGCTTAAGATCACCACCGGCGTCTCGGGGCGCTCTTTTTTGACCGCCTCGGCCAGCTCCAGCCCCGTCATGCGGGGCATGGTAATGTCGGTAATGACCACATCGGGCTTTAGTTCCCTGAAACGGGCCAGTCCCTCAATACCGTCATAAGCGACCGAAAAACGGGCGAAATAGTCGCCGATAGCCTCTTCAAGCAGGCCCGCCAGCCGGGCTTCATCCTCTACCAGCAATACTTTTAACCGGGCCAGTTTGGCGTGACACGACATGGTTATCCTTTCGCGACGGGTAATCGGATGATAAAGCGGGCCCCGCGTGAGGCGTTGAGTACCTCAATGGCCCCGCCGAAACTCTTTTCAATAATCATCCGGGACATAAAGAGTCCCAATCCTGTTCCCTTGGCGGCGTGTTTGGTGGTGAAGTAGGGCTCAAACACCCGCTCCATCACCCCCTCCTCGATCCCGCCGGCCGTATCTTCCACCTCCACCACGGCCCACTCCCCCTCTTTGCGCACACGCACGCAAAGTTCACGCTCCCGGCTCTCTCTGGCCCTGAACGCGTCCTTGGCGTTTTGCAAAAGGTTGATCAGCACCTGGCTCAGCTCGTTGTTGACCCCCCGTACCTTCACGTCCGGATCAATCTCCAGATGCAGGGTAATCCGGGCGTTCTCAAGACTCTTTCGCATAATCTGCAACGCCTCGTCCACGCTCTCTTGGAGCCTAAAGAGGGTTTTGGGTTTGTCGGGTTTGAAGAAGTTGATAAAATCCTCGATGGTCTGGGACATATTCTGAATCATCCCCTTGGCCTCGCTGTAGACCTGCTCCACCTGCCCGTGCTCCCCGCGTAGCGCCGCTTTTTTGAGGTTAAAGAGCGAAAGGGCCAGCTCGGTCAGGGGTTGGCGCCACTGGTGGGCGATGTTGGCCATCATCTGCCCCATCATCGCCATACGCGACTGCATAAAGAGCATCTTTTGCTTCTGCTCGTTTTTGGCCACCTCCTCGCGTACCCGCTCCTCAAGGTGACGGTTAAGCTCATAGAGCTTTCTGGTCTGAAGCCGCACCCGCTCCTCCAGCGTGCGGTTGAGCTGTTCGAGCTCGCGCTCCTTGTTCTCCAGCGCGATCTTTAACTCCACCTCCTTGGTCACGTCGTAGCGGATGGCGATAAACTCCTCAATCTCCCCCTCCTTGTCCAGAATGGGGATGATGGTGGTATTGACATAGAAAGTTCTGCCGTCCTTGGCCAGATTCTTGACCGTCGATTTGAAGGTCTTTTTGGCCAGAATCGTCTCCCAGAGCTTTTTAAAGTTGGACTTGGGCACATCCGGGTGGCGGACGATGTTGTGGTTTTGGCCGATCAACTCATCCCGGCTGTAGCCGGAGATTTTGCAAAACTCGTCGTTGACAAAGGTGATGATGCCGTTAATGTCGGTCTTGGAGACAATGTTGGAGCTCTCAATCGCCTCTTTGTACTGCTTGAACACCCCGTGCCCCCTACTTAGGCGTGGTGCGCCTCCCACTCCGCAAACTCGTCAGAGAAGTAGCGGATGCGCACCTTTTTGAACTCCCTGGTGGAGTAGAGATAGGCGTACTCATTCACCCCGATCTCCTCAGCCATCTCCGCCACGACGCTTTCAACCTCCTCTTTGCTCCTGCCGTGTACCATGGAAAAGAGCGGGTAAGGCCACTGCGGATAGACAGGCCGCAGGTAGCAGTGGCTGACGGCGCTGTAGGCCGCCACCGTCTCGCCGATTGTCTCGGCCCGCTCCTCGGGCACCTTCCATACCACCATGGCGTTGGCCTTGAAACCGGCCTTTCGATGGTACAAAATGGCGGCAAAGCGCCGCATGATGCCCGCTTTTTGCATCCGTTCGGCCGCTTCGGCCAACGCCTGCACGCTCACCCCCAGCCGCTCGGCCAGCGGGGTAAAGGGCTCGGCGACGGGAAGAATATCCTCCTGGAGCCCCTTGATCATCTCATAATGGATCGGCTCCAGCGTCATGGGCTCTTTTTTGGCCCGTTTGAGCTCTTCCTTTTTGGCCCGATCCCCTTTGACATCCAGTTGCACGGAGATTTTGAACATCTTTTTGGTCGGCAAAATCACATACTCTTTCGTCCCCGACATTTCCGCCAGTTTTTCTACCGTTTTTTCCAACCCCAGCCTGGAATCGGGCGCCACGGCCAGGGTAAACCAGAGGTTGAAGTCGTGGTCACGCTCGTAGTTGTGGCTTACCCCCGGGTGGGCGTTGATAATCTCGGCGGCCCGCTCGATGTCGTCCGTTTTAAACGCCACCAGCGAACTTTTGTACCCCAGCGACTTGGTATCGAAAATCGCCGAGGTCTGGCGGATCACTTTTTCATCTTTGAGCCGCCTATAGAGCGCAAGCAGTTCCTCTTCACTGCCGCCCAGCGTCTTAGCCAGCTCGGCGAAAGGGCGTTGGGCAACGGGAAAACGCTTTTGAATGAGGGTAAGAAACTCTTTTTCCATATCCGTCCCGGTCATATAAATTGTCGTCACCATTATAGGCTGTTTGCCTTTACCCTTTCCTTGATACCCGTCAGCAAACACCCCGCCGTTTTGCTACAATCATGGAAAAAAAAGGGGGATCATGGAGCGCCTGCTCTCACTCAAAGCCAGCGCCGGGAGCGGCAAAACCTTCTCGTTGGCGGTCCGCTACCTGGCGCTTTTGTACAAAGGAGCCCGTCCCGCCGAGATTTTGACCGTCACCTTCACCAACAAATCGGCCAACGAGATGCGTGAACGCATTGTGCACTACCTGCGCCGTCTTGAGCATGAACCCGACTTTCTTAAAGCCCTTGCCCAAACAAGCGGGCTTTCGACCGACACACTCCTGCAAAAACGGGGCGACCTTCTTAAAAGAGTGCTCAAAAGCGATCTTTATATCATGACCATCGACGCCTTTTTGCAAAAGATCGCCCGGCGCTTCGGCCACTACGCCGGGGTTGATCCCGACTTTGAGGTAGGCCCCGACGACACGCAGGAGGTCTGGGAGCGCTTTTTGGCCCGACTGGATCCCAAACGCTTTGAGGAGCTGGTGGCTTTTGGCAGACTCTACGCCGACCCGGCCTTAGCTTTTGAACTGCTTTACGAAAAAGACAAAGAGCTCCCCCCGCCGCCCCCCCACCCCCACGGCCCCCACCCCCTGGCCCGCTACCGCAAACTCCAGGCGCAGATTCTCCCGCTTTTACAAACATGCAGTGCCAAAGCCACGGAGCTTGTCCAAAAAGAGCCCGAAGCCTTCCTGGCCTCCAAGGTCATCGAAAACGCCCTTGAAAAAGGGACGCTCTTTTATCCCCGCTCTCTTTTTAACAAATGCAAAAGCGACACGTTGGAGAGGCTCTTTTTTGAGCTTATAGAGGCCGCCGGGGCCCACCTGCGACGCAAAGAGCGCTATATCCGCGCCTCCGTACGTGACTTTTACGAAACCTACCGAGACGTCAAAGCGCGACTGCACCAAACCCGCAACCGTCTCGATTTCAAAGATATAGAGCACCTGGTCTATCGCCTTTTACAGGAAGAGGGAGGCATTGAGCGGGAGTTTCTCTATTTTCGCCTCGATACCCGCATCCGCCACATTCTCATTGACGAGTTTCAAGACACCTCCATCACCCAGTGGCGCATCTTTGAGCCGCTTGTCGAAGAGATCGCCTCCCGCCGGGACGACTTTCGCTCCTTTTTCTACGTGGGCGACACCAAACAGGCCATCTACCGCTTTCGGGGCGGTCACAGCCGGCTCTTTGACGAGGTCTACCAATCCCTCAAACCCTTTGGCATGGCGCAAAACAGCCTGCGCGTCAACTACCGTTCGCTTCCTGAAATCGTCCATTTTGTCAACAGGCTTTTCGATCTTGACGAAAAACCCAACGCCGATACCGGCGGCTACGTGGAGGTTTGCCTCAACCCCTTTCTCAAACACGCCGGGAGCGTCCCCCGGCACGACTGGCAAGAAAACCTGCTTGGATCCTTGCGCACGCTCCTTGACGCCGGGGCCGACCCAGGCGACATCGCCATCCTGACCTTCCGCAACCAGACCATTTTGGAACTGGCCGACTTTGTTCACCAAAACCTTGGGCTTACGGCGGTCACCACCACCCGCCGTCAGGTGATCCGCCAACCTAAGGCGCGGGCGGTGATCCACCTGCTCAAATACCTCTATCACGGCGAAAAGGCGGCCCTTTTTAAAGCCGATTTTCTCACCTTTGTCGGCCTACCGCTTGATAGCGCCGTCGACCTTTCGCCCCACGGCCGTCCGGCACGGCTGATCAAAGAGGTGCTCACGCGCTACCGGCTCTGGGACGAGGCGACGTTGCGCCTGCTGGAGCACGCCATGACATACGACGACCTGGCCGATTTTGTCCACGAAATTGAAAACTACGAAGAGGAACTGCCGCCCAAAAGCGTTGAGGGGCTCAACATCATGACCGTCCACAAGGCCAAGGGGCTGGAGTTTGACCATGTGATCGTGCTGGACGCCCCCCTGGACGACACCCCTGACAACCTCATCTTCGACTACGAGGGGCTGACGCTCAAAGAGATTCGCGTCAAACTCCCCCGCCTGGAGCTGGCGGATCCGACGTTTAAAACCACCCTGCAAAAAGAGCGGGCGCTGATCTACCAGGATGCCCGCAACCGCGAGTATGTGGCCTACACCCGCGCCAAACGCTCCCTGTTTGTGCTCAAAAACGAGAAAAAAAGCGCCTTCGTGGCCCTGGAGGCAAAGGGTATCGGCCCCATGAGGCGCGGCACGCTCTCCCCCAACCGCCGCCCCCGTCCCAAGCCGGCCCCCAGGCCCCCGCAAACCCGGCTCCGCTCTTTTGGCAAACAAAACTACCGCAAAGAGAGCACCTACTCGCCCAACGACTACGAAGCAATCTACCTGGGACTTGCCGCCCACGCCCTTTTTGAAACGGGAGGCAACGATTATGCCCTCAACCGCTACGGCGCCTACTGCGACTACGAAAAGGCAAGGGCGCTTTATGAAAGGGCCAACGATCACCCGCCGTACCGGGCGCTTTTGAAAGGGCAGGTTTTTCGCGAAGTCCCCTTTGTCTTTACCGACGCCCGGGGCGAAAAGCGCCACGGGGTGATCGACCTGCTGATCGAGAGAGAAAACGAGGTGATCATCGTTGATTACAAGTCGGCCAAACCCGAGGATGAGCGCCCTTACATCGAGCAGGTGCGCTTTTACCAAACAGCCATGAAAGCCATTAAAGGCAAACCGGCCCGGGGGTATCTTTTCTATCTGGATACCCTGACACTCAAGGAGGTAGAATGAGGCTGATCGTCCTAAGCACCGGCCGCCGGATCAGGGAGGTCTCCCAACACCTCCCCCAGGGCATGAGCGACACCTACATGAGCATCGGCGAGTTTTTCACCAAAGCCGTCGTGGTACCGGGCAAACGGCGCATCGACCACGACCTGCGCAAAAGCTACCTCTACCGGGCCATGGAGACAACGGACTTTACGGTGCTGGGGCTTAGCCGTGACTTCCTGCGCTTTTTCAAAAACGCCGACACGCTCTTTAAACTCTGGGGAGAGCTGGCCAAGGAGGCGGTGGCTATTGAAAACGTCAGCCTGGCCGACACCTACGCCGAGTACGGGGAGCACCTGCAAATCCTGCAAGCCCTTCGGCAACGCTACCGAACCCTTTTGGAGGCGGACGGCTTTTATGATGAGCCGGCGGATGAGGCGTGGGAGATCAACACCCCTTTTCTAGAGGCTTTCGAGGCGATAGAGCTGGAGATTTCGGGCTACCTGAGCCGTTTTGAGCGGGCCGTCTTGTCGCGTATGCCCCAAAACGTGATCCTGCGCTTTGCCGTCACCCCCTTCAACCGGCCGTTAATCGCCAAGATGTTTGAGAAGGAGCCGGCACCCGGGTGCTACACCTATGACTTCAAGGCCCAAAGCGTGCTACGGCACACCCCCCTGCCCCCCGTCGCCCACGTGGAAACGGCCCGCTTTGAACAGCGAATCTGGCAGGTGCACTACGCCCTGGCCTCGCTTATGGACTTTGAGCAAAAGGGTCTGAGCCCTGAGCGCATGGCGATTATTCTGCCCGACGAGAGCATGGCCGAGTACCTGCGCCTTTTTGATGAAACGGGCAACCTCAACTTCGCCATGGGCGAACCCTTTACCCAAAGCCCCCTCTATCTCACCCTCAAGGCCCTGCACGCCTACCTGAGCGACAACGACCCGTCGGCCTACCGGAAGATCGCCGACAAACTGGCAGATTTCCAGACGCGCGATCTGCTGACCTTTATAAAAGAGGAGGCCACCGAGAGGGAGCTGGCGCTGATTGATGAGCAACTGCATAAAATCGAACGGCTCCGCCCCTACCTGCCGAATGAACGGGACCGCCTGCTTCACTTCGTGCTACAGCGGCTGGCGCCTCTTCGCTTTGACGACACCGACGGCGGGCGCGTGACGGTCATGGGCGTGCTGGAGAGCCGGGAGGCGACCTTTGACGGGGTGGTGATACTCGATTTTAACGAAGGGACGGTGCCCAACGTGGACGAGGCCGACTTCTTTTTAAGCAGTGCCGTGCGCCAAAAGGCGGGCCTGCCGACCAGAAAGGAGAAAGAGGCGCTCCAAAAGCACTACTACGCCCAGATTCTGCGCCGCGCCAAAGAGGTGCGCATCGCCTACGTGCAAAACGAGGAGCAGGGCCCCAGCCGCTTTTTGTATGAGCTGGGACTCAACGAGGGCGAGGCGGTACAGGCGCGCTACGAAAAGCTCCTTTTCTCTTTTGCCCCCGATCCCGACCCCTACGATTACGAAAACCGCCCCATCCCACGGCCCGACACCCTCTACCCCAACACCCTGGCCACCCTGCTGGAGTGCTCTTTGCGCTACTATTTTCGCTATGTCTTAAAACTCAAAAACGAGATAGAAGAAGACAATTACAACTTCGGCACCCATTTTCACGAGGCCATTGAGAGCGTGCTGGCCCCCCGCCCCCGTTTTGAAGACCCCGACGCCTACTACCGGGCAGTGATGGAGGCGCTTTTAAAAGAGAACGACCCCGCGCGCCGCTACCTGATTCTAAGCCGTTGGGCCGACAAGATCGCGTGGTTTTGCAAAAAAGACTTTCCCCGCCTCCAAAACCCCTATAAAGTGGAGCGGTTTGAGCAAAGCCGTCAACTGGCGGGCTTTACCCTGCTGGCACGCTACGACCGGATGGACGATGAGGCGGTGATTGATTACAAAACCGGCCAACCCAAAACGGCCGACGAGATTCAGGCGCTCTTTTACCAGGTGATCTTTCAAAAAACGCCGCTCTTTTACTACTTAAAAACCGGCAAAATCGAGGACAAAAGCGTTACAGCGCCCGACAAACGGCTGGCGGAGATATTGCAAGGGCTTGATTTCACCGCCCGCCGGACCGACAACCCCCAGGCGTGCCGCTTTTGCGACTACCGGTTTATGTGCAAGCTGGAAGCTTCCTGAGACGGCTTCTATCCGTGGCTCTTGAGCAGGTTTTGATATCCATCAAGCACCTTTCAAGCGCCTTGTGATAAGATCGGTTTTAGTCCAAAAGAGGAGTCGGCTTGGCCTATTTTCCGGCGTTTTTGAAACTTGACAACCGTAAAGTACTGTTGGTTGGGGGCGGGTATATCGCGGGAGAGAAGCTCGAAAAACTGCTCGATTTCACCTCCGACATCACCGTCGTGGCCCCCCAGATCTGCAACGACGTGCAAAAGATGATCAACGCCCGTCAACTCACTTTTCACCACCGTCCCTATGAGCCTTCGGATCTGGAGGGGGTCTTCATGGTCATCGTAGCGGTCGATGACCTGCAACTGCAAAAAGAGATCTACGAAAGCTGTCAGAGCCGTCACATTCTTTGCAACAGCGTCGATTCGGTCGATTATTGCGACTTTATCTTCCCCTCCTACACCCGCAAAGGGGACCTGACCGTCGCTTTTTCCACCTCCGGGGTTTCTCCCTCGGTGGCCAAGTACCTGCGCCGGGCCATGGAGCGCGCCATTCCCGACTCTATCGCCGACTTTTTGGAGGAGATGAAGGCGCTTAGAGCCTCTTTGCCCAAAGGCAAGGAGCGAATGCGCCTGCTTGATAGCAAAGCCAAAGCCTACATTGAAAAACTTTTCGGCAAGGAACTATGATGTTTTCCAAAAAACTCGTCTTCGTTTTAATGGCCGTTTTCGCTTTTTTGGCCATCTCCGCCTTTTTGGCCAACCTGCCCGAAAAGAAAGACCCCGCCGTCATGGCTTTCATTGAGCCGTACTTTCCCTACACCTTCACCAAGACCCTCGGCGGCCTCGACCTGATAGACAAACACACCGGCAAAAAGCTTAAACTCGACAACGCCAAGGTCTTCCTGGCCTACGACCACTACCTTAAAAGGTGGGGAGAAAAGCACCTCAAACTACAAGGAAGCACCTTGACCCTCACCGATGACAACGGCTCGGTCAGCACCCTCGCGCTTACCCCCGCCCAACGCGCCTTTGTCAGGAAGTTTTTCTTCCAACAACCGTCGCAGTCGCGCTGAGTCCACCGCCCCTTTGAGAGGATCGGCCAAAAAGCGCTCATCGGGCGTCAGCAGAAAAAGCGTGGGATATACCAGGGTATAGAGCAGTTCGACGGGG
>Ga0256843_1002133_pt1 | contig 14748 bp, 16 predicted proteins | sample AlvinellametaG_FD_191572 | JGI IMG/M metagenome (GOLD analysis project Ga0256843, IMG submission 191572) | Pompeii worm associated microbial communities from hydrothermal vent at the East Pacific Rise, Pacific Ocean - Alvinella | ecosystem: Host-associated > Annelida > Integument > Unclassified ... | reverse complement strand
GTGTACGCTCTGCCTGTATAGAGGCAATAGGTGCTGCATATGCCAAAGCGTGTGAGTTGGGCAACTAGCTTAAGTCTGGTGAAAGTGGCACCAATCGATCGCCACACCTTCACGTAAGCCATCATCGATGACGATGGCTTTTGTCTGATCCAATATCGTATATAAAGATTCAAAGATCAAGATACCCGCAGCAATAAGATCGCTGCGTCCCACCCCTACACACACTTCTCTCTCTTCAAAAGGCATTGCAAGGAGCCGCTTTAAATTCTCTCTAAGTTCAGACTTTTCAATGATTGTACCATTGACTTTGCTCCCATCATAGGTAGCATAGCACATCCCTAACTTCATGGCGGCTACGGTTGTAGGCGTACCTGCTGTTGCTACCATACTCTCAACCTTGCCATATTGTTGTACTACCTGTTCTACAAAGGCCTTGATAGGCTGCATCACTTCTGGCAAAGCTTCTTCTAATGCCTCTAATGTAGGGTAGCGTTGTGCCAGGGTTACAATACCAACAGGAAAACTCTTGGTAACCACATTGTTTACATAGGAAAATATCAACTCTGTAGAGCCGCCACCAATGTCAACCAAGACAAACGATGAGGCATGGTGCTGTAACTTTTTAAGCCGTGTGGCAACAGCTAAAAGAGTGAGCCTTGCCTCCTCATCCCCATCGATAACATGAAAAGAGACTCCTGTCTCTTTTTGAATCTGCTCTAAGATCTCATCGGCATTAGAGGCTTGTCGCATCGCCTCTGTTGTCACTGCAACAACCTCCTGGCCTTCAAAGTCTATCTTGGCCTGAGCCTCTTTGAGTGCCTCAATAACGCGTTCTAGTGCCTCTTTGCCAATATAGCCTCTTTGCTCGATCTTATCAGCTGTCTTAACGATCTTTTCAAACACCAAAGTAGCCATATGACGTACACAGTCATACTCTACTACCCGCAACGTATTGGAACCTAAATCTACTGCAACCACAACTTTCCCAATTTTAATTTTTAATTTTATCAGTGTTCTTCTCTAAAGCTAAATCCACCCTCACGCAGACGGGCTCGTATCATCTCTTGATGTTCCACCCCTTTTGTCTCAAGTGCCACGCTGACATGGGCATCACCAAACTCAAGATCGATGGAGGTTCTGTCGTAGCCTATCTGTACAATGTTGGCTCCCACCTCTGTAAGGATCTGCGTAAAGGACTGCAAAGCACCCGGTTTATCAACCAGCGTTACCATCAGTTTCATTTTTCTTGCAGACTTCATCAGCCCCTTTTCAATAATGAGCGAGAGCATCGTTACATCGATATTCCCCCCACTTAGTACAATACCCACTTTGCTTCCCTTGGGCAGATCAAGCTTACCGTGCATCAAAGCAGCCACACCTACCGAACCGGCTCCTTCTACAAGTAGTTTTTGACGCTCCAACAAGAACAAAATAGCAGAGGCGATCTCATCTTCACATACACCCTCAAAGCGATCTACCAGCTCCAAAATGTGCTTGAGGGTAATCTCTGAAGTGTCACGTACTGCGATCCCATCGGCAATGGTACGCACCGAAGTGGTATCGATGGGTTTTTTAGCCTCATAAGATTGTCGCATTGCAGGTGCTCCCTCGGCTGAGACGGCAACTATCTGAATATCCGGCTTGATGGCCTTAGCAGCCACAGCCATCCCTGAAATAAGTCCGCCACCCCCAACCGGAACCACCATAGCATCCAGATCGGGCTGGGCTTCAAGCATCTCCAAAGCAACGGTTCCCTGCCCGGCCATCACCTCATCGTCTGTAAAAGGGTGAACAAAGTTGTATCCCTTCTCTTTACCATACTCTACAGCAAAGGCGTAAGCTTCATCGTAGTTACCCCCGTGCAAAATGACATTGGCACCAAACGCTTTGACACCTTGCACTTTGGTTAGCGGCGTAGATTCGGGCATCACAATGGTTGCTTCTATACCAAAGTGGTTGGCGGCAAATGCCACACCTTGTGCATGGTTTCCTGCACTGGCAGCAACTACACCCCCTCGTTCACCTGCTTCTACTAAAGTAGCGATCTTGTTAAAGGCACCTCTTAATTTAAAGGCACCTGTGCGTTGCAGGTTCTCTTTTTTCAAGTAGACATCATACCCGCTCATCTCGCTAAGTATAGGCGCATGAGAAAATGGGGTACGGTGTACAACCCCTTCGAGTCTTTCATTGGCTTTTTTGATCTGATTTAAGTCCAACATTAATTTTCCTCAGTATTATTATGGGGAAATTATACCTAAGGGCACCTCTAAAAACCCTGCATACCCATAATGGGTTTTGCTAATGTGAGGTTGTGCAAGAGACTTTCAAGTCATAGCCGAAGCTATGATGAAGGAAGTATCTTGTGCAAGATCGCGTTTATAAAGCCCACCCTACGGGCATTACAAGCTTTCGTTCATGCAGCGTTACTCACTTTTGAATTAGCTACGGCTAGTCCTGCAAGTGAGTACCTTGCCTGAACAAAAGCTTGTAATGTTATGGGCATACAGGGTTATTAGAGGTGCCCTTAAATAAAGGATAAAGCATGGAGTGTGAATTCCCTACCGTCAACAGTAACAAAGAGGAGATCAAAGCGATCTTTGAAGAGGTAAAGACCATTGCCGTACTTGGGCTCTCGCCAGATGAGAGCAAACCCAGCCACCGTGTGGCCAAATACCTCCAAGAGGTCGGCTACAAGATCGTACCTGTCTACCCTAAAGAGGATACCATCTTAGGTGAAAAGGTCTACCGCTCACTCGCTGAGATCCCCTTTGAAGTCGATATGGTAGACATCTTCCGCAAACCCGCAGCCTTTGATGCCATTGCCGATGCGTGTATTAAAAGAGGGGATGTCAAGGTGTTTTGGGGGCAACAGGGGCTAGTCAACAATGCCGCTGCCAAGAAAGCCGAAGAGGCAGGTATGAAGGTGGTACAGAACCTCTGTACCATGGTAGAGCATAAAGCGTTACAGGCTTAACGCTTCACCAGAAATACCCCACTCTCAATATGCTCTGTGTGGGGGAACTGATCGAAGATAGCCGCATCGACTACCTTATGGGTGTGTGTCAACCTCTCAAGATCACGGGCCAAAGTCTCCGGATTACAGGAGATGTAGATAATATGCTCAATATCGCTAATGAGCTTGGCCGTTCCCTCATCAAGCCCTGCACGGGGTGGATCTACCAGAACGGTTGAGAAGTTGTAGGCATTCAAATCTACATCTTTCAGACGCGAAAACGCCCGTACCCCTTGCAGTGCTTCTGTAAGCTCTTCTGATGCCAGACGCACAAAAGCGATGTTCTCCACCCCATTCAGACGGCAGTTTTCTTGCGCCGCATAGATAGAGCGTTTACTGATCTCCGTTGCCAATACTTTGTCGTAGTAGCGTGAGAGTGGCAGGGTAAAGTTGCCCAATCCACAGTAGGCTTCAAGCAGATCACCACCTCCACTCTTCTTAGCCTGTGCAATGGCCCACTCTATCATCTTGACATTGACAAACGGGTTGGGCTGGGTAAAGCCACTCTCATACTCCACATAGGTGTAAGTGCGTCCATCGATAGAGAGTTTTTCTGTAACAAACTCATCGGAAAGTACCACTTTTTGTTTGCGGCTACGCCCCATCACCTTGGCATCAAGAAGACTCTCAAGCACTTTGGCTTCTGCCTCCCACACCTCATCGAGTTTGCGGTGGTAGAGCATCGTAATGAGGCACTCATCGGTTGTTGTGGCCAAGAACTCTATAGCAAAGAGCTTGCGTTTAAGCACCTCTGGTGAAGCATTAACCTTCTTTAGAAGCTTCCACATCCGCTTTTCAATGGGTACAATGACTTTAGGGCACTCCTCTATGGTTACTGCACCTTTTCGCTCCATGTTCCCCATGGCATAATCGCACCGCTCTCCATCATGCCAAATGCGAAACTCCGCTCTGGCACGGTAGTGAGAATCTGGCGACTCAAATACCTTCAACGGCTCTGTATAAAATGGTGCCAAAAGTGTTGCAACACGCTGCTCTTTTTGTTGAAGTTGCGTTGCATAGTCTAACTGGTATAACCCACAAGAGCCACACCGTCCAAAATGTTTACAAATCACGATATTGCCTTTTATTGTATTGGGCGTATTTTAGCAAATTTTTTACTCCACTTAGATTTGTAAGAGATTTCTATGCTATACTTGATTTTGAAATTCAATAAAAGGAGAAATAGAATGGGTATTTTTGATTCCATTATGCAAAAACTAGGATTTGGTGACGAAGAGAAAGAGGTACAACAGGCAGCACAAACAGAGGCTGCTGAAGTTGAAACAGCAGAAGCACCGGTAGTTGAGAACGATGTTGCCGAAGCTGAAGCTCCTCAAGAGGGTGTCGTTGTGATTACAGAAGTAGATGTTGTAGCGAAACTGGAAGATCTCTCTGCCCAAAACCCGGGACTCAACTGGAAAACCTCTATTGTTGACTTGATGAAGCTACTAGGGCTTGACAGCTCTTACGCACACAGAAAAGAGTTGGCGGCTGAAGTTGGCATCGAAGGGTATGAAGGTAGTGCTGAACAGAACATAGCACTTCACAAAGCCGTACTGGCCAAACTGGCTCAAAACGGTGGGAATATTCCTAGCGATCTTCTTTAAGAAACTCACAGCAAGAGGCGGTGCCTCTTGCATCCTCTTTAAACCCATTTGGGTATAATCACATATATATTCAACTATAAACTTTTTTTGTAAATAAGGTAAAAAATGTCTATTTCGATTGTTATTCTTGCTGCCGGACAAGGCACACGTATGAAATCTACCACCCCCAAAGTACTTCATACCATCTCTGGTAAACCAATGCTCTTTCATGCCATCGATGCAGCCAAGACGCTTAGTGATGACATTGTCGTAGTACTCTACCATCAGGCAGAACGCATTCAAGCAGAGATAGAGGCACACTACGAAGGCATTCGTTTTCATATGCAAGATGCCCAGCAGTTTCCGGGTACAGGTGGAGCAATGAAAGGGGTTACCACCAAACACAGCCGCACTCTTATTCTTAATGGTGATATGCCGCTTATTACCAAAGCCTCCCTTGAAGCACTCACCAGTGGCGATGCAGACATCAACATGTCTGTGATTGAGCTGGAGGATCCCAACGGCTATGGGCGTGTGATCATTGAAGATGGTAAAGTCAAAGAGATCGTCGAACAAAAAGACTGCACCCCTGAGCAGTTGGCTGTCAAAACCGTCAATGCCGGTATCTATGCTGTTGATACTCAGTTACTGGAGCGTTACATCCCTCAACTTGACAACAACAATGCCCAAAAAGAGTACTACCTGACTGACATCATCAAAATGGCCGTTGATGAGGGACGTACGGTACATCCTGTCTATGTAGAGGAGGAGGAGTTTAAAGGGGTTAACTCCAAACTCGATCTTGCAAAAGCAGAAGAGATCATGCAGCGACGCATCAAAGAGAGACTGATGATGCAGGGGGTGATCATGCGTCTGCCTGAGAGCATCTACATCGACTGCCGTGCCACCTTTGAAGGAGAGTGCATTTTGGAAAACGGTGTTAGCATTCAGGGCAATACAACACTCATAGAAGCACACATTAAAGCCGGTTCGGTTGTAGAAGATGCATACATTGAACACTCCGATGTAGGCCCTATGGGACGTATCCGTCCGGGTACCACCCTTAAAAATACACACATCGGTAACTTTGTAGAGGTAAAAAAATCTACCCTTGATGGCGTAAAAGCCGGGCACCTTTCTTACATTGGCGATGCATCAGTTGGCGAAGGGAGCAACATCGGTGCAGGTGTCATCACCTGTAACTACGATGGGAAGAACAAATACCAAACCACCATTGGTAAAAATGTTTTTGTCGGCTCCGATACACAACTGGTTGCACCTGTCACCATCGAAGATGATGTAATGATTGCAGCAGGAAGTACCGTAAACAAAAATGTTGAAAAGGGGGCTCTTGCTATCTCAAGAACCCCACTTAAAACAGTAAAGAATTTCTTCTATAAATTTTTTGGAGCAAACTAAATGGCGATCAATCTACAAGGTAAAAGTGTATTACTGGGTATTACCGGGAGCATCTCGGCGTATAAAGCGTGTGAAGTGGCACGGCTCTTTGTCAAAGCGGGTGCTTCGGTACATGTTGTGATGACACCGGCAGCCCAACGTTTTGTCTCACCCCTTACCTTTGAGGCACTGACACGCAACCCTGTACTTACCCAAGAGAGTGAAAGCTGGAGTAGCGAACTAAACCATATAGACATTGGCAAAAAGTGCGATATTTTTCTCATTGCACCTGCTACAGCCAACACTCTCAACAAACTCGCAAAAGGGATCGCAGACAATATCTTGCTTCAGACAGCACTTGCTTTTGGCAAACCGATACTCGTAGCCCCTGCAGCCAATACTCAGATGCTTGCCAACCACTACACCACAGGTTCATTGAAGATGCTTAAGGTGAATGACTATACCATCATTCAACCACAAACCAAGGAACTTGCCTGTAAAGATGTAGGCAATGGGGCATTGGCTGAACCGTTAGAGATATTCTACCAGGGGGCAAAAGCCTTGATGCAAGATCCATTCTGGCAAGATAGACGTGTGGTTGTTACAGGCGGTGGTACCAGAGAAAAAATAGACGAGGTACGGTACCTCTCAAACTACTCATCAGGGAAGATGGCCAATGCCTTGGCAACAGCACTCTACCTCAAAGGGGCCGATGTCTGCTTGATCACCACCATGCCTCACAACGATCTGTCACAAGATGTCTATACGATCGATGTCGAGAGTGCACAGGAGATGTTTGAGTACACCACCGATGCGATTCGTGTTGCCAAAAAAGGGGTAATGCGTCAAGCGAGTATGAACAGCAACGAAGCACCGGGCATGATACAAAAGATACCCTACCTCTTTATGGCAGCAGCCGTTGCAGACTTTACCCCTGCCTATCCACAAAGCGGTAAACTCAAAAAGAGTGCGATTGGTGAGAAGTGGGCATTAGAGCTAAAACAGACACCCGATATTTTAGCTTCATTGAACAAAGATGGCATCAAGACAGTAGCATTCAAAGCAGAGATGGATGCCCAAAACGGAGAAAAAAATGCCAAAGCACTGCTAGAACAGAAAGGAGCTGATGCCGTCTGCTACAACCTCTTGCAAAACAGTCAGAGTTTTGGTACCGACAGACATGCGGTCTCATTCATCACCCCTACAGATACCATACCTTTGCCACAGGCACCAAAAGTTGCATTGGCACTCAATATTCTTGATCAGGCAAAAGAGTTAGCCGATGACTAAACAACCACTTCAGCACCTTGCGATCATCATGGACGGTAACGGACGATGGGCCAAGCAAAAAGGCCTCAATCGTACCAAAGGGCATGAGAAGGGTGCAGAGGTGATCCGTGATATCACTACCTACTGCTCTACACACCCTACTATCGAGAGTGTTACCTTTTATGCCTTTAGCACCGAGAACTGGAAACGTCCCAAGATGGAAGTGGAGTTTCTCATGCGTCTGCTCGATCGCTACTTACAACATGAACTGGCAACCTATCAGGCACATGATATCCGCTTTAAAGCCATAGGCAATATTGAAGCATTTTCACAAAAACTGCAAGATAGAATTCAGCATGTCGAAGAGGCAACCAAAGAGAACCGTTCTCTGACTCAAATTTTAGCCCTCAACTATGGAGGCCGTGCCGAGATCACGGCTGCTGTCAACCAGCTCATAGCCAAAGGCAAAAGAGATATTACAGAAGCGGATATCTCATCAGCACTGCAAACCCCCTATCGTGATGTGGATCTGCTTATTCGTACCAGTGGTGAAGAGCGTATATCAAACTACCTTTTGTGGCAGATCTCTTATGCTGAGTTCTACTTCTCCCAAACACTCTGGCCAGACTTTACAACAACAGAACTCGACGAGATACTTGATGACTTTCAACACAGAAACCGACGCTTTGGAGGCATAAACGAATAATGGAAAATATACTATTAACCCTACTTATCTTTGTATTTGGAACCATGATCGGTTCTTTTTTAAATGTCGTGATCTACCGCATACCAAAAGGTGAAAGCATTGTCTTTCCCGCTTCACACTGCCAGGCGTGTCATACGCCGCTAAAATGGTACCACAACATTCCGCTCTTCTCTTGGCTCTTTTTAGGAGGAAAGTGTGCATTTTGCAAAGAGCCCATTGCCAAACAGTACCCTGTGGTTGAACTGCTTAGTGGTGTCATCTTTGTTGCTCTTTACTTCAAGCTTGGCCTTGTCTGGTACCTCCCTTTTGTTGCGTTGAGCTTTGCGGCACTCCTCGCCCTTGTAATGATCGACTTTAAATATATGGCCGTACCAGACAGTGTCAACTTTGCTGCACTGCTCTTTGCACTTATACAGCCTCACTTTATTGAAGCTCTCATCAATGCTGCCATTGCAGCAGGAGGACTCTACCTTATTGGACTGTTCTCTTCATTGATTGCACGCAGAGAAGCGATGGGGGGAGCAGATGTTATTGTAGCCGGGACTATGGGAGCTTTGCTTGGTTTTCCCAACTTCTTTGCGGCACTCTTTCTCTCGGCGATCTTGGCACTTGTTCCCTCTTTACTACAAAGAGAAAACGGCGTTCCGTTTGTTCCGTTTTTGGCACTGGCTACCTTTATTGTCTACCTCTATGACACCCAAACCCTAGCACTTTTGGAGAAGATCATATATGGTTAGTGTTCGAAACTACCTTATTACCAATTTCATCAAATCATTCCTTCTGGTTTTTTTACCATTTTTGATGATCGTCTCTCTGGTTTATCTGGTAAAAGTATCTGCATTAACAAGCCAAGTAGAACTCTCACTAAAAGAGTTTCTTACCCTGTTTGGTTACACAATCCCTAGTATTCTATTTTATACTATGCCGTTTTCCTATATTGCGGCTTTAACCAACACGCTACTCAGACTCTCGAATGATAATGAACTTATTTCTCTTTATGCCTTAGGATTAAATGCCCATCGTCTACTGCTTAAGCTCTTCCCTATAAGCTTGTTGCTCTCCCTACTTCTACTTACACTCTCTTTTTTTGCTATTCCTATCAATAAACAGCTCTACACTTCATTTAAAATAGAAAAGAAAGCAGAAGCCAAGCTCAATATTGTTCCTGGAAAATTAGGACAAAAATTTGGGGATTTCTATGTTTATGTCAAAGAGAAAGAGGATAACGGAACCTTTAAACACATTGTAATCTACAATCGTACAAATGGGCAAGATGAACAGTTCTTTGCTTCAGATAAAGGAGAACTTCTTAACAATAAAAATGGCCATATGTCTTTAAAACTACAACATGGCTATGGATACACATACAACCAGACTTCGCTACAACAAGCACAATACCAAACACTTGAAGTCTTCGATAGTACAAAATTCCGAAAATCCCATATCATAAATCTTGTCTCCTATCTTAAACAGGCCCAGCACGATACAAAAACACTCCATTTACTACTCTTTTTTGCCTTTATATCACTCTTGCCTATTCTTGCACTCTACCCGGTAGCTGCTTTTAGTATGATCAACCCAAGGTATCAAGGAAGCCATTCACTTCTTATTACATTTTTCGTTACATTGCCACTATATATTATTGCTGTTGTACTCAAAACATGGGGAACACCGTCACTACTGATTGCTTCTATCATAACGACATTTTTTGTTGGCTTTATCTTATTTAAAAAACGGGTTGCAAGGTACTTCTAATGCGTATCAAGGCCACCATTGCATATGACGGATCACGTTTTTACGGCTTTCAAAAACAAAAGAGTACACCCCAAACTGTTGTTGGCAACCTTGAAAAAGCTCTTGGCAATATTCAAATCAAAAGCGAAGTTGTAGGAAGTGGCCGTACAGACAGAGGTGTTCATGCTACAGGCCAGGTTATACATTTTGATGTTCCCTCTTTTTGGAGCGATACAAACCGCCTTAAAGACGCGATACAAAGGCAACTGGAAGGAATAGAAATCCGCTATCTTGAAGCAGTGCCTTCAACCTTTCATGCCCGTTTTAATGCCAAACGACGTCTCTATCGATACATATTCAAAACAACCAAGCCTACTGTCTTTGAATCACGGTTTATTGCCTATTACCCTTACGATTTTGATGTAGAGAGACTTAAAGAGGGATTATGTATGTTAGAAGGAACACATGACTTTACACGCTTTCACAAACAGGGCTCCAGTCCACATACAACCATACGTACACTCTATCGCAACCGTTACTATAGCTGTCGAGACTACCACATCATCACTTTTGAAGCAAATGGTTTTTTACGTTCACAAGTACGCATGATGGTAGATACAGTTATGGCATATGCTAACAAAAAATTGACAAAAGAGGAGCTTTATAAGCAGATAGAAGCCAAAGAGCAGGTACATCACAGACTTGCACCTGCACAAGGGCTCTATTTGGCAAAGATCAGTTATTGATCTTTACCTAAAGTTTTAAAAGAGAGATCTCTACTCTACTGATGTATTGCTCTCTTCAGTTGTATTGCTCTCTTCAACTCTTCTTGGGTCACCAAAGACGTAGTTTCTTACACAACGTACATAGTACCAGTCAGAATCTTTTCTAGAACTCTTTCTGCCATCCCAAGGTACAGGAAAGCCTGTATTGAAGTCGATTGCATAGGCATATTTATTGTATGTTCTGATATAACGTTGTTTATTCACAGTACTTGTCCAGTATCTTCCGCCTCTGCGATCTTTAAATCCCTCTACATAGTACGGTTTTCCTCGCTTACGATCAACGATAGAGTAGAGTTCAAAATAGTTAGGCAGTCGCCAATCATCGTACCCATCAAGTTCCAAGTCGGCACAAACACGCAAGGCAACTGGCATTGTTGCTGTGGTTGGATCAACACCAACCTGATCTTGCCACATCAAACCGGTATTACGATCGATCACATGATTCTCTTCTTTAATGAAGTCTGCATGCAGCACAACCGACATTAAAACATATCCAACTAATAATACTTTTTTCATCTATTCTCCCTCCTCAACATCTCTTACACAGAGGACATTTCTGGCAGTCGCTGAACTAGAAGATTGCACAATACCTCTACTCGCCAACATAATAACCGCACCCTCTCCTATCCAGTAAACATCTTTACGATCAACATTTTGCATAAGTGGAGTCATCATTCCGGCACCATTATTGGCTTCAACCTCTGGATCCATAACCATCAAACTTAAAAATTCTATGGTTGTAGGCAAACGCCAGTCATCATATCCGCCATACTCAAGATTCTCACAGAATGCTACAGACTTTCTCTGATTTTGTTTATGGAGCTCTTTCATATCGGTAAACATCAATCCTATAGGCTGAACTGTTACCAAAGAGTTATTCTCATCCAGTTCTGTGCGTGTAATGTTTCTGTCAAGTCCAGCTTGCAAATCTCCATCATCCCCTGCAACAATCGGAGCATCTTGCCCTGTTTTCATCATAAAGATAGTCATCTTTTTATAATATAGAGGATTTAGCGGATCGGTTCCATCTGTTTTCTCTTGAATATTGCTGACACCATCTCCATCACTGTCATTGTTTGGGTTGCTATCATCGGCATCTCTCTCTGCGTTAACCCCATCATCATCGGCATCTTCATTCATATTCTCCAATGCATCAATGATCCCGTCAGCATCACTGTCAAGCTCACCCTCAACACCATCTACCTTACCGTCACCATCACTATCGGGATTATTGGGGTCTGTCCCCAACTCAATCTCCATCTCATCTGGCATATAGTCACCATCAGAGTCTTTTAGCGTAGGAACCTCCGGCATAGTCACCTGGGGTGTTTCTGTCTCTTGTGCTGCTGCTTGATCTACTGCTGTCTCATTCATCTCTACAGCAGCACCATCGCTCCCTGCACTTCCTGTATCTGGTGTATTGGAGCTTCCGCCCCCACACCCTGTAATCACACCAGCTAACAATACTGTCATTACTGTCTTGTTTATTACTTTCACGACTCTCTCCTTCTCGCTTCTTATCTCTTATCTACTTATAGTCTCTGACACAACGTACATAAGAGTGGTCTAGTGTCTTCCAACGATCATATTTGGTTCGTGGCAGAAAGTTCCCCCACTGTGTTCCAAGTACATAAAAGTCACCACTGTTAGCATACTGTGTCGATGTCCATAACTTTACAGTAATATCATTTGTAGGCAATCTGTTGTTAAAGGTTCTTGCAACAGTACCTGTCGTACCTACAGCATCAAGTACATAGCCATAATCTGATGGAGAGTACTGCACTAACGATAAAATCTCCGTTAGGTTTGGAACACGCCAATCATCTTTACCTTCTAGTACCAGATCTTCACAATAGGCAATAGCTTCATCGATGGTATAGGTTTTTTCAACAACTGCACTATTGTCTTGCCACTGTAAATTATGTTGTGGATCAACCTGTGTACTTCCAACAGGGGTAAACGACTTAGCATAACCGGCAATCGATAAACAGGCTAAAAACATTAAACTTTTTTTCATCATATCATTCTCCCTCTACTGCTGATGATTCACACGTACACAACGTACTTTTTGTTTGTCATTAACACCCAACCCATCAACACCAACGCGGGATGGACTGGTTTTAACAGCAAAAGCCACTCTTTTTCCTGCACCGGCATACTGAACTGTCCAGTAACTACTACCTGTTGTGGATGTATGTTTAAAGGCAGGATCCATAAATCCTTTTCCTTCTCCTGTTACATCGATAATAGTTGACATCTCATGAATTGTAGGCATACGCCAGTCTGTAAATCCTGCAAACTTACTAAGTTCACAATAGTCTTTGGCATCACTGTGGGTATAGCTTTTTCTCACTTGATACTCTTCAGAATCTTGCCACATAAGACCTGTCGCATGATCAACCACGACATCCAGGGCTTCTATATGTGTCATATTTCTCTCGACACCCTTTTGATAATATGCATCATCCCCCTCATATAACACCTCTGATACCCCTGTTTTAACAACAGTATAAGGATCACTGGTATCTAAAGGGTCTGAACCTCTATCAAATTCTTCTTTATTGGTAAAACCATCCCTGTCGCTGTCATTGTACGGATTGTCATCTTCACTGTCATACTGATCAACCACGCCATCTTTATCTTTGTCAGTAACATTAGATTCGCGGGCATCGATCAAGCCATCAAGATCAGTATCTTTCATCTCTTTACCATCAATGGCACCGTCTCCGTCAGTATCTGGGTTATATGGATCCGTACCATTTCCCTCTTCGGCCAAGTCTGGCATACCATCGTTGTCACTATCGATCATAGCATTGACATCATCAATAACCTTTTGGATCTCCTCTGGTGTTGGATGAAAACGATCTACATAAGTACCCTCTTGCAAACCTGTTACATAGTCAACACCAAAAATAGCTCCACTTACGCCAGGAATAGCATTAAGCATATCTGCCTCTACAGGTTTATTGTTAACATTACCTCCAATATCTTCAACAACCTCTTTTAAAATCATCTCTACCGAGTATGCTGCCGTATCCGTTGCATTTGCATCACTTGGTACACTATCACTACTTCCACACCCTACCAGTAAAAACATGGCAACAGATGATAGTAATATATATTTTTTTGAATTCACACCTCTCTCCTTTAATGTGATTTAACAATAAGAGACCATTATCTCTCACACGCCTCATTGCAAAGAGTACTCTCTTTGCAAAGATAGAGAAATCGTATCAACCACTTCTCTTTTACTCAACAGTTACTCTGCTGATGTATTGCTATCTTCAGTTGTATTGTTCTCTTCAGCCGTATTATCTTCAACTCTTCTTGGATCACCATAAGGGTAATTTCTTACACAACGTACATAGTACCAGTCAGAATCTTTTCTTGAACTTCTTCTACCATCGCATCCTACAGCATATCCTGCATTAAAGTCGATTGCATAGGCATACTTATTGTATGTTCTAATGTAGCGTTGCTTACTGACAGTACTTGTCCAGTATTTTCCATTTCTTCTATCTTTAAACCCTTCAGCAATGTATGGTCGTGTTCCTTTAGAACGATCAACCAAAATAGAGTAGAGTTCAAAATAGTTAGGCAGTCTCCAATCATCATACCCATCAAGCTCCAGTGACTCACATACACGTAGAGCAACTGGCATTGTTGCTGTTGTTGGCTCTACACCAACTTCATCTTGCCACATCAAACCGCTATTACGATCAATCACATGATTCTCTTCTTTAATGAAGTCTGCATGTAGCACAACCGACATTAAAACATATCCAAGTAGTAGTACTCTTTTCATTTATTCTCCCTCCTCAGCATCTCTTACACACATTGTATTTCTGGCAGTATATGAATTGGTAGCATGAATCAAACCTCTACTACCTACGAGGTAAAGCCCTCTCTCTGCAGTCCAGTAAATATCTTTACGGTTTATATTTTGTATTTGTGTTGTCATTAATCCGTTATTGTTATCAGGCTCTACAGTAGGGTCCATTACATACAGACTTAAAAACTCTGAAGGTGCCGGTACACGCCAGTCATCATATCCGCCATACTCAAGATTCTCACAAAATGCCAATGCATTGTTTTGGTTTAGATTATGGTACGCTTTCATGTCTGTAAACATCAATCCTACAGGCTGAACTGTTACAATCGAGTTATTCTCATCCAGTTCTGTGCGTGTAATGTTTCTGTCAAGTCCAGCTTGCAAATCTCCATCATCCCCTGCAACAATCGGAGCATCTTGCCCTG
>Ga0256843_1002132_pt1 | contig 14762 bp, 16 predicted proteins | sample AlvinellametaG_FD_191572 | JGI IMG/M metagenome (GOLD analysis project Ga0256843, IMG submission 191572) | Pompeii worm associated microbial communities from hydrothermal vent at the East Pacific Rise, Pacific Ocean - Alvinella | ecosystem: Host-associated > Annelida > Integument > Unclassified ... | reverse complement strand
TCGCCGTCCTGGAGACCGAGAAAGATGCCATCATCATCGACGTGGGAATGAGCTTCCCCGACGAGACGATGCACGGCGTGGATATCCTGGTACCCGACTTCAGCTATCTCCACGCCATCAAGGACAAAATCCGCGCCATCGTCATCACCCACGCCCACGAAGACCATATCGGCGCCGTTCCCTATCTCTTTAAAGAACTGAAGTTCCCTCTCTACGGGACCCCTCTGGCTCTGGCGATGATCGGCAACAAATTTGACGAGCACGGGCTTCAAGCCGATAAAAAGTATTTCAACTACGTTATCAAGCGGAAAATTTATGAGCTGGGGGATTTCAAAGTGGAGTTTATGCATATGACCCACTCCATCATCGACGCCTGCTCCCTGGCCATCCAGACTCCCATCGGCACCCTGATCCACACTGCGGACTTCAAGATCGACCACACCCCCATCGACGGCTACACCGCCGACCTGCACCGTTTTGCCCACTACGGGGCGCAGGGGGTGCTCTGCCTCTTCTCCGACTCCACCAACAGCCACAACCCCGGCTTTACCAAAAGCGAGTCGGTGGTGGGCAAAACCTTCGACAGCCTCTTCGAACAGGCCAACGGCCGGGTGATCATGTCCACCTTCAGCTCCAACGTCCACCGGATCTTCCAGGCCATGGAGCGTGGCGTCAAGCACGGACGCAAGATCTGCGTCATCGGCCGGAGTATGGAACGTAATATCGAGACCACCCGGCGTCTGGGCTACATCGATATCGACGACAAATACTTCATCGAACCCCATGAGGTCAACAAGTACAAAGACAGCGAAGTACTCGTCGTCACCACCGGAAGCCAGGGCGAGACGATGGCGGCGCTTTCGCGCATGGCCACCGACGAGCATCGCCACATCAAACTCAAGCCCACCGATACCGTCATCATCTCCGCCAGCGCCATCCCCGGCAACGAAGCCAGCGTCTCCAAGCTCATGAACCTCCTGCTCAAAGCCGGCGTCACCGTCCGCTACAAGGAGTTCAGCGACATCCACGTCTCGGGCCACGCCTCCCAGGAGGAGCAGAAGCTGATCCTGCGCCTGGTGCAGCCCAAATTCTTCCTCCCGGTCCACGGGGAGTACAACCACATCGCCGCCCACGCCAAAACCGCCGTCAGCTGCGGCGTCGACGAGCGGAACATTCTGCTCATGAGCGACGGGGACCAGGTGGAGATCACCACCAAATACCTCAAGAAGGTCAAAACCGTCAAGTCGGGCAAACGCTACATCGACAACCAGAACAACAAGGAGATCTTCGCCGACGTCGTCGACGACCGGCAAAAACTCTCCACCGAGGGGATCATCAACATCGTCGTCCAGATCTCCACCCAGAGCGGTCAGATGGCCTCCAAGCCCGTCGTCCTCTCCCACGGTCTGGTCCCCGATCGGGAGGACAAGAAGTTCGCGGGTGATATCGAACAGCTTCTGGCACAGTACCTCGCCACCTCCAAGATCGAGAAGTCGGCCAATCCCAAGGTGATCGAGGATGACATCCGGGGCGTTGTCCGCAAACATATCCTCAAACGCTACAAGAAATATCCCATCATCATCCCCACCGTCTTCCTCGTCTGAGACGGAAGCACATCAGGCCGTCATAGGCCCTGTGATATAATCTCCTTCAATGAAACATTCACAAGAAAATATTCAGGCTGCAATCGAAACACTACAGATAGAAGCACGCGCATTGGAAAAGGCGGCACAACAGATCGACGGGCGTTTCTCTGAAGCCGTAGAGACGATCCTCTCCCTTCAGGGGAAACTGATCGTCACCGGCATCGGAAAATCAGGGCTTGTCGGCGCCAAAATCGCCGCAACACTGGCCAGTACCGGGACCTCCAGCTTCTTCCTCCATCCCAGTGAGGCGCTTCACGGCGATCTCGGCATGATCGGACCTGCTGACGGCGTCCTCGCCATCAGCTACAGTGGAGAGAGCGAAGAACTCTCTCACATCCTGCCCCATATCCGCCGATTCGATGTCCCGTTGCTGGCAATGACCGCCGATCCCGATTCAACCTTGGCCGGTTATGCCGATGTGGTCCTGGATATTTCTGTGGAACGGGAGGCCTGTCCCCTCGGTGCCGCTCCCACTTCCAGTACTACCGTAACCATGGCGCTAGGAGACGCGCTTGCTGTAGCCCTGATGAAACGCAGACATTTCAAAGAGGAGGATTTCGCCTCATTCCATCCGGGAGGAAGCCTGGGACGCCGCCTCTACCTAAAGCTCGAAGAGATCGCCCGTCAGAAAAATCTGCCCATCGTTGAAGCTTCCACTCCCCTCAGGGAGGCCATCGTCGTAATGAGCGAGGGGAAACTGGGCAACATCCTCGTCACCGATCACGGTCGCCTCAAAGCGATTATGAGCGACGGCGATCTGCGTCGGGCCCTGATGCGCGACGATTTCGACATGAATCGCCCTGTCATCGACTACGCCACCCCCAACCCCCGAAGCCTCAACAATCTTCAAATGCTCGCCAGCGATGCCCTGGCACATATGGAGGCGGCCAAGATCCAGCTGATGCCTATTCTCGATGAAGAGCAAAGGATCCTCGGCGTCATCCACCTTCACGACCTGGTGAGCGCCGGACTCAAAACAGGAAAAAAATGAGACTCAACAAATACATCGCCCACAACAGCCGATACTCCCGCCGGGAAGCCGATCGCCTTATCGAAGAGGGGCTGGTGACCGTCAACCGTATCCCGACAAAAGATTTCTCCTACGATGTGGGAAACGAGGACAAAGTCGCCGTCAGAGGACAACTCATCCATCCCCGGAAACGGGGCGAGGTGACGATGGTGGTCTACCATAAACCCCGGGGGGTCCTGGTCACCAAAAAGGATGACCGGGGACGGGCGACCATCTACCATAAACTCCCCGGCAAATTCCGCCACTTCATTCCGGTCGGCCGACTCGACTATGCCAGCGAAGGTCTGCTCCTGCTGACGGATAATCCCGAGGTGGCCGAGCGGCTCATGCGCAGCGACCTGCCCCGGACCTACAACCTCAAAATCGACCAACCCCTCAGCCCCGAAATGATCGAGGCGATGGAGCGGGGAATGATCCTGGAGGACGCCAGCGAAGGGGGGCATGAAAAGAGTACCATCACCCGGATGGAGTTTGCACCCTTCGTCGGCTATGCCGTCCGCGGATTGAGCGGGAAAAACACCAAACTGCGGGTCACCATCACCGAGGGGAAAAACCGGGAGCTTCGGCGCTTTTTCGCCCATTTCGGCGCCAAAGTCCTGGACCTCAAGCGGGTCGCCTACGGCTGGGTGGAGCTCAACAATCTTCCCGTCAACAAGACCCGCTACTTCACCCGCAAAGAGTACGAGACTCTGCATGAATTTCTCAAGGAGGCACGCAAAAATGACCAAGATCACGCTTGACACCAACTATCTGACCGAAATGATCGACATCACCGACGAGGTGGCCCACGAAGTGATGAAGCTCGGCATCCGTGACGGGCTCTGCACCGTCTTCACCCCCCACACCACCGCTTCGGTGGTCCTTTTCGAAAAGACCGATCCCAAACTGCGCCGGGATTTCCTGGCCTCTCTCAGCCGCATCGCCCCGGCGGAGATGAACTACGAGAGCGAAGGGGACAACACCGCTGCCCATATCAAATCGACCCTCTGCGGCCCCCGGATCGTCGTTCCGGTCAAAGACGGCCAACTCTATCTCGGGGAGTGGCAGGCGATCTTCTTTTGCGAATTTGACGGCCCCCGTCAGAATCGGGAGTATATCGTCCAGGTCATTCAGTAAATCACCCGTGTCCCAATACGCCCTCAAATATCGTCCCCGGAGCCTCGACGAAATGGTGGGGCAGGAGCATCTCCTGGCCCCCACGGCCCCCTTTCGCAAACTGATAGAGGCCGACGCTCTGCCCCACAGTCTCCTCTTCGGTCCGCCCGGCTGCGGCAAAACCACCCTGGCCCGAATCCTGGCCCGGACGCTGGGGCGCCCCTTTCATGAATTCAACGCCACCACCCTCAAGGTCGACGAACTGCGCAAGCTCTTTAGGGAGTACGCCAACGCCCTGCAGAAACCCCTGGTCTTCATCGACGAGGTCCACCGCCTCAGCAAGACCCAGCAGGAGGTTCTCCTCCCCTATCTGGAGGAGCGGCAGCTGCTGCTGATCGGCGCCTCGACCCAGAACCCCTACTACGCCCTCACCGCCGCCATCCGCTCCCGCGCCAACCTCTTCGAACTCCAGCCTCTCGACGAAGCGGCGATGGAGCGGATGCTGCAGCGGGTCCTGGAGGGAGAGAATATCGCCATCGAACCCGAAGCCCGGGAATACCTCATCCGCTCCAGCAGCGGAGATCTCCGGGCCATGCTGGGGCTCCTGGAGAGTGCGGCGGCCGTGGAGCAGCCCGTTACACTCCCGACACTGCGCTCCCTGCGTCCCCAGGCAATCCGGGCCGGTTCCGCCGAGGCCGACAGCCACTACGACCTCACCTCCGCCATGATCAAAAGCGTCCGGGGCAGCGATGTCGATGCGGGGCTTTACTGGCTCGCCCGCCTCATCGAGGGGGGCGAACCCCCCGAATTTCTCGCCCGACGCCTGGCGATCCTGGCCGCCGAGGATATCGGCAACGCCAATCCTCACGCCCTCAACCTGGCCGCCTCAACGCTGACGATTGTCGAGCACATCGGATATCCCGAAGCGCGTATTCCCCTGGCACAGCTGGTCATCTATCTCGCCTCCTCTCCCAAATCCAACCATGCCTATCAGGCAATCAATGCCGCGCAGAAGGCCATACGCGAAGGCGAACTCCTTCCGGTTCCCCCGCAGATCAAAACCCACTCCGACACCTACCGCTATCCCCATGATTACGGGGGGTGGGTGGCACAGGAATATCTGAAAAAACCTCGCGCTTTTTATCCGGAAGACGCGGCGATAGGATATGAAAAAAAACTGCAGGAGTGGCGGGGGAAAATCCGAAGAGGGGTACCGGATGAGCGCCCGGATACCGCTTAAATCCGGGTCAGCATATCTTTGGCCCGATCGCTATCAATAGTTCCCGAGAGATATAGCCCCTCCACTTCATCGAGTTTTTTGAGCAACGCCCGTCGGAAGGGACTGTCCACCATATAAAGCTTGATCGACTCCTGCATATATTGGAACTGGGGGAATTGATCCAGAATCTCCCTGCGGATCGGGCTCTCCCGCCATACTTCCCTCGCCTTCGCCATACTCGCTCCCGAAAAATCGAGTATCCGATTTCCCGCAGCGTCGGTCCGGTAGTAACGGGCGAACTCTTTGGCTTTCTTGGCATCTTTGCTGATCATCGTAGTGGGGTCGTCTTTCTCCACATCACTGACAAAATCAAATACAAAAAAAGCGAACAATGCTCCAACGGCCACCAGGACAACAAACCCTTTAAACATCATCAACTCCTTCTTGATAGATCATAGCAAAAGATCAATAGAAAATCCGGTAATAGGTACTGGAAAACTCCCCTTTGAGATTGAACGAACGTATCGTGAGAGGAAGAGAAAACTCTTCCAGCGGAAGCGGATCACTCACCCCGAGCCTGCGAGACCGGGCCCGGAGAATTTCTCGGGCGTCAAGACGTTCGATTCCCATATCCTGCAACAGATCATAGGCATTCTTCCTGCGTCCGTTGTAGCGGAGAAACTCTTTTTTGAGAAAGAGCGTATTGCTCAGTTCGCTCTGCATCCGTACCCCGATGTAGTGGGCCATCGTCAGACTCCGCTCCCGGATCTTGGCAATCCCCAAAATCACAATGACAATCAGCAGTACCGAAACCAGGATCTCCATCAACGTAAAGCCGCGGCGCATCAGTAGTAATCTCCCCGATCCCTGAGTCGATACGCATCACGCAGCCAACGATCCCGGGCCGCCTCCAGGCTTTCAAATTTTTCTATGCCGCCGAAATAGGCGGGAACAAAGTAATAGCTTCCGCCACTCTCCAGAATCATCTGATCATTACTTCCGTTGCCCCGCATCCCGAAACGCAAACAGATCTTTTTATCATGCCACCGGCCGAACTCCAGGTGTCTGGGCTGCCCGGATGTATCCACGCCGTAAGCCGACAGTGGCGGCAGATGCGTAGCCAGATTCCGTATCTTTCCTCCTCTTTCGCGAATCATGCAGCGGCGGCACCCGTCGATGCAGAGAAGTTCCCGCGCACCCGGGCCTTTTCCTTTCAAAAGCTGACGGAGCTCCGTCACTCTGGAAACGACGGGGGTTCTCACCTGACGTTTCATCACGCCGAAAACCATAAAGGCGAACAGGGAAAGCAGCAGAACCACAATCAGCAGTTCCAGCAGCGTAAAAGCGTTTCTTCCTATTTGCGACATCGGCTGTAGTAGATATCCGCGCCTTCGCCGCTTCCCCCCTCTTTGCGATCGGCGCCGAAGCTGATCAGCTCAAATCCGCTTTCCGTTTTGAGGTAGGTAAAGGGCTGTCTCCAGGAGTCTTTGGGAAGAGTCTCCAGGTAGGGACGGGTCGAGTAGTTCGGGTACTTGTCGGCATCGGGGTTATGAAGCAGGGCCTGCAGCCCCTCTTCCGTATCGGGGTAGGTTCCGTTGTCAAGTTTGAACATCTTCAGTGCCTGGGCGACGCTGCTCATCTGGGTACAGACCAGATCCCGCTTCGCTTTCTCCCCCGCTCCGATAAGATTGGGGGTGACAAATGCCGCCAAGATTCCCAGAATCAAAATCACCACCAGCAATTCCAACAGGCTGAATGCTTTTCTCATTTCACTCTTTCCTTTTCAGATTTCCGATATATGAGTATAATCCCTTATCCGTTCCCGGGGATGATATCTGCATTATACACTATGGAGTTGCGAAGGCTTACCGTGAAGCGACTGTTGCCATTCCGACGTCGTCCCGGCGTCGCCCTTCTGATCACTCTTGCGGTCATCGCCGCGATGCTGGCGCTGATCGGCGTACTTTTCGCTTACCTCAGCGAAGCCCGACGCACCTCCGAATATGACAGTGCACTCATCCAGGCCGATCTGTTACGGGTGGATCTGGCAGGACTGATCGGCAAAAACCTGGAAAAGAACGCCTCCCGTGAAACGCTTCAGACCCTTTACTCCACCCCGCTGATTCTCCAACCCGAAACGGCATCTTTTACCCTGACGGCCCGATGCCGACCTCTGCTCGATCGACTGCCCATCAGCTGGCTGGCCCTGAATCCGGACGGTCCCCGCGGGAAGCAGGCCGCCATAGCCCTCAAAGCCTTCAGAGCGTTGAGTGTCCACGCGGAACTCCGCGATCCCGAACGCCTTCTGGAACTGGTGCAAAATGCCCTTCGCGGAGACGTTCCCTTCTACGGAACCGAACAGTATCTCCAGCAGAAAAAAGGTATAATCAATGCCACTACCCTCGCACGCGTCGTAGACGAATACCGCTTTTCGAGGGATGATCCGGCCGCAGAAAAAATGGAATGGGAGCGCTATTTCACCTTCGACGCCCCGGCTCAAACGGGCCGGATTAGGCTCGAGTACGCCACACCGGAACTGGTCGCCCTGCTCTTCGACATCGATCCGGCGCTGGTCAACGAAGAGTATGTCCCCGGAAAACTGAACGATTTCCTCCCCGCCGTGGGGAAAGAGGAGCAGCGCTTTGCCTGGCTGAACGCCAAGGGGCAGGTCAACGCGATGCACTGTGAAGGAACATATCTGTACCGAGAGAGTCATGTCGCTTTCGGTTTCGACTATCGGGATGGAAGGATAGAGCATTTTGGGATCCAACGCAACTGAACACACACTGCTCTTTTTGCACCGTCGGCTCCCCGCTCGTGGCGCGGAAGAGGGAGCACCGATCGACCTGGTCCTCACTCCCCAGCTCTATCACACCCGCTTTGAACCTCTGCCCCTGCGTTTCACCTTTCAGGCCAAAAAGCTCGCCCCATCCGTTTTCGACGAGAACGACGCGGCGATCCGCTACGAGGTGATGAAAGAGGGGGAGGGGTGGCGCTACTTCGCCTATCGTCCCGATGAAATCCTGAGTCTGTTGCGGGAGCGGGCTATCGACCCCCGGCAGATCCGCCGCCTCTACTTCGCCCAGCAGTTTGCCGGAGCTCTGCACACTCCCCTGCTTCTGGAAGGCAGCGATAGCGCTCTGCTCAACATCGACGGAATTGTGACCCTGCTTCCTGTGAACCTTTTGGAAGAAGCACCCCGGGAGAGGCGGGAACAACCGCCCCTCCCCTCCCGCTATTTTCATCTCCCCTATGCGCCCCATGACGGAAGCGTGCCTTCCCGCATCGCCTGGAGCGTCACGGCGGCAGCGCTGCTTCTCGCCATCGCCTGGTTCGCCGAAGGGATTCGCTTTCAACGCAGTGCCTCCGGCCTGAAGAACGCCCTGCAGGAGGAGCTCTCCCGCCATCCCACCCTTCAAAGCCGCCTGACCCGGGAGAATATCTACGAAAAATACCGAAAGATCGACACGCAACAGCGCAGGATTCGGGAGACCCTGCGACGCATCGGCACGCTGGTAAGCAAAGAGTCCCGCCTCGACAGTCTGACGGTCGACGCCAAAGGCTACACCGCCCTTCTCGACGCGCCGGGCCCCAAACTCTCCACCCTGAAGCTGCTGGCGAGCAAAGCCGGCCTCTCCGCCCGGGTCGACGGGGCAAAACTCCGGATCGAAGGGAGCTGGAGATGAAACGCGTTCCCCTCTCTCCCGGAACGATCATGCTGGGGGCTCTCCTTGTGATGCTTCTCGGCTGGGGATTCAAAAGCTACGAAGCCGCGCGGATGGACCGGGTCGCCGCCGAAGTCCGTCGGACACAGGAGCGCCTGCGGCAGATCGGCCAACTGCGGCAACTCTGGGACGCCAAGGGAATCCCGGCCCAGCTCCGGCATATCCAGGAGAGCATCCCCCCGGCCAAGAACCGCGGATTTTCCCTCAAACGGCGCTCTTTGGAACTGAAAGCGGCAGATCTGGAGGGACGGGAACTCAACCGTCTTCTGGGGAAACTGGGAGCCCTTCCTCTTCAGGTGAAGCACCTCGCCATCCTCCGCGACAAAGATCGCTATGAACTGGAGTGCAAATGCGTCTGGTAGGCCGCTCCCTTCTCCTCCTCCTGACCGCGCTGGTCGCTCTCCTCCTCTTCGCCCCGAAAAAGGAGCTCTTCTACCTGCTGGAGCGGCCACTTCAGACCAAGCAGATATACCTCGATGTCGGCACTTTGCGGGAGCACCCGTTCGGTCTGGATCTCTCCCGAATCGCCGTGCGGGTCGAAGGGGTGGAGCTGGGAGATATCGGCACCCTTCGGATTCGGAGCTATCTGCTCTACACCACCTTGAGCCTGCATGATTTCGTCCCTGCCGAAGGAATGGAGAAGTTTCTCCCCATCTCGATCCGGGAAGCCCGGGCGGTCTATTCCCTCCTCCACCCTCTGGAGGTACCGATCAGGGTATCGGGGAGCTTCGGCAGCGCCGTGGGAAGTTTCTCCCTGAAGGATCGGCGCTTGAGACTCCGTCTCGTAAAGGTGGGAGAGCTGGGGCCTCTGCGCCCCTATCTGAAAAAGAGCCGGGAGGGATGGATCTATGAACAACGGTTCTAAACCCCTCCTCTGGCTGCGGCGCCTTCTCCCTTTTCTCCTGGTTTTGGCGGGGGTTAAGCTCCTCTGGGTCCTGGTGGAGCTCCTCTTTCTCCCCACCCGGGGGGTCGAACCCCCCTCCGTTCAGAGGCGTTCCCTTTATCAACCCTATCGCCTCGCCTCCAACGAAACCCTGCAGGCGCCCCGTCCCGAGCCCCGCCCCAGGACGATGGAAGCGATCCGGAATATGAAGTTGCTGGGGATCTATGCCGGTCCCCAACACCAGATCGCCATCATCGCCAAGGGACGTAAAAACTATGTTGTCGCCCGGGGAGAGAGCGTCCTGGGCTATCACATCGAAGCGGTGGAGGATGATGCCGTCGTTCTGAGCCGCGGGGGCAAGGAGTACCGTCTGGAACTGGCCCGCAAAAGCACCATCGGAAAGCGCCCTTCCCTCCCCGCATCGGAAGAAAGCCCCGACAACGCCCCAGCGTCCATCCGGGACGAAGGGGAGACCAGAATCGTCTCCCGGTCTCTCATCGACAGCTACGTCAAAGACTTGGATAAAATATGGAAAAATATCGGCATCGTCCCCTATCGGGAGGGAAATGCCCTGCGAGGGTTCAAGGTCCGTTTCGTGCGCCGGGGGAGCGATTTCGAAAAGCTGGGCCTGCGCCGGGGAGACATCATCACCGGTATCAACGGCGAGCCCCTCACCGACTACGCCACCCCCATGAGACTTTTGAAGAACGTCGACATGCTCAAGGGTCTGCTCCTGCAGATCCGGCGGGGAAATCAGGAATTGGAGATCGAATATGAAGTACGTTAGCACGCTGCTGCTGCTCTGCCTGCTGGGTATGAGCTTTGCCGGGGCCCAGGAGGTCACCACCACTCCCCAGGGGGTCAAACTCAACCTCCGGGATATGGGAATCCAGCAATTCGTGGAACTCATCGGGAAGATTACCAATAAAAACATTCTAATCAACGGGGAGCTTCGGGGCAAAATCAATTTTATCGCCAACCGTCCCATCAAAAAAGAGTCACTTTTCTCCCTGGCCAACTCGATCCTGGCCAGCAAAGGCTACGCCATCATCGATCACGGAGATTTCATGGAGGTGGTCAAAGCCTCCGAAGCTGCGGGAATGGGCCTCAAAGTTGACGAGAATGTCCACGGGGAAACGATGAAAACCGTCCTCTTCCCCCTGAAAAACTCCAACGCCACCGTCATCCAGGCGAAAATCCGTCCCCTGCTCCATCGTAACGCCAAAGTCGTCTCCTTCAAAGAGAATAACGTCCTCTCCGTCACCGCCTATCCCAAAACCCTCCAATCGATCAAAGCACTGATCGATGCCCTTGAGAGCGCGGGCCACAAAGGCTCCATGGTTCTCAAACTCAAGCATGCCGGCGTCAAAGATGTCTACAGCAACGCCGTCAACATGGCCAAGCAGCTCTTTCCCCAGACCATCCCCAGTGAAAAAGTGGGGATTTTCAAAGATGAGGCCAGCAACTCCATCATTATCGTCGGCAAAAAGAAAAACGTTGCGCAGATGGCCAAATATATCCGCCAACTCGACCGGGAGGGGCAAAGCATCACGCAGAAGATGTATGTGGTTCCGCTGAAAAACTCCAATGTGGAGGATATGGAGAAAATCCTGAGCAAACTGGTCTCCCAGATGAACAGCATTCCCCCCGCACGCATCCGGAAAGGCGCCAGAAAAACCCCCGGCAAAGCGATGGTCGTCGCCGACGTGGAACGCAATGCCCTGATCGTCCTTGCCACCGGGGAGCAATACCGAAACATTATGCAGGTGATCCGCCGCATCGATGTGGAAAAACCCCAGGTCTACATCAAGGCCCGAATCGTAGAGATCAACAGCAAACTGGCCCAGGAGATCGGAGCCAAATACAATCTGGAGGGAGGCGCCATCACTTCCAACGGTCTCTTCACCGTCAGCAGCAACATGGGCGGAGGGTCCCCTCTGCAAATCTCGCAATCCCTTCTCGGCTTCATCAGTAGCGAAAAAACCTACTACGATCAAAACGGCAACCTCGTAACCGATACGAACAATCCCTTCAGCTTCGGAGACGTCAAAGCGCTCTTCGCGCTGGGGGTCCAGCTCAACCTCTACCAGGAGGACGGTGCGGCCCATGTGCTGAGCGAACCCTCGATCCTCTGCACCAACAATCAGGAGTCCCAACTCTTCGTGGGGGAAACCCGATCCATCCTCACCAGCGCCACCAGCGGCGACAACAAAAACGACCTGACCCGACGCAACTACAAACGGGAGGATATCGGCCTCACGCTCAAGGTCAAACCCCGGCTCTCCAGCAACAACAAAGTCGCCCTGAGTATCGATGCCATCATCGAAGACGTCGACGACAGCAGCGGGTACAACAGTCCCACTCCCACCACCTACAAACGCAAGGTGGTGACCAACGCCATCGTCCGCAACGGTCAGACGGTCATTGTCGGCGGTCTCATGAAAAACATCGCCGGCACCGCCAATACCAAGGTCCCTTTCTTCGGAGATATCCCCATCATCGGCCGCCTTTTCCAGGATGAGGGCAAGGCCCAGCGCAAAGTCGATCTGGTCATTTACCTGACCCCCTTTATCGTTCGGAAAAGCAAAGATCTGACCAAACTCCGCAACTTTCTGAGCGAATTGGAAAATGTCCAAAAACGTTACGCCCGATTTATCAAAAACCAACTGAGAAAGGGCGACGTAGGCTACGACCGGGAACCCGGAACCAATATGCCGCGTCCCGGTACCCCCGCTGCCGACCCCCATTCCGCCTCGTCCGGCCGCGGGGGTACCGAAACCGGCCACTCCGCGCTGGATATTCTGCGTTCCCGCCCCTGAGGAGTCGCGCATGAGAATTCCCCGTCTCGAACAGGTTGACCTGGAACCCCTCTGGCTCGAAGATATCGACCATCGGACCGCCATGCGGCGGCATCTTCTCTTTGCCCTTCTCGACGGACACCCTATCGCCCTGCTACACCCCGAGCACCTGGCGGAAGGCCTCAACCAACTGGCCCGTATGGGGTTGGAGTTTCCTCTTTACCAGGCCGACCCCGAAAGCTTTGAGCGCCTGCGCAACAAATTCCGGGAACTCCAGACCACCAACGAATTCGAGAGAATGGAGACACCCACCGAGGAGTTGATCGAAGCGGAGGCGGACCTCCTTGAGTTCATTCAAAGCGCCCAGGACCTCCTCTCGGGCGAGGCGTCCGCCCCGGTTATCAAACTGGTCAATTCCCTCTTTTTCCAAGCCATCAAAAAAGGGGCCAGCGATATCCATATCGAATCCCACGAACGTCGGGGAGAAGTCCGCCTGCGCATCGACGGCGCCCTGAAAAAACACATTGAGCTGGACCGGAAAATCACCCAGCTGGTCATCAACAGAATCAAGGTCATCTCCAGTCTGGACATCTCCGAAAAACGGCTTCCCCAGGACGGCCGGACCCAGGTGAGTATCTCCGGCAAAACCCTCGATGTCCGGGTTTCGATTCTGCCCACCTATCACGGGGAGCGGGTGGTAATGCGGATTCTGATGCAGAGCGAGCACATCCCCTCACTCGAGGAGCTCGGATTTGACCCGGAACTCACCCGGGCGTTTTATCGGCTCCTGACTCACTCCCACGGTATGCTCCTGGTCACCGGCCCCACCGGATCGGGCAAGTCAACCACGCTCCACTCCTTTCTCCAGCACATTGCCTCACCCGACAGAAACATCATTACCATCGAAGATCCCGTAGAATACAACGCCGAAAACATCAACCAGATCCAGGTCAACGAAAAAGTCGGCCTCACCTTCGCCGCCGGACTGCGCTCCATCCTACGCCAGGATCCCGATGTGGTCATGGTGGGAGAGATCCGGGATCAGGAAACGGCCCGGATCGCCATCCAGGCGGCCCTCACGGGGCACCTGATGCTCTCGACACTGCATACCAACGATGCCACCTCTTCCCTGACCCGGCTGATGGACATGGGAGTCCAAAACTACCTCCTGGCTTCCACCCTTCTGGGCGTCCTGGCCCAGCGTCTGACCCGTAAGCTCTGTCCCGCATGCAAAGCTCCCGCACCTATGGACCCCCGACAGATCCGCGAGGCCGGGCTCGACCCGACAGGAAGGTATTTCCGGGCCGTAGGTTGCCCCGAGTGCGATTTTACCGGCTATCGGGGGCGCCAGGCGGTAGGAGAGCTTTTCATTATCGACGACCGGGTCAAAATCATGCTGGACAAGGGGTTGAACGACCACGAAATCCGGGAACAGATGAAGAGTGCCGGGCTCCGGACCATCTCCGACCGCCTTCGGGAGCTCCTGGAGGCGGGAGTCACCAGCTACGAAGAGGCCGTCCGGGTCGGCCTCATGGATGGGTAGGATGTCCCGGCGCGACGCATTCACACTGATTGAGGTTCTCATCTCCGTCGCTCTTCTGACCCTGGTATTGCTGGGACTTTACGGCAGCCTGGACCTCCAGCGCCGTGCCAACGACCAGCTCCATGAGCACCTCCGGAAAGCCCTTGATCGGGACAAAGTCGCCATGACTCTCTATCGGGATCTGCTGGAAAGCGACGGCAATCTTACGCTCTCCGACGGTGAGTTTGACCGCCTTTGCATCGGCCATACCGACCATTCCCTTTACGGCCTCGTCTCCCCCACCGTCTGCTGGTTGGTACAGAAAGAGCACGCCACCCTCACCCGGGTGGAGGGGAGCGCGTACTCCCTGCCTCTCCGGGCTGACGACCGGGTGGCCATCGATCCCCTGCTGCCTTCGATGCAACTCTTTGAACTGGTCCGAAAAAAAAGCGATCTGCTGGTCATCTTCCGGGCGAAGGGGGGTCCCCCCTACTCGTTCCTGCTTCAGGGCCTCTCCCCGCCGAAAACACCCCGCAAATCCCTTCCGGCGGAAGGAAATGATACCCAGAGTAGCGAGCCGGGGCGCCAGCTCCCGACAACCTAACCAAAAAGGAGTACACCATGTCCCAAAAAAGTCTCTATGAAAAAGCCGGTCTTTTTTATCTCGGTCGGGACGTCGATCCCGAATCCCTGCAGAGCACGGAGATCCTGACCCTGCTCAAAAACAAGAACTTCACCACCCACGCCGCCATCATCGGGATGACCGGCAGCGGCAAAACGGGCCTGGGGATCGGCCTGCTGGAGGAGGCGGCCATCGACAACATCCCCGCCATCGTCATCGACC
>Ga0256843_1002131_pt1 | contig 14763 bp, 17 predicted proteins | sample AlvinellametaG_FD_191572 | JGI IMG/M metagenome (GOLD analysis project Ga0256843, IMG submission 191572) | Pompeii worm associated microbial communities from hydrothermal vent at the East Pacific Rise, Pacific Ocean - Alvinella | ecosystem: Host-associated > Annelida > Integument > Unclassified ... | reverse complement strand
CAACTACTTCGACATGCCGATCCAGCATATCAATGACGACATGCTCCGTATGATGAAGCGCGGTTTTGGCAAAGAGAAGACCCTTGAGCAGCTAAACTACATGCGTGCACTGCCAGACTCCTTTGTCAGATCGACCTTTATTGTCGGCCATCCGGGTGAGACGGAGGCGATGTTCGAAGAGCTTTGCGACTTTGTACGTGACTTCGGTTTTGACCGTGCCAATGTCTTTGGCTACTCTGATGAGGAGGGGACCTCTGCTTATGAGGTCGCTGACAAACTCCCTCAAGAGCTTATCGACGAACGTGCCGAGACCCTGGGTGCGATCATCGCAGAGTCTGAGCTCAAAGCCCTTCAAAAAGAGATCGGTAAGGAGATCACTCTGGTCATCGACGGCGAGAGCGATGAACATGAGTTCCTGCTCTCTGCACGTAATATCATCTGGGCACCGGAGATCGACGGTGAGATCTATGTCAATGACAAGAGTTTTGATGAAGAGCTTGAGTTCGGCGTGATCTACAGAGCGAAAGTGACCGATCTTGTCGGTAACATCCTCACAGCGACGGTAACCGGTCGCGCCTAAGGAGATGCTCGACACTTCTACGCTTCCTCAACTGCATGAAGGCAAGAACCTGCTTGCCTTCTCCGGTGGTGTCGACTCCTCTGCCCTCTTCTTTTTGCTGTTGGAGCAGAACATCGACTTTGATATCGCCATCGTGGACTATCAACGCCGTCCACAGTCAAAAGAGGAGGTCGCCTACGCCAAAGAGCTGGCTCTCAAATATGCCAAAAGGTGTCATCTCTCAGAGGTCTCTCTCTCTGAAAGAAGCTTTGAAGCTGAAGCAAGAAAGGTACGTTACCACTTTTTTGAGACACTCATCCAAGAGTACCATTATGACAACCTCATCACTGCCCATCAGCTCGATGACCGTCTGGAGTGGCTCTTGATGCAGCTGAGCAAAGGTGCCGGTCTCTACGAACTTCTGGGGATGCAGCCTCTGGAGGTACGCGACACCTACACCCTGCTTCGTCCCCTGCTGCTCACCCCAAGGTCTGAGCTTTTAAACTACCTGAACCATAAAGCGATCCACTATTACGAGGATGAGAGCAACCAGGACCTTCGACACAAACGCAATCTCTTTCGCCAACAGGTCGCTGCTCCCTTGATGCAGTACTCCGTCACTGGAGTCCGAAAGAGCTTTGACTACCTTCATGATGACCTGAAAGAGCTTTTAGACACTACACCGACCCTCCACAAGGTCAAAGCCCTTCACTACTTTCTACGACCCGACTCCCGCCGTCATGCGATCATCATCATCGACAAACTTCTCAAAAGCTCCGGACACCTTATGCGTCAGGGAGACCGAGAAGCCCTTAAAGAGCGGGATGAACATCTGGTCGGACGACGATATGTCGTTTCTTTTCATGAGAGGTACTGCTTTATCGCACCCTATAGAGAGTATGTGATGGAGCACGCTTTCAAAGAGAGGTGCCGTGTTCTAGGTATTCCAAAGAAGTTGAGACCCTATCTTGCAACAGAGCCTGCAGCATATGCGATTGTAAAAGAGTTACTCACCAGATCACAAGATGCTTAATCCGCTTTGGTATAGACCTTTAGACTGAAAGCACTCTCGATCCCCTCTTGAAGACCTTTGAAGCGTTGACTCCCTTCGATCTCAGCTACCCAGGTGAACTGGTTCAGTGCATCAATGAAGCGGTAGTAGTCTGCAGGAGAGCTGATCACGGCTCTCACGGTCACAAGGTCACTTTGAAGACCGGCCTCCCGTTCAGAGACGATACTGTGAAGCTCGACCTTTTGAAAGAACTGTTTGAGATAAGCACTAAAGAGATCTTCATCAAAATGCTGATGCAGCGCTCTGTCTATCGCACCCTCGCTCTCTTGACGCTCCTGCAGCAACAGATATTTTTTATCGAACTCCTGCTCCAGTCGCTGCAGTCGCTCCCGCTTCTCATCAAGGACGATGTCAAGAGCCCGATAGCTCTTGATCTCAGGGGCAAATATAAAAAAACCGAAGGTGACCGTGACGCTAAGAAGTACGAAAAGTATGATCACCAGACCAAAAGAGGCAAACTTGTTCACTTCTTCACCCCCATGATAGAGATACTCTCAAAACGGTATCCTCCGCCTTTTTTAGCATAGAACTTGGTACTGCTGCGACTAAAAAGTGAGTCCAGAGAGCGTTGAAAGTTCTTTTTGAAATACTGTTTGGAGGCGGTCGTACCTTTAAGTCGCAATGTCCCTTCACGCAGTTCGGCCAACTCAAGGACGATCCCGTCAGGGACCAGGTCAAAGAAGTTCTTGACATTCTCTTTGTTAAGTCTGTTCTTCGTACTGATGGACTCGCGCATCTTTGCCAACCCCTGCAGACGTGCACTCTCCGCAGTGACTTCTCTCTCTCTCTGCTCCAGCAGAGCGATATCGTCGCTCGTCTTGAGCAGTAACTGCTCCTTTGTCTCTATCGCACGCTCCAAGAAGAGCGTACTGCCTGCCATCAAGACGATCAGCACGCCGAAAAGAGACAAGAGCCAGATCAGCTCGGCTGAGAGCACTTTTTTGGGACGCGGTGTTATAAAGCTCATCTTCATATGAGCTCCTTCTCTGCCAAAGCTGCCAATTCTGACGCAAGTGTGATCTGACGTTTGATGACATCTACGAACAGCAGCTCTTCAAGACGGTTCTCCAGCTCTACATCCAGACCGATAGCGTCGGCGATATAGAGATGCTCGATGAACATCGTCGCATCGACCTTGGTATCATAGAAACGTTTGACACTCTCCTGGACCCTGGTAAGATAACGTTCTGTCGACATAGTGTCTGCTTCCAAGACAGATACCTCCTCAAGATAGAGCATCTCTCCATAGAGCGCACGCTGTCCTTTAAAGACCATCATCACCATCCACTCTGCTGTGATGAGAAGATAGAGGCCATCCCTCTGTGCGATCTCTTCAGAGAAGAAGTGGTGTAAAAGAGCATAGGGCGAGAAAAGAAGGTCCAGACCGCTCTGTTTATACTCCTTCTGTCGCTCAAAAAGGTCATCTTTCTCTATGTAGATACCCCAGCTTCCCAGACAGAGACGTTCGATACTGCTGCTCTCAACACCTTCGATCTCACCGCAACTGTTCAGTACACCCTGCTTCGACAGGGTATCAAGCAAGACGATATAGCTTGATGCACTCTCTTGGCCCAACACCTTTAGCTTCTCGAGAAGCTGCTCTCTGCTCACAAGCTTCTGCTGGACGAAACGTTTTATCACCCTCTTCTCTTTACGCAGTTCGCCATAGACAAGATGACCATTGCCGTCGGGGATCAATGTGATATACATCTTTGGTAAAAGTCGTTCAAGAAATCTCATCATCATCCTGACACATCGGGTGTGCTTTAAGGTAGTGTTGCATCTTCACGCTACTACCGAGTTTTGTATAGATCTGCGTCGTCGACATCGAGCTGTGACCCAAAAGCTCGCTCACATCAGCGATACGGGCACTGTTATTCAAAAGTGCTGTCGCATAAGAGTGTCTCAGTTGGTGCGGGGTCACTTTGAGACCGACACGTTTAAAACATTTTGTTACCAGATATCTTAGACTATTTTCACTTAAGCAAGCCCCCTTGGACTCAAAGAGGTACTGCTTGGGGCGCATCTCCTCTCTGAAACGCTCTATCAAAGCATAGGTCGAAGGCAGAAGCGGGACATCTCGGCTCTTTTGGCCTTTACCTGTGACACGTACCCATCCTTCAGTGATCGCATCGAGTCTCAAGTGTGCCAGTTCGGAGATACGCAGACCTAACGTGTAGAGCAGTATGACCACCACCTTTTCCGAGAACTCGGCCGATCCGAGGGCATCTTGGATATGTTGATCACTTACAGGTTTAGGCAGAGAGGCCGGTACCTTGATGCTCTCATCTGCTTTGAGCGAGACCTTCTCTCCATGGTCGTTCATGTAGTCGGTAAAACTACGCAGGGCTGAGACCTTCTTAGAGACAGTAGTGGGCCTGAGATGGGCTATATGCACTCTGTAGGGCATGAGGTTGATCACAGTATGGTCTCGATGATCTTCAATTTCTATGTGACCAAAAGCCTCGCGAAGGGTCTCGTCATAACTCTTGAGCGTCAGGTCAGAGTAACCCCGAAACTGCTCCAGATAGTCCAAAAAATGTTTTCTATGACTTTCAAGAGAGTGTTTCATCATCAATAATCGTGCAGGAGTAACTTCTCTTTGATCAGCCCTTTGGCCTCTTCACGCTCCATACCGCTCAGGTCCAGCGGTTCTGAAGCGTAGAAATCCAGTGTCGTAAAAGGCTTGGGTACTGTAAAACGGTCCCAGCTTCTGAACTGCCAGTAGGACTTGGGCACACAAGAGAGTGTGATCACCTTGGCATCGCTCTTTTGGGCCATAGCGACGATTCCATCTGTGACGATCTCATGTCGCGGTCCCTTTGGACCGTCAGGTGTGATACCGATGTCCTTACCTGCTCTCAAGGTCTTTATCGCAGCGATCAAGACCTTGGCACCACCACGTGTCGTCGAACCGTGTATCGTCTCTATGTTGAAGTAGTTGGTGATCTTCGCGATGATCTGACCATCGAAATGTTCACTGATGATCACCTTGGCATTGGGTTTGGAACGCAGCTTTAGATAGAGATAGGGCAGATAGAAGAGATCTCCGTGCCAACAGGCGACGATGATCGGTTCTGTCGGAACACTCTCAGGAAGATGAAAACGGCGACGGCTGCTGTAGTAAAAAAGGCGGATCAGAAGTGCACCTAAGGGAGGGAGTATGACTAAGGCAATCGAACGCAGCAGACGCTTACGCAAGAAGCTCTCCCGTCAGAGCCATACGGGCAGAAGAGACGATCTTGACATCGACGATCTGACCCAAAAGCTCTTCAGAACCTTTGACCTTCACCAAGAAGTTGTTACTGCTGCGACCGGCGACATAGCCTTCTGAGCGCAACTCTTCAAAGTAGACCGGATAGACCTTACCTACTTGAGAAGACATCACTTTGTCAACGACAGTGTCCTGAAAGGCCTGAAGTCGGTGAAGCCGTTCTGAGGCCACCTCACCATCGACGATGTTCTCATACTCAGCAGCTTCAGTATGCGGGCGCGGTGAGTACTTAAAGCTGAACATCTGCTCGAACTCGACCGCTTTGACGACATGCATCGTCTCCTCAAAGTCTGCATCACTCTCACCCGGAAAACCGACGATGATGTCAGTACTGATACTCACTTCCGGGGCCATCTCTCTAAGTTTGGCAATACGGTTTAAGAACCACTCCTGGGAGTAGCCGCGTTTCATCTCTTTTAAGATCTCGGTCGAACCGCTCTGCAGCGGCACGTGCATCGACTTGCAGATCTTTGGATTAGAGGCGAACTCTTCGATGAACTCATCGTCCATATGAAGCGGATGAGGAGAGGTGAAACGGATACGTTCCAGACCCTCCACCTCACTGACACGGCGCAACAGTCCAGTGAAGTTGACCTTCTCATGTTCACCCGAGAAGCGACGACCATAGTTGTTGACGTTCTGACCCAGTAAAAAGACCTCTTTTGCCCCTGTCTCGACCGACTTTCGGACCTCATTGACGATCAGGTCTGTCGGGATTGAGATCTCATCACCACGGGTCTTGGGGACGATACAGAAGGTACAGCTCTTGTCACAACCGATAGAGATGTTGATGAAGGCTTTGTAAGGAGAGGTCCGAAAGTCCTTAAAAGCGAAATCAGACTCGTCATAGTTGATATCGATCTCGACCGACTTGTCCTTCTCGACCACCTGGGCGATCTTGGAGACATTACGTGCTCCAAGTACAAAGTTGACATATGGAGCACGTTTGATGATATCTTTACCAAGGTGAGATGCCGTACAACCTGCGACACCGATCTTTGCACCCGCTTTCTTCTTCTTGTTGAAGACACCGAGCTCAGAGAAGAGCTTGTGCACAGGACGCTCACGCACCGAGCAGGTGTTGATGATGATAAGGTCCGCTTCTTTAGAGTCGGTCGTCAGCTCATAATGCTCTTTGGCATTAAGCTCGGCGATCATATGTTCGCTGTCGCGGACATTCATCTGACAGCCGAGCGTCTCAATAAACAGTTTTTTTGACATCGGTCCTACTGAGACCTATAAGATGTGTACTTCGTACATGTACTCATTGTCAGCCAGACCATAACGCACTTCACGCATGTAGAAGCTCTTACCCTCGTTCTCAAAATGGTCTTGAAGTGCCAGAAGGTCCTTGTGTGAGTTGTCGCGATCGAAATATAAGATCACCGTACCCTCTTTCTTTACCATCTCTTCGATCTTCTTCACATCGATCTTTTTTGCTTTTGACTTGACATCTGTACGAGCGATCTTTAGTTCCATCACTATCCCCTTGATTGTTAAGACTTTTAATCTTTTATAATTAACTGCATTATAACTCCTGAAGGGTTAATTTTTGCATAAACAGAGTGTGTCGCGCCCTTCTGCCGATGATCTTTTACCCTTTTGTCCCTGTTTTAAGGGACAGCGTCTCTATAAAAAGATCTTTTTTTCTGACCTTGAAATCCCCTCTTCATATGCCATATCTTCAAAGTATTATCTGTTTATACACCATTTTTTCATAAAAATTAATCAAAGAAAAATCTATTTATGTTATACTTTCGCTCTTCCTGGAAATGAATCACACAACATCTTTTTTTGGAACGACCCAGACGACATATTAATGGAGACAATTATGGAAAATGTATTAGATATCATCGATGCCCTCGCTCATGAGAAGGGACTCAGTCCTGAGAGCGTGAAGGGTGCACTGAAGAATGCCTTTATCAAGACCGCACAGCGTCTTATCAACGAAGACTTCGCCTTTGATGCAGAGATCGATGAGGAGACAAAGAGCATCCGTGTCTATCAGACCATCACCGTGGTCGATGACCTGGATGATGACCAGCTATATACCGAAGAGGGTGATGTCAATCAGGCGTTCATCGCTCTCTCACGTGCCCGTGAAGAGGTCGATCCGGATGTCGATATCGGTGATGAGTTCCAGATCGAACATGACATCGAAAGCCACGGACGTACAGCTGCGATGACACTTTACCGTGAGATAGAGTACCATGTACAGCGTCTTGTCGAAGATGAACTCTATAACAAATACAAAGAGAAGATAGGGACCATCGTCAACGGGCGTGTCACACGTGTCGATGACAAGCAGACCACCTATATCGAGATGGACGAGGTCCGTGCCGTACTGCCGATGAAGAGCCGTATCAAGGGTGAGGTCTTTGAAGTCGGTGATGTGGTACGTGCTGTCGTACGCCGCGTCAACATCGACAAGGCCAACGGTATACAGATCGAGCTTTCTCGTACCTCCCCTAAGTTCCTTGAGGGACTCCTGGCACTCGAGGTCCCAGAGATCGCAGACAATGTCGTGCTCATCGAGAAAGCAGCACGTATCCCGGGTGAGCGTGCCAAGATCGCACTGATCTCCACCCACCCTCAAGTCGACCCTGTCGGTGCGACGGTCGGTGTCAAAGGTGTCCGTATCAATGCTGTCAGCGAAGAGCTCCTGGGTGAGAACATCGACTGTATCGAATACACCTCTGTACCAGAGCTCTTCATCGCACGTGTGATGAGCCCTGCGATCATCAATGCCGTCTCTATCGAAGGTGAGGCAGACAATGAAGAGAACCCGCTTAAAGCGATCGTCACACTTCCTTCTGACCAGAAGTCAAAAGCGATCGGTAAGAGCGGTATCAATATCCGTCTCGCTTCTATGTTGACCGGTTATAATATCGAACTCGTCGAACAAGATGGTGGAAGCACCGGCGAAGAGGGCACCAAGATCGAAGAGAAGAAAGATGACATCTCTTCACTCGAAGCGCTTTTCGGTTAGAAAGCAGCTGCCTACGGCAGTGATAAGGTCAAGGTACACTTCCCTATGCGTACAGCTTCGCCTTATCTCAAACGACTCTCAACAGGGCACACTCCGTGCCTCTCAAAACCCAAGCCAAGACTATAAGGACTTAATGTTCCCGTTTGGCATAAGGGTTTAACTTCAACAACACCATATCAGCCAACATATTACCGATCAGTGTCAAAAGTGCCGTGATGATCAGAATACCCATGATCACAGGATAGTCCCGACTCAAGGCACTAAGATAGAAGAGCTGTCCCATCCCCTCTATACCAAAGATCGTCTCCAAGATGACACTTCCGCCGATCAATCCCGGCAAAGAGAGACCCAACAGGGTCACAACAGGCGGGATCAGGTTACGCAGGATATAACGTCGGAGCAAGATGGTGTCGCTTAACCCGCGTGAACGGGCAAAGTAGTAGTAGTCGCTCTTTAAGATCTCCAAAGTCAAAGAGCGGATATAGACGATCATCGACCCCAGGCTGACAAAGACCATCACCCCGATCGGCAGGACAAGGTGCCAGGCCATATCGGTGTAATAAGCAAACCCCTCTTTAGCCTCGACAGAGTGCAGACCGGCTATCGGAAGCCACTCCAACTCTACACTGAAGAAGAGCATCAAAAGCAGGGCCAGATAGAACGAGGGCATCGCAAACGAGACCAGAGAAAGCTGACGGATGGCATAGTCCAACCATGAGCCGTGCTTCAAGGCAGCCTTGACGCCCAAATAGATCGAGATGACAAAGACCATCACCATCGATAGGATGTTCAGCAGCAGTGTGATCGGCAGACGTTTGGCGATCTCACTGCTCACCTCGGCACCCGATACGAAAGAGATACCGAAGTTAAGCTGCACAAGGTTGAGTACCCAGTCTATATATTGCCGATAGAGCGGCTTGTCCAGTCCATAGACCGCTTTAAGCTGTGCGATCGCCTCTTCGGTCATGTTGGGGTTGAGCTCACCGGCACCAAAGAAGCTGTTGGGTGCTGCATGTATGGCCAGAAACGAGATGAGCGAGATCAACAGCAGCATCAAGATGATGTAACGTACTTTTTTAAGAAGAAGTATCATCTCACTTGGTCTCGATCCATGCCGAAAGATCTTGGCGCATCAGGTAAGCTGTACCGTAGACAAAAAGCCATAAGGCCAGAAGCGGGATGATGATGGAGTTAAGCACAAAGACCGTTATCAGACGGATCATGCTCTCCATCGCCTCGTTGAACGCAGCAATAAAGGCATCGACACTTGCTTTGAGCTCTCTTTTGAAGTCATCATACTGCTGAGAGACATTGAAACGATCCATAAAAGAGCGCTCCTCCTCAAGCTGTGCTTTCTTCACCTGAAGGTCAGTGACCATCGTACTGACCTCACTTGAAGTAAGCATGACCTCAGCATAGGCATGGGTATACTCCTGCTCCAGGACCGCTTCATAGACAGCTTCATTCAGCCACACTGTAAGCGGTACACTGAAACGCACAAGGGCCAACAGCAACACCACCTTCAGGCTCTTCTGCGCAGACCACGGTACAAGAGCACCCTTGAACCAGACCTGGAGTATCAAGAGCAGTACTACCAGTGCGAACAGGAGCTTAAAGAGCATTGTCTTACCCAGATGCAGCATCGTCTCCTGAACACCGATAGAGACGGAGCTCATCAACATCACCCATGAGAAACGCTCTACCATGTCATTGACAGGGTCAAGCAGCTGTCCTGGCGTAAAGGTCGCGCCCAGTCCCACAGGAGAGATGTTGATCTCCGTACCCTGCACCATCGAGACAAGACCGTTAAGCCCGCGGGCAACGGCAAATGTGGTCAAGGACCGGGTCAATGCCGCATCCAGTTGCTTAGAACTGTGGAGATCCAGCCGTTCACTTGTCGACAAAAGAAGCATCAACAGCAAAAAAAGTGAAATCGTTACTTTTTTGATCATGTCATATTGTATCAGAGTATCAGAGCTACTCTACTTCTTCAGACTCTGTATCTGCCGCTTTTTTCATCGATGCTTTGGCAATGATCTCGACATAACAGCTTTTCCAACCTGCTTCAAACCCCTTGTCCAGTGCGGTGGTGAGCTCAGAGGCATTTACCCTTTCGGCAGCTTCTTCATTCTGACCAAAACGGCAATAAAAATCCCAGTAGATCGCATCTTCAGGCAGCTTCTTCTTGCGCTCGCGCTTCATATACTTTCTGATCTCGTTCTTGACAGACTCTAACTGACGCTCCGGTTTCTTGTTCTCGACCTGTAATGCAAAACTTTTTTTCACAATCGACCTTTATCTATTTTCTAAAATTATACAGGGTTCTCTCTTCAGTACACTAATATTGCTTGACCTATATCAAAAAGTGACTTTTTGGATTAAACTATAATTACTCACTTAACACAAGGAAGTCAAATGAAAAAAGTACTTATCGCAGGTCTAATCATGGCTGCAGCAGCTACAGTCGCATCAGCAGATGCATACCAAAAATGTGCAGGTTGTCACGGTGCAACGGGTGAGAAGTCTGCCCTTAACAAAAGCAAGATCATCAAAGACATGTCCAAAGCGGACATCGTCGCAGCGATCAAAGGTTACAAAGCAGGTACATACGGTGGTCCTATGAAAGGTCTTATGAAAGGCCAGGTCGCTTCACTCAGTGATGCAGATATCCAGGCGATCGCAGACAAGATCGGCAAATAACCACACTTCCAGAGAGCACTCAGGCTCTCTGCCTCTGAACCTACACCCCTACTTCATATCTCTGACACAACGTACATAATAGTCATAACTGTGTCTGCTGTGCTCTGTACTGCCGCTTTTAAAGTCTACAGCCCAGGCTCTCGTCTCGTCATCGGCATATGGAGTGATGGACCAGTAGTTTTTGGAGAGACCGAAATGAAAGCCTCTCTGAAGTGCCGGATCATAACGTGTGAGATCGACAATACTCTGAAGTTCGTAGAGCGTTGGAAGTCTCCAATCACTGCTACCCGCAAGCGACAGTGACTCACAATAGACTTTCGCCTCATCATAAAGCAGCTCTTTCTCCTCTACCGCATGGTCGTCCTGCCAGACCAGCCCGCTGCTACGCTCCTCTACCGTCTCTCCGACTTTGACGAACCCAGCCATCAAAAGTGTACTGAGCACAGCTATCAACATCATATATCTCATCGTTCACCTCCATCTTTCGACTATTGTAGCAGGTTGATACTATGAGCATACTCAGCCGATCAATATTTGGTAAAAAACAGCGAAGTGTGTCTTGGGTCGAAGGGTTGGGGAGGCAGACGACCGGAGCAGTCGTCCTAAAAAGAGTGTTCTATGCTTTAGGGTCTTTCAAAAAAGCGAGATTGAGTGTCGGCTTACCATCGATCACTTTCTTGCCGACAGAGAGCTTGACGCTGTGGAAGAGATAGAGCTCACCTGCGTAGTCGATACCCAGAATAAAAGTGTACTCGCCAAATGAGTACTTCTTCAAACCTTTAGCCTCCGGCTGCTCCGTCGGGTTCTCTATCTGGTAACGGATACCGTTTGGAAAAGCGTTAGCGCTGTGGTCATCTTCGGTCATGTGGACCTCACCGAGCGGTGATGTCACCTGTACGGTCAGCTTCTGGTCAAGTTCATGGGTTCTGATATGATATGGGCCAAATTCGATTTGCATCTCTATCCTTATATGAGTAAATACTTTTTTTTGATGGAGTATTATACCTTGAGAAAAACAACACCACAGCAAGTAACATTAAAGATTAGTACAGTCAATAGACAATAAGCTGATTAAAAGATAAGAATAACTAATATAAAGAAAAAGTTCTATAAAAAAATTATTCTTATTTAAACTTCTCTTTCTCTATGGAGGAGTAATATTAAATTCTAAAGTAGATGATTTACAACACTTTTTGTTATGACTGTTAAACCATCAAAGAGGATCAATGGAAAGATTACTGTACTATATGAACATATACGCTCGTCTCGCCTTCTCTAACAGTTTCCTGGAAGAGAAGTATCAAAAAGAGCAGCTAAAAGCGTTTTTACCACAGAACATCCTGGTCGCCAAAGTCGCTATACTCATCTATCTTACCTATGTACCACTCACTTACTTTATCCTCATAAAGAACGAATTACTGCTGTTGTCTGCTGTTTCAGCCATCGCACTTTTTGGGGCTTCGATGCTTGTCTTCTTGGCACACCGTCCGATCTTTGAGAGGTACCCCTATCATATCTTGTTCCTGACCGCCTATCTGGTCGGACTGGCACCGATACTCTACTACATACTGACCACTAACGACAGAGCACTCTTTCAAGTCGATATCCTCTTGCCGATCATCGGTATCTTTACCATGTACGGCGTCGGTTTCTCTCTCGCACTGCTTACTGTCCTCTCTATCCTCATCACCTTCTTTGCACTCTCGATCATGATCGGGATCGACCCTTATGATATCTTTGCGGCTGTCTATGTACTTATCACAGGAGGCATCGTTACCGGAATAGCCGCTTATTTCATTGAGAAGTCCCACCGCAGCCTCTTTATAGCCAAACAAGAGAGCGATGAGTTTAAGTTCATGGTCGAGAACGCACAAGACAGTATAGCGATCTTCGATCCAGAAGATATGCGCTACCTTTATGCCAACAAGATCGCTGTCGAGTGTACAGAGTGTCCCCCAAGTAACATCATCGGTAAAAAGATAACCGAAGTCCATCCTGAGTTCACTGATGGTGTCATCAAGGAGATAAAAGAGCGTCTGGACACCGAAGGGAGTTTCTCGGAGGTCTATAAGCTCTACAGCAAGGCCAAACAGGACTACTACTATGCTCATATCGTCATACAGTATGGACACTATAGAGGTGATCAGGTGATCATAACGTTCTCAAGTGATGCGACACTGCAAAAAAAAGCTGAGATCAAACTTCATAACCTTGCACTCCAAGATACCTTGACCGGTCTGTGCAACAGACACAACTTTGATGAGACCTCTAAACAGCAGATCCATCTGGCACACCGTTATCAGCAACCTCTCTCTCTGATCTTGTGCGATATCGACCACTTTAAGAAGGTCAATGACCGATTTGGTCACCTTACGGGTGATCAGATCCTTCAAAAGATAGCAAGAGTTATCGTAGAGACTGTCCGAGAAAGTGATATCGTCGCACGTTGGGGTGGTGAGGAGTTCGCAATATTGCTTCCTAACACGCTGGAGGGTGACGCCCTGATGGTCGCTGAGAAGATCCGTAAGGAGGTCTCCGGACTCGATCATGAGGAGGTCGGTGTCGTCACAATCTCATGTGGTGTCACAGCACTCCTTGAGGATGACACTCAAAAAAGATGGTTTCACAGAGCTGACACGGCCCTCTACCAGGCTAAAGAGCGTGGTCGTGATCAAGTCGCTGCTCTTTAGGGCCTATAGACCTTTATGTTCTCATAACCCTCTTCATCTCTAAGATACTGTGCATGCAACTGGCTCATGATCCCTTTCTCACAATAGAGCAGATACTTCCTCTCCTGAGGCAGTTTCTTGAACTCCTGCTTGAGTCTGTGAAACGGGATCTTCAGTGTCTCACAGGAGCTCTCTACACACGCCTCTTCTGCTCTGATATCGATGATGACATACTCGTCTGAACCAGGGTCTTGGACCACTTCTATAGGTGCCTGCTGGTTGATGTCATCTATGATCTCATCGACATAGATATGCTGCGCATCTTCGACCGCTCTGTCCAAGACACTGTAGTCAAAACGGGCGGCCTCTTTCTCCATGCGTTTGAACGAACCGTGGGTGATGGGGTTTTGCGAGATGACACCGCAGTACTCCGGCATGCTCTCGGCAAAATGACGGGTCCCGATGCTCTCGGCTATCGCCATGATCTCCGGTTTGTTGACCGTAGAGAGCGGACGCAGTATGAGCTTGTTGCTGACCTGGTCTATCAGGGCAAGGTTTCGTAAGGTCTGGCTTGAGACCTGGGCCACACTCTCTCCGGTCAAGAGCGCATCGATCTCCATCTCATCGGCCACCTTCTCTGAGGCCATCAGCATCAGGCGCTTGAGCGTCACACCCATATAGGTCGGACCGGTCGAACGGAAGATCTCACTCAAGACATCATCGAACGGTACCGAGATGAACTTGACACGATGCGACGAACCGAACTTCGACCAGAGGTAGAGTGCCACCTGTTTGACCCCTATCTCATGGGCCATACCACCCAGATTAAAGAAGATGAAGTGGGTCTTGATACCCCGTTTCATGGTCAGGTATGAAGCTACTGTCGAATCAAAACCACCTGACATCAATGAGAGGATATCTCCTTGTGTGCCTATAGGAAAGCCGCTCAAACCGGCATACTTCTTGGTGATGATGTTGAGTTGCGTATTGATCAGTTCCAGTCGTACCGTCACCTCCGGGTCATGCAGATCGACACCTTTAGCCTCCGTGTGGGCCAAAAGGTAACCGCCAACGACCTGTTCGACCTCTGTCGATCTAAAGGTATGTGTCCCGGAGCGCTTGACACGGACGACAAAAGTCTTCTCCTTCAGACTTTCGCCAAGGACCTTTCCGACCTGTACCTTGATCTTATCGATGCTCTCCATATCATCGAACTGCAGGACTTCAAGTACCTGCTGAATACCCGATGTCTCTTGCAGGACTTGACGTACTTCACTTAAGAGACTCTTTGGTGTGAAGACCTCCATCTTGTCAGAGTATTTTTTGACCAAGACATCAGGACTGATACGCCCTAAGATGGTCTGAAGATTGGTATAGAGTTGTCCCACCATCTGCCGCTTGGCGGATGACCCTTTGATCATGATCTCAGGAAAGAGCTTTAAGATAAATTTTTGTGTATTGCTTGATGCATCTTGCACGAATATTGCCTTGTTTTTAGTG
>Ga0256843_1002130_pt1 | contig 14766 bp, 12 predicted proteins | sample AlvinellametaG_FD_191572 | JGI IMG/M metagenome (GOLD analysis project Ga0256843, IMG submission 191572) | Pompeii worm associated microbial communities from hydrothermal vent at the East Pacific Rise, Pacific Ocean - Alvinella | ecosystem: Host-associated > Annelida > Integument > Unclassified ... | reverse complement strand
GTGGAACTAGCATCAAAAGTACCCATAAGAACAAATCATCCCCTTTGATGTTACCAAACAAACGGAAAGAAAGAGAGATAATTCTTGATATATGAGAAACTATCTCGATAGGGAACATCAATGGTGCTAGTGCTTTAACAGGACCTGCAAAGTGAGCAAAATAGTGAACTACACCACTTTTTTTGATACCTTCAGCATTGTAGTAGAAAAATACCATCAAAGCCAACGGCAATGTTACATTGATATTTGATGTTGGTGATTCAAATCCTGGAATAATACCAATAACATTTGATACAAATATAAACATACCAACAGCAGCTACAAGTGGCAAGTATTTTCTAGCCAACTCTTCACCGATAACATCTTTACCCATAGCGATAACACCACCTAGGTAAGCCTCCATAACATTTTGAGCACCTGTTGGCACTGCTTTGAAACTCTTTGTAGCAGCTTTTGCAACAAATATCATAATAGCCGATACAACAATCAAGTGTGCGATAAGTACAGCAGAGTGATTGTGTTCACCCAACATACCACCAAGGTAAGTAAATACGCCTTCCATAAATCATCCTCTTATTAGAATTTGGAAGTATTTTACAAAAAAGGTGCTAAATGGACGGTTAAAAGTGATATAAAATATAATTTTTTTCTATATTTTATACTATATATACAAATATTTTTTAGATATAATAACCAAAACTATTTTAGGACATATATGAAATTAGCAGTAGCCATCACAGGAGCAAGTGGTGTAGAACTTGGCAAAAAGTTTGTAGAGTATCTACCATCACATATAGAAGCACATGTAGTCGTAAGCGATAATGCTTTGGTTGTAGAGTCATTTGAACACCAAAACATCACTCTACACGCATATACTGATATAGCTTCTAGTATCTCTAGTGGCTCTTTTGGAGTGGATGCGACTGCTATCATCCCCTGCTCTATGAATACTCTAGCCAAGATAGCTTGTGGCATAGCTGACAACCTCCCTACTCGCATAGCCTCAGTAGCTATCAAAGAGCAAAAAAAGTTACTCTTAGCCCCTAGAGAGATGCCATTTTCGGCTATAGCTTTGGAAAATATGCTAAAACTATCTCGCTTGGGAGTTATCATATCTCCACCTGTGATGGGGTACTATTCAGACAGTAACTCATTAGAAAATATGGAGAGATTTATCATAGGCAAGTGGTATGATGCTTTGGGCATAGAAAATGAGTTGTATAAAAGATGGAGCAAAGAGTAACTATGGATATAGATACAAGTTTTATCATTGAGATCAAAACACTTTTAGCATCTGCTAAAAACAGAGTTTATCAAAATATCAACTCTGTTATGACTCAAACATATTTTGAGATAGGTAAAAAGATAGTACAAGAAGAACAAAAAGGTGAAAAACGGGCTAAATATGGCAAATATATATTAAAAAACTTATCAGAAGAGCTTACAAAAGAGTTTGGAAGAGGATATTCTATAGACAATTTAGAAAATATGAGAAAATTTTATCTAGCATATTCAAAATCCGAAACAGTGTCTCGGAAATTTCAACTTAGCTACTCTCACTACATTTTTTTATCCAAAATCAAAAACGAACAAGAAAGAAATTTCTATGAGATAGAAGCTATAGAGAACAACTGGAGTTTAAGAGAGCTTAGACGACAATTTGATAGTGCTTTATACGAAAGGCTGACTCTTAGTAAAGATAAAAAAGAGTTAAAAGAGCTATCTCAAAAAGGACAGATAGTACAAACTCCACAAGACATCATCAAAGAACCTTATGTATTAGAATTTTTAGGTCTTGAAGAAAAAAGTATCTATAGTGAAAGTGAACTTGAGAGTAAACTTATAGATAAACTTGAACATTTTTTGTTAGAACTTGGCAAAGGGTTTACATTTGTAGCTCGTCAAAAAAGATTTAGTTTTGATGAAGAGCATTTTAGAGTAGATTTGGTATTTTACAATAGACTTTTGAAATGTTTTGTTCTTATAGATTTAAAGATAGGTAAACTAAAACACCAAGATTTGGGACAGATGATGATGTATGTAAACTACTTTGATAGATATGAAAAAACAGAAGATGAAAATCCAACTATTGGTATCATATTGTGCAAAGAGAAAAATCAAACATTAGTAGAACTAACTTTACCACAAGATACACAAGTTTTTGCTAGTAAATACCAAACTATACTGCCAAACAAAGAAGAACTTAAAAGACTATTAGAAGGATAGATATGAAAAGTGCGATATACCCAGGGACTTTTGACCCTATCACAAATGGACATCTTGATATTATCACAAGAGCATCAAAAATGTTTGAGAAGATTTATGTAGCAGTAGCACTCTCACCTGGTAAGAAACCTATGTTTGAGTTGTCTGCTCGTATAGATATGGCAAGAGAGGCAACAAAAGGCTTGGAGAATGTAGAGGTGGTAGGGTTTGATAAACTACTTGTGGATTTGAGTGATGAGCTAAATAGCAACATCATAGTAAGAGGTCTTAGAGCTGTGAGTGACTTTGAATATGAGCTTCAGATGGGGTATGCAAACTCTTCACTCAAACCAACACTAGAGACTATCTATCTGATGCCAAATCTAAATCACGCTTTTGTAAGCTCATCCGTAGTTAGAAGTATCTTGGCGTATGATGGCAAGATAGAGCATCTAGTACCACAAGGTGTATATCAACTTATAATGGAGCAAAGAAGATAATGTATATACTGTTTGAAGGGATAGATACTTGTGGTAAAAGCACTCAGATAGAGCGTTTAGCTCAAAAGTATCCAGACATTATAATAACCAAAGAACCCGGTGGGACAAGCTTTGGTATAAAAGCTAGAGAGATACTGCTAGAAGATAGTATCAAATCCAAAAGAGCTGAACTGCTTCTGTTTTTGGCAGACAGAGCAGAACACTACAAAGAAGTTATAGAGCCAAACTTGCACAAAACCATCATCTCAGATAGAGGTTTTCTCTCAGGGATTGGGTATGCTTTGGCAAATGGGGATTTTGAGTTGGATATGCTACTGCTACTTAACCGTTTTGCCCTAGAAGATACATTGCCAGACAAGATAGTGATGTTTGAAACCGATCTATCTACACTAGAGCAAAGAACAAGCCAAAAAGAGTTAGATGGCATAGAGCTAAGAGGTTTAGAGTATCTAATCTCTGTTCAAAATCATATGATAGATACACTAAAAAAGCTAGATATAGACTATCTGATAGTAGATGCAACACAAAGCATAGAAGAGATACACAATAACATTGTAAACTACTTGAAGGTATAATACTAAAAATCTTTTTGCAAATACACGAGTAGTAATGCACTCAATCTCTCGAAGAGAGACGCTTGCGTTTGCATTACGCCCGAGTGGATTGGCAAAAAGATTTCACAAATTTATAAGGAAACGAAGTATGATAAATCCACTTAGAGGTATGAAAGATTTGAGTTTTGAGGATGCGACTCGCTTTAACTACATCATAGATACAGCATCCAAGATAGCACAAAACTACGGATATAGCTACATAGAGACACCTATACTTGAAGAGACTTCACTTTTCAAACGCTCAGTTGGAGAGAGTTCTGATATAGTGGGCAAAGAGATGTACCAGTTTGAAGACAAAGGTGGCAATGATGTATGTATGAGACCAGAAGGTACTGCTGGAGTAGTTAGAGCCTTTATCTCTGCCAAGCTAGATAGACAACCAAACAAATACAAGTTTTTTTACTATGGTCCTATGTTTAGATACGAAAGACCACAAAAAGGAAGACTCAGAGAGTTCCATCAGTTTGGTTGTGAGAGTTTTGGAGAGGCTAGTGTGTATGAGGATTTTACTATCATCTCTATGATAGCTCAGATATTTGATGCTTTGGGCATTGGATACAAACTTAAGATAAACTCTCTAGGGTGTAAAGAGTGTATGCCAACATACAGAGATAACCTTGTGTCTTATCTAAACAACATCAAAGAAGAGTTATGTAGTGACTGTAACCGTCGTATCACAACCAACCCTATAAGAGTGCTTGATTGTAAAAATGACTCGTGCCAAGAGTTACTCAAAGACTCCCCAAAACTCATAAACAACCTTTGTGATGAGTGTGATAGTGACTTTGATAAACTAACCAAACTACTAGATAGTGCAAACATAGAGTATGAAGTAGATACCAACTTGGTTAGAGGACTTGACTACTACTCCAAAAGTGCATTTGAGTTTATAAGTGATGCTATAGGTGCGCAGTCAGCCATAGCAGGTGGTGGAAGATACGATAGACTAGTAGAGTTTTTGGATGGTAAACCTACTCCTGCTATAGGGTTTGCTATAGGTATAGAGAGGATTATGGAGCTAGTACAGATGCCACAAGTTCAAAAAGATGGCTACTACATAGGTGCTATGACTCCTGAAGCTATAGATACGATAGTACCACTAGCAAATACACTTAGAGCTACACACAAAGTAACAGTAGAGTACAACTCCAAAGGGTTCAAAAGCCATATGAAAGGTGCTGATAAGTGCAATGCCAGATACGCCCTACTCATAGGTGAAGATGAGTTGGCTAGTGGTACTATATGGCATAAAGATTTGGAGAGTAAAGAGGAGAAGAGTATAGAGTTAAAAGATATCTAATGATTCAAAAACTTTTCAAAATTTTAATGGTTATGATAATATCTATCATAATGATATTTATCATAGCTAATTTCATGTTTCCTGTATATATATATCTTAAAACTGATCCTCAAAAGCTATACTCAACTATTGATAAAGCAAATAAAATTGTTATAACTAAAAACAATGTTGACTCTCAAATCATATATACATCTACAAATATAAAAGATATCAAATCATTTAAACAAAATTTATATCTGAAAAAATCTATAGAGTGGTCTTTCCCTGCATGTAGAGGTAGTTTGGGTATCAACTTATATCATGATAATCAAAGAATTGCCCGTATAGGATATCTAACCGATAGTCATATTAGAGAAGCAAGTGTAGATTATATAGCTATCGAACATAAAGATAGACTAGAAAAATGGTTTTCCGATAGAAATATATCTATTGATAGTAGATAAATCTACTATCAAATCCATTTATGCTTTTTAAGCCATCTAAATATAAGCCATGCTATGAGGATGTTGCTTCCCCAAATGACAAAGTACCCATAATGCCAGTCAAGTTCGGGCATATTTTTAAAGTTCATACCATAATTTCCAACGATAAATGTCAATGGCAAAAATATCAAAGATATCGCTGCTAGTCTTTGCATAGCTTGGTTCATACGGTTACTCAAAAATCCCATCAAAAGGTTTTGAAGATACCCTGTTCTATCTAGGTATGTTTTGGATTCATTTATCAAAAATGAAAGGTGTTCTTTAAGGTCGATAAACTCATATTTTAGTTTTTGTCTAACAGACAAAGAGAAGTGGTTATAGACTTTGTTTACTGCATCATTTGACTGCACAGATAGTTTTGTGATACGGTTAAGTGTACGACGAGCAAAATACAAATCCTTTTGTATCTCTTGTTCGTCAATATCTTCAGAAAATATCTCATCTTCTATCTCTTCTAGCTTGTCATCTATATGATCTACCACCCCCATGGTATGGTCAACCATGATATCTATAACACTATAAGTTATATACTCCAAAGAGTCTCTTATCTCATATCTTCTATAAAGATGAGAAATAACATTTTTGATGATATGCTCATTGCGACTTAAAAATATAAACTTATTTTCAGTGATGATAAGAGCTACATTTTCATCATTGTATAAAAGATCACTCTCTTCATCAGCAGTAAAATACTTCAGTATAATAAGTTTGAAACTTTTACTCTGTTCAAAAGTGATACTCTGGTCTTCATTGCGTATATCTTCCAAGAAACTTTCAGGGAAATGATTATCTTCAAGCCATTGAATGATTTTGGGGTGGTTTATATGCGTAAAGACTATCTGCTTTGTATCAATATCTAGTGATATATCCTCTTTGTAGTAGAGACGATCAGTTAGTATATACATAAGACACCCCTATTTTTTTTATTATGACAGATTATACACAAATAAATATTTTAACTCTCATATTTTTCTACAAAATCTTCATAACTTCCTTCAAAATCTATAAAAGTTCCATCTTCGTTTAGTTTTATGATACGATTTGCAAATGCATCGATAAGCTCTCTATCATGAGATACACATATCACTCCACCTTGATAGTTATGCAAAGCTTCACCAAGTGCTACGATAGCTTCCAAATCAAGATGGTTATTTGGCTCATCCATAACCAAGAAATTTGCACTATCCATCATCATCTTACTCATCATAATACGGTGTTTTTCTCCACCTGAACAAGCATCTACAAGTTTTTTCTGCTCTTCTCCACTAAAAAGCATCCTACCTAGAGTCTTACGGATATCATCTATATGCCATTTTGCATCAAAGTTTTGTATCCATTGAGGTAGTGGTATCTCTCCTTGTACTATATCTGTAGTGTTTTGAGGAAAGTAGCTAGTTGTGATAGTCTGTCCCCAAACGAAGTTTCCACTATCAGGCTCTAAGTTACCCATAAGTATCTCTAAAAGTGTAGTTTTACCTACCCCGTTTGCTCCGATGATAGCTATCTTATCACCTTTGTTTACTTTAAAAGAGATATCTTCAAACACTTTTACATCATCATAACTTTTTGCTAGATTTTGTACTTCAAGCACTTCGTTACCTATCTCTCTATGAGGTTTAAACATGATAGACGGATCTCTTCTTGAAGATATCTTCACCTCTTGGATGTCAAGTTTATCAAGCTGTTTTTGACGGCTTGTTGCTTGTTTGGCTTTAGATGCATTAGCTGAAAATCTCGCGATAAACTTTTCAAGCTCTTCTTTCTCTTTGAGTTTTTTGCTTCTATCCATCTCTGCTTGTTTTGATAGCAAGTTTGCTGCTATATACCACTCATCATAGTTACCTGTAAATTCACGGATAGTTTGAAAATCCAAATCCAATATATGTGTCACTACACTATTTAAGAAGTGTCTATCATGAGAGATAACAAGCAAAGTTCCCTCGTGTCTTTTTAGCTCCTCTTCAAGCCAAGCGATAGTTTCCATATCTAGGTTGTTGGTAGGCTCATCAAGCAGTAGTACATCTGGTTTGAGAAAAAGCACTTGTGCTAAAAGGATTTTGAACTTATCTCCACCTGTGAGTGAACTCATCAAGTCATTGTGCTGTTCTATAGGAAACCCCAATGTTGTTAGAAGCTTTTCTATACGAACTTCACTCTCATAAGTAGGATCTTCATCTGCACATATCATCTCAAGCTCTGCTAGACGGTTGTTTACCTCATCACTCTCAAAATCCCCCTCCATATAGAGTTTTTCTTTCTCTTTTTGGGCATCATAAAGCTTCTTGTTTCCATATAGTACTGCATCTTTGAGTGTAAAATCCTCAAAAGCATACTGGTTTTGTCCTAAAACGCCAAGCTTAAGCCCTGGTTGAAGTTGTACTTCACCATCACTTGGTTCTATCTCTCCAGATAAGATTTTCATAAATGTTGACTTTCCTGCTCCATTGGCTCCTATAAGTCCATATCTTTTCCCAACATCTAGTGTGATGTTTATCTTTTCAAACAGTACCCTTTTACCGTATCTTTGTGTTAAATTAACTGTACTTAACAAATTTTAATCCTTTTAGTAAATAATTGTTACAATTTTAACATAATATATATCAATTTTTAAATTTGTTACTGCTTTATATCAAAAAAATATTATAATTCTTAAATATTATGCAAAAACACGAGGGAAAGTAGAGGAATGAAAAGACGAGAATTTATCGTACCTACTTTTATAATTATATTTATTGTACTTTTGCTTACAATAAATTTATTTTATATAAAATACAATAATTATAAATCTTTATCAAATCTAGAAAATGCTATCAATATATCTATAAAACTATCAAATTTGGTACATGAAGTACAAAAAGAAAGAGGTATGAGTTCTGGATACCTTACTTCAGATAAAAAAGAATTTACAAAAGATCTACAAAAACAAAGAGCATTGACAGATATAAATATAAAAGAATATCAAAAAATTTTTTATAAATACTCAGAAACTCTTCCTGATATCGTAAAGCAATCATTGGAATTAGCAAATCAATCTATAAAACAGTTATATAATATAAGAACAAAGATTGATACTCAACACATAACAGCAATGGAAAGTATAAAAACTTATACGCAAATCAATAAAAATCTTTTAGCCCCTATGGTATATATATCAAAAAAATACAAAATATCAACACTATCTACATATATGATAGCATATACCAATTTTTTATATGCTAAAGAAAATGCTGGTATAGAAAGAGCTATTGGAACACATATCATACTATGTCATCATATAACTCAAAAAGATATCAATGCATTTAATACATTGATTATAAAACAAGACACTTATTATCAAATGTTTATACAGTATGCTTCATCTAACTTTTTACAAAAGTACAAAGGACTTGAAAACTCCAAACTATTTAAAGATGTCCAGTACTATAGAGATATCATTTTATCTGCAAACCAACAAAAAATAAACCATATAGATGTTAAAGACTGGTTCAACAAAATTACAGCAAAAATCAATAAATTAGAAGAATTGGAAAATTATCTATCACAAGAGATACTAGATATCACAAAAATCAAAATCAGCTATGCATGGATAAATCTACTTCAATTTATAGTATATACTATAACTGGCTTAATAGTCATACTACTTATACTTTACTTTATCATACACTTAATAAGAAAAAAGATTAAATTAGAAGAGATGGTAGATAAACATATCATACTATCTACAACAAACCCAAAAGGTGTTATCACTGATGCCAGTACAGCCTTTTGTGAAATATCTGGATATAGCAAAGAAGAGCTTATAGGAAAACCTCACAATATCATAAGACACCCTGATATGCCAAAATCTGCCTTCAAAGATATGTGGGATACTATAAAACAAGGTAAAGTCTGGAATGGTATAGTCAAAAACCTTAAAAAAGATGGTGGATACTATATAGTAGATGCTCATATAGAACCTATATTTGGAAGAAAAGACAAGATTACAGGATATATAGCAATACGACACAATATAACAGATAGAGAGCATTTAAAAGAACAAATAGAAGAAAATGCAAAACAGCATCAGCATATGATACACCAGTCAAGACTAGCACAAATGGGTGAAATGATATCAATGATAGCTCATCAATGGAGACAGCCACTTACTGCTATAAGTGCTACTAGTTCGACTATCATCCTAAAAGCCAATATGGATAAACTAGATAAAGCAAGTGCTGTCAAACTATCTAACAAAATAACCAAATATGTAGAGCATTTATCTGTTACTATAGATGATTTTAGAAACTTTTTTAAACAAAATAAAAGTAAACAAAAGATATCTCTTAAGGAGATAGTTGATTCTACATTAGATATCATACTAGTATCATTAGAAAACAAAAATATAACTCTTATAAAAAATATACATGAGGATTTGGAGTGTACTACATATGCAAATGAGGTCAAACAAGTACTACTAAATCTTATAAAAAATGCTGAAGATATACTATTGGAAGTAAATCCTACAAATCCTACTATAACTATAGAATCATATCAACCTATGGATAAACATACTGTAGTTTTGACTATCAGAGACAATGCAGGTGGTGTTCCAGAAGATATCATAGATAAGATATTTGACCCATACTTCTCTACAAAACTAAGCAAAGATGGAACAGGACTTGGTCTATATATGAGTAAAACTATCATAGAGCAACACTGCCAAGGTACACTGAGCGTACACAATGACAATCAAGGAGCAGTATTTACTATAGAACTGCCTAGATAGATTATTTTTGCTCTAACTTTCTAAGCAGTCTTGTATTGTTTATCTGTAGTTTACTGTTATCTTCTTGAAGTTTTTCAAGTCTTTCTATCAAAGAGTTATGTTCTCTAACCAACTCTTCATACATATTTTTCAGATTGTCCAACTTACGAGCTGTAGTATCTTGTAGAGATTTTAACTCTTTATAAGAGATATCCAAAGAGTTCAACTCCTCTTTTGTTTTAGCAAGTCTTTCCTTGGTATCTTCAAATGCCATCAACTTCTCTTCAAGTGTTTTGTTTTTTTGTTGATATGTATCCAAACTTTTTTGCAATGCCAAAATCTGATTGAGTTTATCTTGGTTGTCTATATTGACATTGGTCAATTTATCTTTATAAAACTTCACTCTCATACTTGATGCTACTACTACTATAAGTATAAACAGTGATATAACTATCAAAGATATCACTACAACAACGGCCATAGATTCATCTATACCAAACTTTACAAGCAACTCTTTTGGGATTAAATCATCCATTTTAACCTCTTATGATATCATAATATTTTGGGAAATGACACTGCATTGTTTTTGAGTTAAAAGGCTTTTTGTTATATCTTACATTTGTAAAGACTATCTGAACTTTGTTATCCATATCATCATAATAAGCCATACTTTGCAATCGTCCATTTTTATCTAATGCAATTGTATAATCTTTATCTTGATATTTGGCTATATATATGTTATCTTTATAATGTTTTGCACGAGATAACACTTTGGCTACATCAAATCTTTTGTTAAGATAGTATGATGATACCTGTTCCAAATCATGATCAACCACTGTTATCTCTTCACCATTACTGCAAACCTCTTTTTTTGTAGGTGATAAATACTCCCATTTCATTATCGATGGATATACAAACTTCACTTTACCACTATAGTTTATCACTTTCTTTTTTGGATTTGTTACTATCTGTTTAAAATTACTAGAAAAACTAACAGGTAAGTTGATATCACTCCCATATACAGTTATACCAACTAACAAAATACTCAATATTTTATACATATCTATCCTTTATCTATATATCTATGATATCAAAATATCACTTTTTATGCGATTATTGTTACCAAAAAAAGTAAATCAATCGTGTAGTTAAACTCAGGGTTAATCTCTTTTTGGATAAAATAGAGGCAATTTATTTAGTAGGAAGATGTAAATGTTAAAAACCATAGTTACTAAAGTTTTCGGTACACAAAATGACAAGATAGTAAAAAAATATCTCAAAAAAGTACAAAATATCAATGCTCTTGAGTCCAAATATGAGCCTATGAGCGATGATGAGTTAAAAGAGGCTTTCAATGCACTAAAACAGAGTGTTCTTGATGGAGAAAAAAGCCTTGATGATGTGCTATATGACTCTTTTGCTATCACTAGAGAAGCGAGTAAAAGAGTACTTGGTATGAGACACTATGATGTGCAGCTTGTTGGAGGTATGGTACTTCATGATGGTAACATAGCAGAGATGAAAACAGGTGAAGGTAAAACTTTGGTTGCAACTTTGGCTGTAGTTTTAAATGCTATGACAAAAAAAGGTGTGCATGTAGTAACTGTAAATGATTATCTAGCCAAAAGAGACTCTGATGAGATGGGTGTATTGTATGAGTTTTTAGGATATAGCGTTGGTTGTATCACTGCTGATATACACGATGAGTTTACTAGAAAAGCCCAATATGAAGCTGATATAACTTATGGTACTAACAATGAGTATGGCTTTGATTACCTTAGAGACAATATGAAAGTAAGACTTGAAGAGAAAGTCCAAAGAGAACACAACTATGCTATAGTTGATGAAGTTGACTCTATTTTGATCGATGAAGCTAGAACTCCTCTAATCATCTCAGGTCCTACACAAAGAGACCAAAACCACTATGCTAGAGCCAATGAGATAGCAAAACAGATGGTAAAAGGTGAAAAGATAGAGGCAAAACCTGGGCAAGATGAAGTAATGACAGGTGACTTTATAGTAGATGAGAAAAACAAAACTATAGTTATGACAGAACAAGGACTTCAAAAAGCTCAAGATTTATTTGAAGTGGATAACCTATACTCACTAGAAAATGCCATACTAGCTCACCACCTAGATCAAGCTCTAAAAGCTCACTATCTATTTGAAAAAGATGTGGATTATGTAGTACAAAATGGTGAGATTATCATCGTAGATGAGTTTACAGGAAGACTTAGTGAAGGCAGACGCTACTCTGAAGGACTTCACCAAGCTCTTGAAGCCAAAGAGGGAGTAGAAATCCAAGAAGAGTCACAAACTCTAGCAGAGATAACATACCAAAACTACTTTAGACTATATAACAAACTAGCTGGTATGACAGGTACTGCTCAAACTGAAGCCACTGAGTTTTCTCAGATATATGGTTTAGAAGTTGTGTCTATCCCGACTAATGTACCAGTAGCTAGAGAGGATAAAAATGACCTTATATACAATACAGAAAAAGAGAAGATAGATGCTGTTGTCAAAAAAGTAAAAGAGTATCATCAAAAAGGTCAACCAGTTCTCATCGGTACAGCTTCTATCGAAAAGTCTGAACTTATCCATGAAAGACTCAAAAAAGAAAAAATCCCTCACAATGTACTCAATGCAAAAAATCACGCACAAGAGGCTGAAATCATCAAAAATGCAGGTGCAAAAGGTGCTGTAACAGTAGCAACCAATATGGCTGGTCGTGGTGTTGATATCAAGATAGATGATGAAGTTAGAGAACTTGGAGGACTGGCTATCATAGGTACAGAAAGACATGAATCTCGTCGTATAGATAACCAGCTTCGTGGTCGTTCAGGTCGTCAGGGTGATCCAGGAGAAAGCCAGTTTTTCCTAAGTCTTGATGACAATCTTCTTCGTATATTTGGTGGAGAAAAGATAAGAAACATTATGCAAAGACTAGGTGTCGAAGAGGGAGAGTATATCGACTCCAAGATAGTTACTAGATCTGTAGAAAAAGCACAAAAAAGAGTAGAAGGTATGCACTATGAATCAAGAAAACATATCTTAGAGTATGATGATGTAGCAAACCACCAAAGAAAGGCTATATACGCATTTAGAAACCAACTGCTTGATCCTGAGTTTGATATAGATAGCAAGATAAAAGAAAACCGATCTGAGTATGTGGACTATCTACTTGAAGAGTGTGGTATAGTTGAAGGATTGCCTCAAGAAGACTATGATATAGATAGACTTGTTGCACTCATACTTGAAGAGCTTCGTATCCAAGTAGATGCAGAGTACTTTAAAGATAAAAGTGCAAAAGATATCAAAATCATGGTAACAGAAATGATGGAAAACATCTATGAAGAGAAGATGAGTAAACTCACTCCTGAGCAGAGAAATGAGATAGAAAGAATCCTTTATCTTCAAGTACTTGACCCTCAATGGAGAGATCACCTATATGAGATGGATGTACTCAAAACTGGTATCGGGCTTAGAGGATATAACCAAAAAGACCCACTAACAGAGTACAAACAAGACAGTTACAAACTATTTACTGAACTAGTAGAACGCATCAAACACGAAGCTGTAAAAACTCTACATCTTGTACAGTTTGACTTCTCATCAGAAGAGGAAGAAAAAGAAGCTATAGAAGAGATAAAAGATGAACTTCAAAAAGAGCTAGATGAGTTTGCACTAAATCAATCTTATGAAGAGGGTGAAATCACAAATGACTTTAGTGATGTAGAAGCTCAAGTAGGTGGTAAAAAGCCAAAAAGAAATGAGCCTTGTCCGTGTGGAAGTGGTAAAAAATACAAAAACTGCTGTGGTAAAAGTGGACCCAAAAAAGGACTCTTGGCATAATGCACCACAACCCTACTCTCAAGCCTAACAAAACTTTTGTTAGGCACATCATAAAACACTATCTTAAGTATGACAAAGAAAATCCTTTTATATTTATCTCTGCTATTTTGGCATTCTTGGGTATAGCTACAGGTGTGATGGTTCTTATGATTGCTATGGGGATTATGAATGGGACACAAAAAGAGTTTGAAAAAAAGCTTTTTGTGATGAACTATCCACTTACTGTTTTACCACTACTAGATGACAGTGTAGATGACAAACTTATATCCAAGATAAAAGCATCATTTCCTACATACAAGATAAGCCCTTACTATACAACACAAGTGATAACCAAAAATGACTCTAGTGTCCAAGGCTCACTACTGTATGGAGTAGATTTTGACAAAGAGGCTTCTATAAACAGTGTATTTCAAAAAGCTGTTGGCAAAAGCAAAAGTAAATTCAAAGTAGTGATGGGAGATGCTCTGTCTTTTGAGATGAATGCACCAGTAGGAGAAAAGGTTACTCTATACTTTTCAGAACAACAAGCAGTTGGATTTGGAACTATGCCACTACAAAAGAGATTTGTGGTAGATGGTGTATTTGACTCAGGATTGAAAGCTTATGACAAAGCTATCATATATACAACACAAGAGGCATTTGAAAAGATACTTAAAAGAAAAGCCGGTATATATGATGGACTGCATATCTATACAAAAAGTGCCATGGATGACATAGGTAAGCTCAAAAAGCTAGTAGGTGATGGTGTACTGATAGAGGGATGGTGGCAACAAAACGGTAGTTTCTTCTCTGCTATGCAAATGGAGAAAAAAGCTCTGTTTTTAGTACTGCTTCTTATCATACTTGTTGCATCACTTAACATCATATCTTCACTCTTGATGACTGTTATGAGTCGAAGAAGTGAGATAGCCCTACTTCGTACGCTAGGAGCTACCAAAAAAGAGATTAAAGATATATTTTATAAGTTGGGGCTTATCATAGGTGGAGCTGGGATGATTACCGGTACTTTGTTGGGTATCTTAGGTATATGGATACTCAAAACTTTTGATATCATCTCTATGCCTGT
>Ga0256843_1002129_pt1 | contig 14768 bp, 17 predicted proteins | sample AlvinellametaG_FD_191572 | JGI IMG/M metagenome (GOLD analysis project Ga0256843, IMG submission 191572) | Pompeii worm associated microbial communities from hydrothermal vent at the East Pacific Rise, Pacific Ocean - Alvinella | ecosystem: Host-associated > Annelida > Integument > Unclassified ... | reverse complement strand
AAGAAGCCTTCTATTAATTTTTCTCAAAATGAACGAGATTTGTTGCTCTTAGCTATTGAAAAGAATACTCAAAAGTCTGATTTTAAGGGGATTGTGTTGTTATAAACTTTGTCGAACTCAGGTTATTAGCTCGGGAGGGATATAATGGGGCAACATGTAACTTTTAAGGAGTGTAGGCAATGGATGCAGTAGAGAAAGAGTTAGCTGAGCGTAAAGGCAGTGTGAGAGAAGCTGGATGAGATTGAAGATAAGATTAATGAGGATAAATATGAAAACTATTAAGCCACCACTGGAGGGATAAGGATGTCAAAGCGTAAGGCATTTGGGCTCTGGAGCGCCATTTTTTTAGGGATGGGTTCCATGGTAGGAGCGGGGATCTTTATTGTTATTGGTCAGGCTGGAGCGATGGCGGGTAATCTAGTATGGCTCTCCTTTATCTTGGGTGCTTTGATTGCGCTTTTGAGTGGATACTCCTTGGCAAAGCTTGCCATACGTTATCCCTCACGAGGGGGAATTACAGAGTATCTGGTACAGAGTTTTGGAGAGAATATCTTTTCTGGATCAGTGAGCATTCTGTTTTATTTTGCACAACTTGTTGCCATTGCTGCGGTTGCCAAATCTTTTGGAACGTATGCGAGTACGTTTATACAGGGGGGGAGTGATGGCTTCTGGATCAATCTTTTTGCGGTAGGGGTGGTAGGGATCTTTACCTTTATTAATCTGATTGGTGCTTCGAGTGTTGCCAAAGCAGAGAATCTTATTGTGACCCTAAAACTTTTAGTGTTGGTACTTTTTGCATTGGTAGCACTCTTTAGCATCGATCCAGAGCGTCTAAGTGTGGCACAAATGCCCCCCATAAAAGATATGTTGTTTGCGGTGGGATTGACTTTTTTTGCCTATCAAGGGTTTAGTGTGATTACCAATACCGTAGAGGATATGGAAAATCCTCAAACCACCATAATGCACGCAATGATTTTGGCAATCTCGCTGGTAGCACTCCTTTATGTTTTAACCAGTGTGGCGGTGTTGGGCAACCTCTCGTTGGAGGAGGTAATCAAGACCAAAGATTATGCCTTGGCTGAAGCCTCTAAACCAATTTTTGGAGCGTGGGGTTTTAAAATTATGGCGGTAACTGCGTTGGTGGCTACCGCTTCAGCGATTAATGCTACCCTTTATGCCGTCACAGAGATTGGGTACAGCATGGCAAAAGAGGGGAACTTACCTAAGGTCTATGAGTACAATATTTATAACTCCTTTGAGGGACTTTTGGTAAGTGCTTTGTTGGTTGTTCCGATGATTCTCTTTTTTAATCTTGCTCAAATTACAACGGTCGCTACGGTGGTAATGCTGGTAGTTCAGGGGATTACCCATTTGGGGCATTTCTTTAAACGATCCGAGACAGGAGCCCATGGATTTTTGATTTTAAGTACGGTTATTGCCATGTTTGGTGTGGCTGGATTAACCCTCTACTCCACCCATCAGAGTATGCCCAATATCATGCTTTATCTGATAGGTACGTTCATAATGGCGTTTGTGGTTGAAGCACTGTTGCGTTTGATGACCAAACGGGTTATTAATAAGCAGACTCAATAGAACAAAAGTGGCATCTTTTTTTTTAAAAAAAGAGTACAATAAATCACAAAAAATAGTTTGGGAGAACATAGATGATAAAAGCAACAATAGAATCCATTATGTTTGGGTTTCGAGAGATTTTAACATGGAATACCATGAAGTATGCACTGATTAGTGGATTAATGGTAATGGTAATCTGGACAGCCATCGGTACTGTGGTGTGGTCCTCTTTGGTTCATTTGAGTGAGTGGTTGATTGGACTCTTACCACTGAATATGTTGATTGCGGATGGGGCATCAATGATATCCACCTTTATTTGGATTTTGATTGTCTTTCTCACCTTTGCTTTGATTTATATCTTTTTTGGGAACTTTATCCTCTCAAAAGTGGCAAAAGAGAAGTATGCTTCGTTTTCATTAATCTTAATGGGTGGATCGATACTCTTTTGGTTGGTGATTTGGTGGATGAATGGGGATTTGATTCATGATCGGCTAGAGGCATTTCTTCAGACACTTCCTTACAGTACGGTAGAGCATGGATTAGCTTATCTTTTTGCAACGTATGTGCTCTATAATGGGGTGGTGATTAGTCTACTTTTTATGGTTAATCTTTTTAATCGACCACTTATTCGACACCTTGCTTTGGCACATTATGATGAAGCGATTGTTGCTGAACATGGCTTTAGTACACTAAGATATACCCTTAAAGATACACTTATTTTTATTGCAATCTCATTGATGGTTTTCCCCCTCTTTTTTATTCCTGTGATTAATCTTTTGGTACAGGTAGCATTGTGGATGTGGTTGACCAAAGATACGTTGCAGTACAATACGGCCTCTTTGGTTTTTAAAGAGATTAATGAAGAGACCTTTAAAACCCATCGCAGTAGTATTTGGTTTATCAGTTTTATCACCGTACTGTTTAACTTTATTCCTGTTTTTAATATTTTTGCCCCTTTCTTTGGGGAGATTAGTATGTTCCATTACTGGAAGCAAATTCAACACAAAGGATAACTCATGAGTCTTTCAAACAATAAACATTTAGAGCGTATTGCAGATGCGATCAATAACCACCACCAATTGAGTGATGAGGAGAAGAGCCGAAGCACCCAGCTGATTGAGGAGTGGTTGGTTGAAGATAAAAGTTTTGGTCTTCTCTATGAGAAGCTGATGGAGGTCTCTAAAGAGATCAAACCCATACTGATTGAGTTGGGTTTAATTTAAAAGGAACAACAATGAACCATCTCTTTAAACGTACCGTCGTACTGTTGAACAGTTTTGATTATATGGATGATCTTCTTAAGAGGGCAGAGGGGTTTGCCCGCGCACATAAGACGACACTCGAGATACTCTATGTGCATGAGGCACCGCTCTTTGATCTGCCTGATTTTTTCTCTTTGAGTGAGGGGCATTCAGCTGAAGCGATTAATAAAACGCAAATTCGTCATCAGATTCAATCCCATCTTGATGCCTGTGGAATTCAGGGGGACCATGCTATTTTGGTCTACGAAGATGATACATTAGATCAGGTGATACACTATGGTAAAGGAGATAAAGATATTCTTTTTGTAACCGCATATCATGAGACGTTGAGTGCTGATTTGATTGAAAAGACACCCCATAGCTTCTGGATTATTAAAGATCCACAAAAGCAGGACTACAAGAAAGTGGTCATTCCCATCGATTTTACTCAAGAGAGCAAAAAGGTCCTTAATGCCACCAAGCATATCTTTGCACAGAGTGAGATACACATGGTACATGACTATCGCTATCTGTTAGATACCATCAGCGTCCCTATCGATTATCTGGACATTAGTCCCGTGGTAACGTCAGATCTCATTGCCATTAATGAGGTTCTCAAACAGGAGCGTGCAGAGATGTTTGAAGCGTATCGAGAGGAGTTTGGGGTTGATGGGGTTTGTCTTGAGGCTGAGGGTGCGCTGGATGAAGATCTTATTGCCTACATTGGGGCACACTCTTTTGATCTGATTGTAATGTATCACCAAGATACCGATCTCTTTCTCTCTCCCACCCTGATTCTTTATCTTTTAAATGATCTTGATTTGGATTTTTTTGTTTTTAATTTGTAGTGAAGCGAAAAAAGATTCCCCCCCTCTGGGGGAGAAGATGATTAACGGGGAACCACGTTGCTGATGCTTCCATCGGCTGCGATAAAGACATTGACCGCTTGACCCGCTTGAAGCATGGCGGAGGCACCATTGATGCGTAATACGGTTGCGACGGTGCGTCCACTGTTCAGTTTCACCACCACTTCTTGACCATACTGGTTATCCATGCTATCACCTGCAATACCGCCAACAACACCACCAATTGCTGTTCCTGCAACGGTTGCAACGGTCTGTCCTGCACCACCACCAACGGTACTTCCTGCAACACCACCAGCAACCGCTCCAACGACGGTTCCAAGGGTGTTCCCTACCCCTTTATTATTGATCTGTACCTGTCGTACCGATTGAACAATGCCTGGTTCAACTTTCATGGTTGAGCCGACTGCTGATTCTGAATATCCCTTGGGGGCACAGCCAGAGAAACTAAGCAGTGTCATCGTGGCAATCATCGAGCCCATTAATAGTTTTTTCATTTTTAATCCTTTTGTTCGATAGTATCTTCCATATCCTAACAGTTTACTCTTAACTAAAAATGAATTTTGGTAGATATCTTCTCTTTTTTGACTGATATGGATTGTTTTTATAGCGCTCCTAGAGAGGAAGAAGTAAAGTTATATTATAATTCGTTGCATTATGCGTAGGTCCCCAACACAATAAGGAGCAGTAGTTGATGAATCTGGATTTTTTGAATGCGTTTCATCTGGAGGATATTCAAAATCCTGAACACCCTTCAGACTTTATTCCCATGGAGGATCACAGTATTTTGATACTACGTTTTCCTGAAATTATCAAGCAGAAGATTCATGTGGTCTCCTATGCTTTTATTGTCTATAAAGAGCGGTGTTTTATTTTTGATCGCGAGCATGAACGATTTGAAGCATTGGGCTCCTTGTTGGAGATGAATCATTTTTTGAATCAAAAGACCAATGAGTTGATTAAATACATCAAAAGTTACTACTACGAGATTGATCGACTCGAAGATTCCCTCTATGAGAGTCAGCCCGATGGAGCGTTTATGTCCAAGTGGTTGACGTTTAAAAAGGAGCTCTCGCTGATTCATCGTCTTGTTTTTGATGTGGTACTCTCTTTTGAGTTGTTTGTTACGCATCATAAACGTTACCCCTCATTTGAAGAGTTGGCGTATGCGGATCTCTATGAGCATATTGAGCGGATTCGTAATCTTGCAAAAGCTTCACTGGATAAGCTTGATCATCTGTATGATTTCTATCGAGCCAAGGTGGATGAGAAGATGAACCGCAACGTCTACTATCTTACCTTGATCTCTGGAATTTTTTTGCCTTTGACCTTAATCAGTGGTTTTTTTGGTATGAATACCGGAGGATTGCCTTATGTGCAGGATCCCTATGGTACATGGAAAGTGGTGGGGATTGCGTTGGTATTGGAGATTTTGATCTTTGTTCCCTTCTTTTTCAAAAATCATACCAAACCAAAACGCTATGTTCATCCTTGATGATACCCCATAATCTCAATGCTTTACCCTCTAATAGAGCGTAAAGAGCGTAGGAAGGGTACCACTCTCATGAAGCCAAACAATCAATTTGATCACTCCATAGGCAAAGATAAGGTAGGTCGCTTCAATGAGGGTTTTGGTGAACTTGCGTGGATAAAACTCGATCACTTCAGGGTTGGTAAATTGTGAAAAGCGTGGAAAGAATCGGGGGGTCTGTTGGCAGTAGTTTTGATACGCTTCTCCAAAAAGTTTTGATAGTTTCTCCTCTTCATGCTTGATAATAGGGAGGTGGGTAATCAGAAACACGCCTAAAAGTAGCAACGAGATGGTGAGGGAACCAAAGACCAATCCCACTCCAATAAAGCCCATCATGGAGAAGAAGTAGAGAGGATTTCGCATCATGGAGTAGGGTCCCTCTTTGACCACTTTACCGCTTTTGAATCCAGAGATATAAGCCGAAGACCAGATACGACCAACCCCTGCAATGACAATAAGCATAAAGCCCAGTACGTCCATGTAAATATTGGGGTGTCCGGCTCCTAAGAGCATGAGTAGGAGCACCAACGCACCCAGCAGTTTGGCTCCGGATAGACGTTTTCGTTGCATATCCATTAGTTTGTTCCTTGTAGTAGAGTTTAACGCTGTTATTATAACTTTTAACGATAAACTCTAGATGAATTGGGCGTGTTGGTGTGGCGCTTCTTATTGGGTAACGGGTTTGGGGGTTGTTGCCGTTACCGCAGGCAGTTTGGGATAGGTGATGGTGGGCATTTCCCCATCCAACGCTTTAAGGAAGGTTACCATACTCTTAACCTCGTCATCACTAAGGTGAACTCCTAGTTGTGTCTCACCCATGATCTTGATGGCCTCTTCTAGGCTCCAGACGGCACCATTATGGAAATAGGGGGCGGTTTGGGCAATGTTTCGGAGGGTTGGGGTTTTGACCCTACCCGATTTATCGCCTTTGAAGTCACCTATGTCGGCATATTTGTATGGTTTAGCTATAGGGAATTTTTGCATGCTTCCTCCCATGCCCACACCGGTATGACACGAAGCACACCCTTTGTCAATAAAGATCTTCAGCCCTGCCTGTTCTGCTTTGGAGAGGGCTTTTTCATCACCGGCTAAGAAGTGATCAAAACGTGAAGGGGTAACCAAGGTTCGCTCAAACGCACCAATGGCATCCGCAATCTTTTTAAAGGTAATATTGGCATCCCCAAAGGCATCTTTAAACTGTTTTTTATACCCTGCCATGGAGCGGATTCGTTTAACTGCCATTTCTTGGCTGATTGCCATCTCCGGAGCAGCTTGCATGGGTCCTTGAGCTTGGGCTTCTAGATCAGGTTCGCGTCCATCCCAGAATTGTCGATCCATAAAGACAGCATTATAAACGGTGGGAGAGTTGAGATGGTGTGGGTTCGCCGTCCATTTGTGCCCAATGGCAGCACTTACCCCATCAATACCACCGGTGGCAAGGTTGTGACAGGTGTTGCAAGAGATAAGATTACTTTTGGAGAGGCGTGGTTCAAAATAGAGATCTTTTCCCAGTTTGATTTTGGCTTCATTGAGGGGATTTTTGGGGTTATCAATCAGTTTCATCAAGGCTTTTTTATCGCTAGGAATGGGTTGCATCCCTGCTTTTTTGGCATCATCAATGAGTGATGCAGAAGCGAAGCTACTGAGGGCTATGAGGGTGGTTAAAAAGGTTGTTTTTTTCATCTATAATTCCTTATTTGTTTTAAACAGGGAATTATAGAGTAAGTCTACTTAATTAATAATAATTTTCTTCTAATAAGAATAGTTGTTTACTTCAAGTTTTTTTCAATCATCTCAAACGCGGTTTGCATGTCTGAAGGTTGCATTGTTCCGATGTGATCGTACAGAAGTATTCCTTTGGGATCAAAAATTAGAACATTAATCTCATCATCGGCTAATCCCCATGCGTTAACAAGATATTTTGTTTTATCTTTGACGTAGAGGGTATCGGGGAACTCTTGTTGTTTGGATTTAAGCTTCTGTTCAATGGCAAAGTTAGGAAGCCACGTGGCTTTGAGGTTGATAATGGCAACGGAACCATATTTTTCTAAGTCATAGTTCTTGGCATGAAGGGCATTGATAAAGGCATCGTTGTCTGATTTTTTGTCAGGGTCAACATAGAAGAGTACGTGGACTTTTCCTTGAAGCATCTCGCTGTTCCAGTCCGTACCATTGATGGTTCCACCATTCTCGCCGGAGAGTACCACTTTAGGAGGAACCTCACCAACGGTTAAGGCTAAAGCACCAAGGGTGCTAAGAAGAAGGGCTATAAAAATTTTTTTCATTTCTTTATCCTTTTTAATAATGTATTGGTGTTGCATTATAGAACGTGTAGTTAAACGCCATGTGAATTTGTGAAAGAAGGTTGAACGTTTAACACTAATTTAACACTACTATCTTATGATTGTTTTATATTTTATAATATTTGGAGGAGTTAATTTAATGAAAAAAACAATTTATCTCTCAATGGTCTGCATGGTTGCCTTGCAGGCAGGGGAGACATTGGATGATATTGATGTGGTAGAGGAGTTGACCACAGAGGTTGTTCGTAACGTAAGTGGTGAAGAGGTAAAAAGTGCTGATTTAGCGGAAGCACTCAACGATACTGTCCCTAGCGTCTCTCTGATTCGTCGAAGCGGTATTGCCAATGATGTTACTCTACGGGGTCAAAAACGGGATAATATTACCGTGACCATTGATGGGGCAAAAGTTTGCGGTGCGTGTGTGAATCGTATGGATCCCCCAACCTCACACGTGGTTACCCATGCCATTGATGATGTGGAGATTGTTGAGGGTCCCTTTGATGTGGAGGAGTTTGGAACGCTTAGTGGAGGCATTAAAGTCAAAACCAGAAAGCCCTCGCAAGAGCTTAGTGGTGATGTGAGTTTAAACGCAGGATCTTTTGGCTACCAAAAAGCCTCCGGAACCATCAGTGGTGGAACCGATAATGTTCGAGTACTCTTTTCGGCATCGACAGAGACCGGTGAACAGTATGAAGATGGCGATGGAAACAACTTTGCTGAGCAGTTAGAGAACTACACCGAAGGGACCACCGCAGCGCCGTATAATTACAGTGACCAGTACCGTGATATGGATGCGTTTGAGAAGACGATGTACATGGGGAAAATCTTTATTGATCCCACCGAGAACCAAGAGATACGTCTAAGTTATACCGCCAATCGCAGTGATGATGTTTTGTATCCCTCAAGTAAAATGGATGCAATTTATGATGACAGTGATGTATTCAACGCAGAGTATACGCTCAAAAATCTGGGTAGCTTCTCAAAAAAATTGGATCTACAGGTATACAATTCTCAAGTAGAACACCCCATGAGTACAGAGTATCGTGTGGCGGGGGAGGATAGCTACATGGTGCATAAGCTTACCACCGAGATGACGGGTGCTAAACTCAAAAACAGCATGGATGTTGCGGGCAATCGAGAGATCACCTACGGAATTGATACCAGTGAGCGAAACTGGGATGGTCACTACTTTATGGGGTCAAAATCCACCGGCATGTACAAAGAGACGGGCATCAGTATCGATGATGTAGATACCGATAATGTGGGGGTTTTTGTTAAGTGCAAACGGGACCTAGGTAAGGTTAAGTTGGCGTGGGGGGCACGCTACGATGATACCTCCATTGATACCAAGTCCGCGACTGAACCCGATCAGGACTATCAAGGGTTTACCGGAAACGTACTGCTCTCGTATGCACCGCAAGGGGATGTGAACTATTTTATTGGGGCAGGAAAGTCCAACCGTGTGCCAGATGCGCGTGAACTCTATAATACCAAATACATGAAAACCGATGATGGTTCGGTGATGCGGATTGTCAATGGAAATCCCAATCTTGACCAGACCAGTAACTATGAAGCGGATGTGGGGGTTGAGAAGTTTTTTGATAAGGGTCAGATCAAAGTTAAAACCTTCTACTCTAAGCTTAAAGATTATATCTACTATAACGCGAGTCTGAAAAAGAATAACTTTGAGAACATTGATGCCACGGTCTATGGGGTAGAGTTAAGTGGGAGCTATATGGTGAGTGATGCCCTCTCATTGGATGCCGGACTGGCGTACAAACGGGGTGAGAAGGATGATCAACCTACCGGACAGACCGATACCGATTTAGCCGACATCTCCCCCCTCAAAATCAATGCCACGGCAACGTACGATTACGATGATCAAGGGAGCGTTGCCCTCTCCATGGTTGCAAGAGACAAGTGGCGTGATTACGACAGTGACAACGGTGAGCAGGAGCTTGATGGTTATGCGGTCTTTAACTTCAAGACCACACGGGAGTTTGATAATGGATTGGCATTGACCGCAGGGGTAGACAATATTTTAGATAAGACCTATGCCATTACCAATACTTATAAAGATCTGATCTTAATGACGGATGGGGGAGATACGATGTTGATTAATGAACCAGGCCGTTACATGTATCTTAATGCAAAGTATCAATTCTAAAAGATCACGGATCTTAACAGAATCAAATCTGAAACATTAGATTTTTTTAAAAAGATTCAGGGCACTTGCGTATAAATTTAGACTATTATTAGTTAGATAATGCTAATCTATAGACTTTAAATTTTGAAGGAGCAGGTGTTGTCATGAAGTATTTAATCTTCTTATTGCTGTTTTGCCACCCCCTTTTTGCTTCAGGGGTTGCAATTATCAAGACCTTGAAGGGAGAGGTTGAGGTTAAACGAAAACATAAAACCTCTTCCCTAAGTGTGGGGAGTCGGTTGCACAACGGTGACATTATTATCACCAAAAAACATGGAGCGGTGGGCATTGTCTTTGATGATGGTACGCGTGTCTCTCTTGGTGAGAAAGCTATTTTTGTTATTCGAGAGTTTCGAGTGGATCCCACGCATAATGATTACAATGTCGATTTGGATCTCAAGCAAGGGAAAGCGGTGTTTAGTTCCGGACGCATTGGTAAACTCTCTCCCCAATCGGTTAAGTTTCATATTCCTGAAGGTATCATTGGTATTCGCGGGACCACGTTTGCTGTGGAGGTTGAGTAATGCTTGGATTGATGTTGCTCTTTTTAGGGATGTTGTTGCTAGGGTGCTCTTCATCAGAAACCGATGTCTTGTTGTTGGATAACGGCAAGGTGGAGAATGCGGTTATTGTTTCAACCAATAAAGGGGAACAGCGTTTGGATAGGGTTGGAAGTTTTGTGAGCCTACGGGACAAAAATGAGCCTCCCTCGCCTCCCAAAGTGATGCCCGCCGATGAGATTGCCAAACGTTTTGGAAAGATCTTGGTCATGGTGCCCCCTAAGCCGGTAAGTTACATGCTCTATTTTCAGCCCAACAGTACCGAACTCACGCCCTCCTCCAAAAAGACCTTGGAGGAGGCACTCAAAAGTATTAAGATGCGTCAACCTTGTACGGTTGATATTATTGGGCATACCGACACCGTAGGTTCATCGGAGGTCAACGTTGAGATCTCACTTAAGCGTGCACGCTATATCAAGTCTTTAATTCAACAGCATCGCTTGAAGGTGGTGGCGATCTCTGCTAAAGGTTACGGTGAAGAGGATCTACAAGTTCCTACACGAGACAATACCCAAGAGGAAAAGAATAGAAATGTGGAGATTTTTATTAAATAGTTCATGAGAGTAGTTGTTAAAAATATAGGTGTTATACTCTTCTCTTTGGTGGTGCACCTCTATTTTTATGTTGCCAACAGTGAGCATCTTCAAAAGTTGGATTTTTCAGCATACGATTTAACCACCATGCTTGATGGAAAACTGCATAAACCTGAAGAGAGTTTTTATACGGTCATTATTGACATTGATGAGGAGAGTCTTATGGCATTGGGGCAATGGCCTTGGCCGCGGGTAATTACCGCGCAGTTGATTGAAAAGATCTACGCCATGCACCCTTCAGCCATTGGGGTTAATATCCTCTTTCCGGAAGAGGATCGGGTCTCTCCTTCCTACATTCAATCGTTTTATCGTACCTATTTTGGTGTCAATATTGATTTGGATCATTTTCCCTCTTCGCTTTTGGATAACGATACCTACCTCAATCAAGCGATAGTGCACACCAACGCAACATTAGCGATCTATTTTGCCAATCATGGTTATTTGCGAAAACATTGTGAATCCCTCTCTTATCGGGAGAACCTTTTAGGGAATATTTCAACAAAGTTTATCTCTCCCTCTTTGATTTGCAATCATAAGAGCATTCAAGAAGGGGTTGAGAACTTTGGTTTTATCAATGCTTGGAGCGATGCGGATAAGGTGTTACGTCGTCTTCCGCTCTTTATGCGTTATCGAGGCAAGGTGTTTCCTTCGTTTGCCTTAGCAACGTTATTGAGTTTTGATCACTCGCGTAAGATTCACTATCAGCAGGACAGCATGTTGATAAAGTTTTCCAAAAAACAGCCCAAAGTATTTTCTGCCATGAAGGTGCTTAACGATGGTCTTGATTTGAAGGAGATTCAAGGGAAGATTGTTATTCTTGGCTCGTCGGTGGTGGGGTTGGATGCACAGTATACCATTGCAACGGGGGAAAAAATATCCAACAGCATGATCCATGCGTTTGCAATTGATAATATTGTTGCGAATAACTTTTTGACGCAACCAGAGATCTACAAACGGATCAATATCCTTCTCTCGTTTCTCCTCTCGTTGCTGGTGATTTTTCTCTTAGCAAAGCGCTCCTATCTCTTGATTATTGGTGTGATTGTGCTGAGTGCCCTCTTGAGTGTGGTGTGGTTGCTCTATAGCTATGGTGATGGGGTTTATATCTCCATTGCCTACCTCTGGACCCCCTTTTTCTATTTTTTTGTGGGGGGGTTGATCTACCATATTCATCGCATTAATCAAGAGAAAGAGCAACAAGAACGCCTCCTAATTCGACAGAGTAAATTGGCATCCATGGGGGAGATGATCAGTTTGATTGCCCATCAGTGGCGACAGCCTCTTTCGGTAATTAATGGGATTGTTCTGACCATCGATATTGATTACCGTCGACAACAACTGGACCATGTTACCTTGGATAAACATCTGAATCAAATCGAAGAGACCACGGCGTATCTCTCTAAAACCATTAATGATTTTACCGATTTTTTCTCCAAAAATAAAAATAAAGAGTATTTTTTTATTGCGGATGTGATCAATCAAGCGATTCAATTGACCGGTGTGGAGACACACAATGAGATTGACCTTCTCTACCAATCGACTCAGCCCATTAAACTGTTGGGCTACAAGTCGGAGCTGATTCAATCCATTCTTGTGGTATTAAACAATGCCATTCATGCCTGTCATAAACGGTTACCTCAGATTCAAAAAGGTCATATTGTGATTCAAACCAAGGTCATTGAGGAGCAACTGGAGATTACCATTGAAGATAATGGGGGAGGGATTGATCCCAAACATCTTTCTGAGATATTTGATCCCTACTTTACAACCAAACAGCAGGGAACAGGTCTAGGACTCTATATCTTAAAACTCATTATTGAAGAGAGCATGAACGGTCAAGTTCGTTTGGTAAACGGCTCTGCAGGTGCTGTGTTTACCATCTGGATCCCCTTGGAGATCTAAACATTTTCTAAAAATATCCCTATACTTAATGAGAGTAATACCGTAAACAGAATGCTTAGCCAGTTTCGGGTTCGTTCATTTAGGGGGGTATATTTATCAATCCACTCCACAATAAGCATGGAGGGATAGATCATAAACATTAACATCACGATCGAAAAAACAAGGGTCATTACAAGGCTCTGCATGATCTATATCCCATAGTATTGATGAAGAAATTGACGATCTTTTGCTGTTGAGATCGGGAGGCTGGTCTGAGTGGTGTTGTTTTGATCAAGGATGGTAAGGGTGTTGTCTTGGATACGAAGGTGCTCTTTTCCCCACTCCTTCTCTAGAGACTCTAGACGATGAAAGATCTCCATGTTGCTGGGTTTCTCTTTGAAGTTCTCATCAAGTTTACTGCGGATTTGTAATCCTCCAAAACGTTTTTCAATGTAGTAGGGGGAGTAGGGCTTAATCGATTGGTAGATTGCACTTTTAGGAGTGGGTTTTGCCGATTGAAAGGCGTTGAAGGCTAACAGGGTGAGCCCTAGGGTTAGGGCGATAAACAGATAGTTTCTCATGGTTTCTCTCTTTGATACTCTTTTGGGATTAGTATAGATTTTTTTTAGGACAATAGTGTTGATATGGGTCAATACTCTAGCAGGGTGATTGTGTTAGTATTGTTGGAAAAGTAGGAGACTGGTATGGAAAAGTTTTTCGAACTCGAAGGGGGGTACCTCTTTATTGCGTTAGTGATTTTAGTGGTAACGCTCTTTGTGACCACGCGACCATTTATGTCCAAAGGGAGCGTGAAAAAGGGGGTAGTAGGGGTAGGAGTTTTTTTAGCTATAGCCATTGGGTTACACTATCAGGTTACCACCACACGTATGCATGAGGTGAAGCAGGCTTTTCGAGCAGGAAAGACAATTATCTGTGAGAGTCGAGCCCAACGTCGAGCGGCGCAATCGGTGGATATTTCTCAGCGCAATGAGTGGCATCTTGAAGGGGACCTGTTTGTCTCTCCGCATTACAATCGACCCTTTCATACCGCACGATGTCTGGTTAAACCTTAATCGAGTAATGGGGTACTTCAATCCCCATGCAAGCACCTAAAATCGGTAGTTTGTAGAACATTTAATCATATTAAAAAACAGCTTTATTTATTAAGCATAATTATAACTTATTATTTTAAAAAGTTTTCCTTTCAAAGTTGACACACATCAATTCTTTTCATAATTTAAGCTGACATAATACAATATGCTTTTAGTAAAATAGATATTTAAAAAGGATTCCAAGATGGTTGAAGAGCTTATCGTTAGACCAGAGATTGCCCCTGAGATGTTTTTACCAATCTTTGTGATCTCTACCCTTGTACTGGTGTTTGGTGTAGGGTACGCAGGGTTAATAACACTCTCTAAAATGGGGTATTTTTCCAAAAAATGGATGATATTAGGATATCTGTTTTGGGCATTACAAACTTATTGTTTATATGATCTTTCGATCATGATTCAAAGTGAAGCCTTTACCACGAAAGTTTTGATGATAACGATGGTTGCGTACCTCTTTATTCCTCATCTCTACTTTCGTTTGATTGAGGATTCCGATCGACGATATGATTCGGAAGATTCTATAACGGAACATAAAAATTAAGGAGGAGACATGGCAAATAAGAATCTATCTGTCTGGACAAGTATTCCATTTTGGCGTAGATCGGCAGCATGGGTAACTGGGTTTGCATCGATTTTGCTGATTTGGTTGACGTTTGATACGTTAGGTCAAATCAGTATGGGTACGGATGCAGATCTTAAAAATGGGGTAACCAAACGGGTTCCCGCACCGACGATTATCAATTATCACATTGATTATAAGATGAGTGCAAAACGGGGACACGAGGTACCTGTAATTGGGAAAAAGGAGCCATTTTTTGGTAAAGAGTGGAGTGAAAAAGAGGCAGCGGATCTGCTTCATTTAGGGAAGTTGACTTCACAAGCAAAGAACTGTATGAACTGTCATACACT
>Ga0256843_1002128_pt1 | contig 14774 bp, 15 predicted proteins | sample AlvinellametaG_FD_191572 | JGI IMG/M metagenome (GOLD analysis project Ga0256843, IMG submission 191572) | Pompeii worm associated microbial communities from hydrothermal vent at the East Pacific Rise, Pacific Ocean - Alvinella | ecosystem: Host-associated > Annelida > Integument > Unclassified ... | reverse complement strand
AATAGCTATAAAAAAGTCCCGCAACAATCTTCCCTTGCAACTAAATAATTGGATAATTATATCGAAACTCAGTTGATGAGAAGCATAAGTGCTGATGTGCTATAATCGATCCATCTCAGGAAGAGGGGGCTCCATATCCGACATGCAGCATAAATATACATTTTTATTTTTATCTGAAAAAGGATTTTTGACTGTTTTGTTCGGAACACTTTTCCTTCTTGGAAGCCATTTTCTCGATTACTATCCATGGATCTTTTTTACAGTCGTTCTCTTTTTGATTGATTGGAAACAGGTAACGGCATATGAATCGGTTTTGGCGGCTACGCTGTTTATCTCAATGTATGTCATCTGGTATATGCTTGATCCTACAATTGCACATCGTGCCGGTCTTTTTGTGGGGCAGGGTGCATTGGCCGTGCTGATGTTCCTTTTGGGACGCTCCTTGGTTTCAAGGTATCAAAGTACAGCTTTACCTGTCAAACCTTTTTTTTACTCACTGTTTCTTTTTTTTATAGCATATATGCTTACGCTTGTTTATAGTTATCTTTTTGTAGAGCAAAATCGTGTATTGTCTTCATGGGGGATGCATGTCTGTTTCCCCAATGAGTATGCCCGTATCAATATCAATGGGGGAAATCTTATTTCAACCATCCTTGCCTACTATCTGGCACCTATGGCAATTTTGACCCCGTTTATTCTTTTTTACTGGGGAAAACTGCAAAAAGAAAAATTTCACACGATAGAATTAATTGCCTTGTTGGCTCTTTCTCTGTTCGCACTCTTCCTTGCCGCAGAAATGGGAAGAAGAACGGTTATGCTGCTGTTTGCTTTCTCTTTTGTTTATCTATCGGTCTTTCGATTAAAATCGTATATGACAATCATGGATCGTAAACGTTTATGGGGTATTGCTTTGCTTCTTGTTGCATTGACGGGTATTGGTGTTTATTTGCTTCTGGATACACCCGCTATGCAGAGATTGCTTCTTAAAGGTTTTGATGATGTACGGTTTGGCTGGTGGAGTCAAGGATTACAGGCAATGATAGATTATCCTTGGGGAGGTGGATATGATGTTATTGTGGGGAACAGAACAAAATTGGCGCATAATGTCTGGATCGATATGGGAAAAGATTATGGGATCATCCCTTTTATCATATTGATCCTCTTCTCAGCTTCGCTTGTATACCGTTTTTTCTCTTTTCTCTTTTTTAGTAAAGCAGATATAGTATTGAAGCATCTGGTTTTTTTGATGGGAGTAGTCATATTCAGTATATTTATGATTGAGCCTGTATTTAATTCAGATAAAACATTTTTTATTTATGCAATGTACTTTTTCGGTATTATAACAATATTAGGCAATAAAAAATACGGGTAAAAGCAGGATCAAAAACGTTTTAAAAATGCTTTGACAGCCTTCCAGTATTCACCATGGTTGGGTGTCTGTTCCCATAGTGTACTTGAGCCGTGCCGTCCTTGCCCCTTTTTGGGTATAAAATATGTTTTTTCTTTTGATGGAATCGCATTATATATGATGGAACAGCTCTGTTGTTCATTTTTGGCAGATGTGAAAAAGAGCGGTTTTGTCATATTTTTTACATGATTTTGAACAAAAGCAGGCTCCTTGGAGACAAAATACTCGCCAGGGGAAAATGCCAATACCGCATCGACCCTTGGATCATCACCAGCAACCATCAGCACGATACTGGCACTGTATGAACTTCCCCATAGTAACAGTTTCCCTGAAGCATAGTGTTTTTTTGCATAGTTGATAGAGGCTTTTACATCCTGTACTGCAGCAATACGGCTACGACTTACTTTGTGTCTGTTCAATGCTTTTGTTGTTTGGTTTGGGATACCATTGACCTCTTTTCCGTTACGCAGATCCACAGCCATGACATTAAAGCCCATATCTTGAAGCTTGGGTGCGATCTCAAGATATGCTCCTTTACTATAACCCAGTTGGTGAAAAAGCAGGATAAATGGCTTTGAACGGTTCCCGTCCGTATAGAGATGTGCAAAGACCTCAAGCCCGTCAAGTGACGGATAACTTACCTCCTTGTAGCTGTTGGCAAGCAAGCTGTTGAAGCTCAAAAGGGCAAATATAACAAGTTTACTTATAATATTCATTGAGGGTATCGATGACACTGTTGATCTCCTCTTGTTTGATACCATAGTAAAGCGGAAGGCGTATCAGTTTTTCACTCTCTGCGGTGGTATGAACATCTTCACCAAAGAACCTACCGAACTTCTCTCCCGCAGGTGAACTGTGAAGTGGTACATAGTGGAAGACCGCCTGTATGCCATGATATTTCAAGTGCTCTATCAGTCGTGTCCGCTCTTTGAGGTTCTCTACTTTGATGTAGAACATATGGGCATTGTGTGTGCAGGCTTCCGGTACGACAGGCAGTTGAAGGGCTCCTTTTTTCTGTAGCTCCTCAAGCCCTTTGTAGTACATTTTCCAGTGGGTGACACGCTCATCATTGATCTCATCAGCAATATCGAGCTGACCCCACAGGTAGGCAGCGCTCAAGTCATTCATCAGATAGCTGCTCCCGATGTCTACCCATGAGTATTTGTCGACCATACCGCGGAAGAACTGGCTGCGGTTGGTTCCCTTTTCACGGATGATCTCTGCTTTGGTCACGAATGACTCATCATTGATGATCAGCAGTCCGCCCTCTCCGCCACTTGTATAGTTCTTCGTCTCATGGAAACTGAAGGTACCGAAGTGCCCGATAGTGCCGAGCGGTTTGCCTTTGTAGCTGCTCATCATTCCCTGTGCCGCGTCTTCGATGACAAAGAGATTGTGCCGTTCGGCAATATCCATAATTGTATCCATTTCACATGCAACACCGGCGTAGTGCACCGGTACGATCGCTTTGGTCTTTTCCGTGATCGCATCTTCAATAAGTGTTTCATCGATGTTCATCGTATCGGGTCTGACATCGACAAAGACGATCTTTGCACCCCGGAGGGCAAAGGCATTTGCCGTAGAGACGAAGGTATAGCTTGGCATGATCACTTCGTCACCGGGCTGAATGTCAATGAGGATCGCTGTCATCTCCAGTGCATGGGTACATGAGGTGGTCAAAAGTGCTTTTTCACAACCGAGCCTCTCTTCAAACCAACGGTGGCATCTCTGTGTAAATTCTCCGTCCCCGGAGATTTTGAGACTCTTCATTGACTGGATGAGATATTTTTGTTCATTCCCCGTAAAGGGTGGTCTGTTAAATACGATCATTACATACTCCTGCTTGTGACGATGATACCTGCTACAATTAGTATAAGTCCTACGACTTTCTGCCATGTAACGGGTTCATGGAAGAGAACAACGGAGAGCAGAAAGACCAGTACGAAAGCACTGCTCATAAAAGGGTAGGCGTAGGAGATGTCGAACTTGGTCATCGCAGCCATCCAGAAGAACGATGCGACAAATGCAGCAAGAAATCCACTTAATATCCACGGATCGAACAGAACTTTTACAAGAAAGATGATTTTCTCACCTGTGCCTTCCGGGAGAGACCCTACACTGTTCATACGCCATTTGAGTACAATCTGCCCGTAAACAGTGAAGAAGATGGTTCCAAAAATATAAAAGTATCCCACAGTAAACCTTTTTTAGTTATTTGAATTTTTCACTTTGAGTACAATGCCTGTATCGCTGTGTTTTCGTACCTCTTTTGCCGGAGTACCTGCATAGAGTGTATGTGCTTCCGCATCTTCAAGAAGGACACTGCCTGCTGCAAGAAGTGTCTCATCTCCAAGACTGAGCAATTCCGTTACTGTAGCGTGAAAACCTATCAATGAACTTTCACCAACTGTAACATATCCCCCGATCAGGGATTTTGCGGCGAGTATTGAGTGCGCTTTGATTTTGGCATGGTGACATACCGTAGCACCGGAGTTGATGAAGCAGTTTTTTTCGATTGTAACGTGAGGTTCAAGAATTACTCCGGGCAGAATGAGACAGTTCTCTTTGATGGTACAGGTACTGTCTACAATCGCTTCGGTACTGATGTAACTTGCAACAGGGAAGGAGAGTGCCTCAATCTTTTCAAACAGTTTTTTATGGGTACGTACACTTTTATATCCGATAGCAGCAAATATATGGTGCTCTTTGGGAGAGAAATGAGATGCGATCTGATCCAGTGCAATAACAGGAACCCCTTCAATCTCATCACGGGTACGATAGGCCTCGTCTACACAGTAGGCTACAACACGATATTCACTGTCACTATTAAAGTAGTGTGCCAGCATCTCCGCATAGCTGCTGTCACCATAGATAATAAGCTTTTTTCTCTCAGTATCCATCATGCTCCTTAGATGATCTCATCGATCACATAGCGTGGTCTGTTTTTTGTTTCATCAAATATCTTTCCAAGATAAAAACCGATGAGTCCCAGATTCGCGAAGAGAAGACCGCTTATAAAATAGATCGAGACCATGACACTTGTCCAGCCGGGTACTATCTCATCTGTTAAAAAGTATTTTACAATGAGGTATAAGGCATAAAGTGCCGAAAAGAATGAAAGACTCAAACCAAGTTTGACAGACATATTCAATAGTTTATTGGATTGCGAAGCAATGTTATCCATCGCAAGGCTGACAAGTCGTTTGAAGTTGTATGAACTCTCTCCCATCTCTCTTTCAGCATGTTCTATGGGAATATAGGTACGTTTAAATCCAAGCCAGATAACAAAAAAGGTATAAGGACGGTGCTGCTCTTTAAGCTGTCTGAGGTTTTCAACTACTTTCTTGGAGATAATACTGAAATTCCCGATAGTCGGGTCTGTTTTGGAGTCGGTCAGGTAGTCATACACTGCAATGAAAGCTCTTGATGCCCAGCGTTTGCGTCGACTGTGTTGTCGGTTGATACGCTGACCAAAAACGGCATCATACCCTTCCTGTGCTTTGTTGTAGAGCTTGATGATCTCTTCCGGTTTGTCCTGAAGATCACAGTCCATTACAACAGTCCAGTCTCCATTGGCATGATCCAGACCTGCGGAAATTGCTTTATGTTGTCCAAAATTTCTAGCGAGGTTAATCCCTTTTACGCGTGCATCCTGGCTAACGAGACCCTTGATGACTTCCCATGCATTGTCAGGGCTTGCATCATTCACCATAATGATCTCAAAATCTTCAGAAATTTCAGAGAGTGATTTTTTCAATCTCGTATATAGATTATTTAGGCTGCCGCCACACCCGTAAACAGGCACTACTACTGATATTTTAGGCATTCCCCTTAAGTCCTTCTTTATTATTGGAATTTTACTAATGAATTATATCACGATATACATTTTTTCCCCTTATAGGGGACTTTCCGATCCAGGGTATTTAGTGGCATATCATCCTCTGTTTCAGCACTTACAAAGAGGCAAGTTCTTTCCAGAATGTCTGGTCGAAGATATGTTCATCAAAAGTCAGTTTTGGAGAAAACTGGAAGTTGTCTGTGTCTGTTTTTTCAATGATTCTTTCCTCCCCTGCAATCATAATACTGTTGAGCAGGATCAGACAGCCTTTTCTAAATATCTCTTCAATCGCATTTTCGATCGGTCTGTCAGTGGTGATCACTGCTTGTGAAATAATCGTTCCCATATCGACATCCTCATTGACATAATGACATGTCACACCAATATATTGACAATTCTGTCTATAAGCATTTTCAATAGGTTCTGTACCCATCTGTCCGGCAAATGCCGGTAAAAGCGAATAGTGGAGATTGATCATCTTCCCTCTGTATTTTTCGACAGTCTCTTCATCAATGATCTTTGCCCATGTGGTGACAATAATATCGGGATCGATTTCTGATAAAAGGTTTTGGAGTGCTTCCTTTTGGGTGCGTTTATACTGGATCGTTTTGGCATAAATATGATGCTCTTCTGCAAATGTTACAGCACTGCATGGTCTGTCTGCAATAACGGAGAGTTCAAAATTATCCAGTTTGTTCAACTGTTTGGCAAGATGCATAAACTTCATGTTGCCGCCCCCGCCCGAGGTAAGAAAACATACTTTTAACATAAAATTCCTTCTTTACATAATGATTTGGATAATACAGATTTATAGTAATTCTATCGAATCTATGCTTACACCGTATGGGATACAGGGAATGAGTTAGTAGGTAATTTGGATTTTACAGGTATGATTGGGGATCAAGTGTAGTGATCTGTTGCGTGCATAGATGATGAAGATCTATGCATGCAAACTATAAAACATCTGCAATAGCTGCTTCCAGCTGTGCTTTGCTCGGGACAAACATGTGTGTTGTAATAACCCCCTCTCTATTCATGACAATGACATAGGGGACGCCATTCATTTTCCCGACAAAGCCTTCCGCATATTTTTTCAGATTTCCTGATTTTTCTCGGGAAACTGTCCGGTATCCTATACCATGATCTGCAGCAAATTTTTGTAAGCCTCTGTTGTCCAATGTGGTGTATTGTCCTCCATCGTTGATCGTCAAGATAAGTATTTGCTCTCCATATTTTTGTTGGAGAGTGTTATATGTCGGTATGGCATTAAGGCAGTGTGGACATGTGTCTCCATAGAATTCAAGAACAACAGGTCTGCCTTCATATCCATTAAATAGAAACCCTTCTGTCGTGACTTTAATACCGATCGTTTCGCCGGATATAGTTGTGACAGCAGTTTCATGTTTTATCGGTGCGCTTGGTGCCTCTACCGGAGGCTGTGGTGCTTCCGGTGTTTCAGTTACAGATGGTGCAGTCGTTTCTGCCGCTGGTGTTTCCGGTGTTTCATCACTCTCACCTCCGCATCCGGAGAGGGCAAGTATACTTGAGATGAGAAGTGTGGTGATCAGTAGATGACGTTTCATAGATGTTTTTCCTTTGCAGTCAGGCTGTGTACAGGGTTAAGTATATTAAATAATATCTTAAACCATGTTAATAATAAGTTTACAAGTTTTAATATAATTTATTATTATAAATGTAAAGGGTTTTAGCTGTAACTTAGAATGTGTTATACTTCAGATTATCTAGCCTAAAAATGAGGGAACTATGAGTAAAAAAGTGGGAATGACACAGTCAAACTATATACCGTGGAAAGGGTATTTCGACTATATCAACAGTGTAGATGAGTTCTATTTTTATGATGATGTACAGTATACCAAACAGGATTGGCGAAATCGTAACCAGATCAAAGGACCTAACGGTTTGGAGTGGATCAGTGTTCCTGTAGGGAAGAAGACCCGTAACAGACTTATCTGTGATGTAGAGATCACCCAGAACGGTTGGCAGAAAAGCCATTGGGGGAAGATCACACAGTACTATAGAAAAGCACCGTATTTCAAGATGTACAAAGCGTTCTTTGACGAGATCTACTTAGGAACAGAATGGACAAATCTCTCCGATATGAACCAGACCATTATCAAACGTATCGCCAAAGAGATACTGGATATTCAGACAAAATTTGCCGGAGACTCACGTGAGTACAATCTGACCGGAAGCAAAGAGGATCGATATATCCCGATGCTCAAAGAGGTCGGATGTACGACCTATCTCAGCGGTCCGTCGGCAAAAAGCTACCTGACGGAAGAGTCTATGGCCCAGCATGGCATCAAACTGGAGTGGATGAACTACGAAGGATACCCTGAATATCATCAACTCTATCCGCCGTTCGAGCATGGTGTGTCCATTTTGGATCTCATCTTCAATGAGGGACCGGAGATGAAAAAGTATATGCTCAGTTTTAACTGACAGTAGGGTTACTGTTTGCGTAACGATTCGATCAGTTTCTCTACATAGGGTTCATTCAGACTTCCCGGTGGAAGCTGTTTGGCAAGTTTCCCATCCGGAGAGAAGACCATCAGGAACGGTACACCGTAATTGGGTGACCATCCTGTCAACTGCTTAACGAACTTAAACATTTTTCCGGCATCTGTTGTTGCAGCCACCTTGTAGTGTATGCCCAACTGTTTGACATAGTGTTTCAGTTTTTCTTTCTTCAATCCCCATGATTCAATAGCAATAACCACCACATCATCGGCATATTTCTTCTGCAGTGTATTGTACCCCGGTATGGAAGCACGGCAGGGAGGGCAGCTGTGCCCGAAGAACTCCAGCAGGATGATCTTCTTCCCCATGCCTTGAAAGTGCAACCCGTTCGGCATAAGGCTGACCGGTATCTTTTCTCCATTGATCGTGTTGATTGTTGTGCTCTCCTGTCCGGCTGTTTCGTTGGCATGTAGCGGTAAAAGCAGGCAAAGCATACTAAAGAGTATGGCATAGAGTTTTTTTTGATGGTTCATTATCTATCCTTGATATCAAAGTATTGTATTGCTACCTATTATGACAAAAATTTGTCAACAAGTGTTAAATGGAAGTATCGCTGTTTTGGAAAGAGAAAGATAGGTTATAATAACACCATATCAATGCAAGGCGGTATCCAAGTAATGAATCGACTGATTTTTCTCTCCATGATGGTATGGAGTATAGGTATACATATGGTGGAAGCAAAAGTATCCACAGCTTCCGACCTGAACATGAGTGTTGTCTGGACCATTCCGGAAAAGAAGCTTCCCTTGCCATCCTGTGCCAGTGAAGCGGTGCGCAGAACACTTGCAATGATCACCCAGCCCAATGTCGAATCTGCCAAAAAGTTCACCCCCAAAAGTAAAGCAGAATGGAAAGAGTGGGCGGAGTATGCGCAGGAGTCCGGAACCTACGGAGCGAAAGAGTGGGCGAAACAGTATGGAGTCTCTATCAAAAAAGAGCGTATCGGGGGGATCGATGTCTACTTTTTGACACCCGGCAAGTTTGCGCCGGAAGTGGCAAAACGGCTCTTTGTTTTTCTGCATGGCGGCGGATATGTTTTTGGAGGAGGGATGTCAGGGCTCTCTGAAGGTATTTTGATCGCAAACAGAACAGGCATGAAAGTGGCTGCTGTAGATTACCGTATGCCGCCTGACCACTCCTATCCGACTGCACCCGAAGATGTCATTCGTGTCTACAAAGCCCTGTTGAAGTCTTATGCGCCTGATTCTATGGCGATGGGAGGCTCCTCTTCGGGAGGCGGATTGACCCTTGCGGTCGTGCAGCGTATGAAGCAAGCGCATCTGCCGCTTCCCGGTGCGCTTTTCGTGGGAACACCCTGGGCAGATCTGAGCAAAAGCGGAGACTCCTTCTATGTGAATGAAGGGATCGACCGTAAACTTATCACCTATGACGGTTTTCTGCTGGCAGCAGCCACACTCTATGCGAACGGACGTGACTTGAAAGATCCGGGAGTTTCACCGCTTTATGGTGATTTTTCGGACTTTCCTCCTACCATGCTGGTTACGGGTACGAGAGATCTTTTTCTGAGTCTGACCGTACGGGTACATCGAAAGCTCAAAGCGGCAGGTTCGGTTGCCGATCTGAACGTCTATGAAGGACTCTCTCATGTGGAGTATTTTGTCATTCCCGATTCTCCCGAATCGAAAGATGCCTACAGCACACTGAAAAAATTTCTTCAGAAGCATTTACAGTAGCACACTCTGCTGTTTTTGTTTACACTCTTGTGATAGAATGCATTCCATATCGATCACAAAGGTACTGATTTGCTTTTTAACTCCTACATCTTTATCTTCGCCTTTTTACCGATCGTATTTTTTGGATATTTTTATCTTAACAGTCTGAGGCTGACCACTGCTGCCAAAGCTTTTCTCGTTTTCTCTTCTCTCTTTTTCTACAGCTGGTGGAACGTTGCCTATCTGCCGATCATTTTAAGCTCCATGCTCTTTAACTATGTTATCGGCAATATACTCAATGATAATTTCAGTAAGATCCGCATCCGCAAAAAAGTGGTTCTGACCTTTGGGATCATCGCCAATATTTTGCTGCTGGGTTACTTCAAGTATGCCGATTTTTTCATAGAGAATATCAATATGCTCACAGGCAGTTCCCTTCCTCTTCTGCATCTGGCACTGCCACTTGCGATCTCCTTCTTTACCTTCCAGCAGATCGCCTATCTGGTTGACAGTTACCGAGGAGAGACGCGTGAGTATGATTTTTTGAACTATGCGCTCTTTGTGACCTTTTTCCCGCAGCTTATTGCCGGTCCCATTGTACATCATGCGGAGATGATGCCGCAGTTCGCTTCAAAGTGGAATCTGGTAAAAAAGTACCGCAACATCGCGCTGGGGCTCTTTATCTTCTCCATCGGGCTTTTTAAGAAGGTGATCATCGCAGATACCTTTGCACTCTGGGCAACCGCAGGATTTGACCATGCTCAGACACTCAATATGCTGGAGGGATGGGTCACTTCTCTCTCCTATACCTTCCAGCTCTATTTTGACTTCAGCGGCTATACCGACATGGCGATCGGAGCGGCACTCCTCTTTAACATTAAACTGCCGATCAACTTTAACAGCCCCTACAAGGCGGTGGATATTCAGGACTTCTGGAGACGCTGGCATATTACCCTAAGCCGTTTTCTCAAGGAGTATATCTACATCCCTCTGGGAGGCAACAGAAAAGGTGAATTTCGCACCTACATCAATCTCATGGCGACCTTTCTTATCGGCGGCATCTGGCACGGGGCGGGGTGGACGTTTCTCTTTTGGGGCTTTCTGCACGGTATGGCGATGGTGATCCACCGTGCCTGGCAGAAGCTTGGCTTGCGTATGCATACGCTGCTTGCATGGTTCATTACCTTCAACTTCATCAATATCACCTGGGTCTTTTTCAGGGCAAAGTCATGGGATGATGCGCTCAAAGTTTTGAAAGGGATGTTCACCGGCAATATCGTCCTCTCTCCGGCATGGCAGCAGAAGCTTTCGTTCCTCTCCGAATACAAAGTTGCTTTTGGTGCGTGGCTGCCGTCCATTTCGAACGATCCCTATACCCTCTACTGGATCATCGGCGGTCTCTTCGTGACACTGGTGTTGAAGAACAGCAATCAACTGGCGGAACGTTTCAAGCCCAACTGGCTGACGGCACTCTATGCGGCGGTACTGTTTTTGACAGCGGCTTCATCACTTTCGAAACTCTCCGAGTTTCTCTACTTCAATTTTTAGGAGATGCAGATGGCATACAGACAATGGGTCAGACGCTTTATAGCGATGGTGTTAGGGGTCATCACACTTTTTGCACTCTTTAACTACACCATCGATCCGCTTTGGACCTTCTGCCACTCCAACCGTTTCAACAATGCCCAGCCCGGATTCAATGAACGCCAGCTCAAGACCAACCGCGCCTACTTCTGCGGACTGGAGCAGTACGATGCGCTTCTGCTTGGAAGCAGCCGTGTCACCTACATTAACCAGCACGACTTCGAGGGGATGAATGTTTTTAACTATGCGGCTGTTTCTACCTATCCGGTAGAGTACAAAGGCTGGCTGGATGTTGCCAAGAAGATCAAACAGGGTGCATTTAAAACAGTGATCATCGGTGTGGATTTTTTTGGTTCCGGTGATGGCGCATTCTGTAAGCATCAAATGAAGACAACCCCTCCTGCCAGTCACTATTTTGGTACAACCACCTCTTTTCTGTATCGATATAAAATGCTGTTTAGCATGGATACCCTCAATCGTAGCCTGGAGTCAATTGAGCATAGCAGGCATCTGGGAACCATTGACTATACAAGAGACAATGTCAAACAGACAATTCATATTGATCAAAAGAGAGCCCAAAGAGTCCGACAGCAGCAAAGACAGATATATATCAATGCTTTCTACGGCAAAGCATATCACTATAACCGGAAGCTCAAAAGCTATTTTAAGACACTGATAGAGGAAAATCCACAAACTCGATTTGTAATCTTTACAACACCGATCAGTGCAGAGCTCTTCTCTTTATTGGTCAAAGAGGGGAATTTGCCCGACTATAAAAGATGGATGCATATGCTTGTCGATACTTTTGGGGAGGTATATGATTTCATGGGGGTCAATACGATTACCAAAGATCTCAACAACTATGCAGACCTGCATCATTTCTATCCAAATATCGGTACGCTCATTGCAGACAGGATAACAGGGGTGAAGAACCCTGATCTTCCGGAAGACTTTGGTGTATTGATAACAGACAAAAATATTGATGCACACTTGCAGCAGATAGAGGCGCAGGCAAAACGCCTTCAGAACCGTTAAAGGGTTAAAGCTTCACAGTCTCTTCGAGTGGAATAACCTGAGGCTCTCCATTGACAGTCACCATGAACATAACATCATAGATGCCTCGGGGAAGCTGTTTGACCCCTATCATATCGGCACCGACCCCTGCCATATCCAGTGCAGGATTCTGAAATGCAGCAGCGACATCGGGACGCTCTCGTTTTTCCAAAGTGATCGCATAGGCCTGCCCATCTTTTAGAAGGATGAGTTTGGTGACAGGGAACGGTTTTCCTGCCTGACGGTCAAATATCCATCCTTTTAAAAAGAGTTTGTCGTCAACGACTTTCAGCCGGTCAATATGGTGGAGTGCCAATGCATACTTTTTTGAAGGAAGTGCTGCAAGACGTGTCGGTTTTTCCAGCAGATCATCCACATAGCTAAAGAGAGAAAGTTTCGTACTGAAGTAGACATTCTGGAGACTGAGCAGTATCAGCAGTGCCAAGAGTAGTTTGGAAAAGAGTTTCTTTTCGATCGCAATCGTGGTGATCATCCCTAGAACAATATAGATGCTTGGAAAAAGGTATCTTCCCTGGGGCTGATAGTCGTAAAAAGTCGAATAGACCAGCATAAATCCTAAATTGGCCGATACCAGCAGAACAAAAAAGAAGAAGAGCGGTTTGTCTATTTTTCTATAGAGAAGAATGGTAATTGCGATGATCACCGCCGCAGCACTGAAGTACTCGTAAGGTTTCAGCGGAAGGCTGGTCCATCCAAAGCTTCCGTATAGGCTGACAAGTGTGGCAGGAAGGAAATCGGAAAGTTGAATGTCACTCCATGCTCTGGCAAGCGAGGGCAGGTCAGGATCTCCGAATTTGGCGATGGATTTTGCATTGATGAAGACACCGAGTATGTCACCTGCATTGGCGAGATAGCTTGTAATGAACCACCAGGAAGCAGGGAGAAGTGCCAGCAGCAGTGCAAACAGCCAGAACTTTTTCGGGTAGTTCAGCCATGTTCTTCGTGTATAGACAAGTGTCCAGACAAAGGTTAAAAATGCGATCGCCCAGAGGTGTTGTCTGGCAGTCACAGCAAGACCGGCAAAGAAAAAGAAGAGCATGAAATGGGCTGGCTTTCTTTCTCCAGTTACATAGAATCCGACACTCATACCAAGAAGCAGGGCAGTGATGATCGTTCCACCGTCGGAGTTGACATAGGAGAAGATGAAGAGTGTCTGCGGAAGCATCCCTGCAAGCATCAGAAAGCCTGCAATAGTGTTTTTTCTGTATGCCCAGATACTTAATGCAAGGTAGAGCAGCAGCAGAATGAACGCGCCTATCCTGTGCTCTCCAAAGAGTCTGTAACTCAACCCGTGCAGCCAGTAGACCATAGATCCACCAGAGCTATAGGAAACACCGTAAGCGTTCCGTACCACTTCGGTAGAGTCCCATTGCGGCCATGCAAGATGCTTGGCAATGTAGTCTGCCATTGAGAGGTGCATCAACTCATCGGGACCTCCAAAAGGAAATGTATAGGGAATATGCCAGACAAGGAACCACCCCAGTACCGCATAGGCAAGGAGAATCAATGTGAAAAGTATGTCAATGGAGAGCCTGTTATTCTGGGAAAGAGGTGTTGCTTCTCTCATTCTTTTCCTTTAGCAAAAAACTCCAATAGAAAGACAAGAAATATCGAGAGTATCAGTCCTGTGATAAATGAAACGATGATAATGAGTTTCTTTTTAGGTTTTACTGGAGACTGAAGTGTTTCCACTTCACCTATCATATGTGTAGGACGTATCATTAGAGGTGTAATTGAAAGTTTGAGTTCCTGTTCTTTGTTTTTCAACTCAGAGATATATTTTTGCAAATTAAGTAGGTCTGTCTGTTTTTGACCTATCTGCAGTGCATAGATGCCTGCCAGTGCAGCATCTTCACTTTTGAGAGAAATGATCTTGTCTTTGTAGTTTTTTAATTCTTCACGCATCTGTTGAAGGGTTTTGCTGTTCTCACGAATATCACTCTTTACCAGCTCGATAAGCTCTTTTTGACTGGAGATGTAGGCATCTGTTTTCTCTTTATATTCTGTTTCAATATTCTGTATGAGTTTTTCAATATACTGTATCCCCTCATTATTTGTTTTAGCATGGACAACAAGAGAAAGAATACTTTTTGAACCTTTTGGAATATTGATAGCCTTAACCAAAGGGTAAGTATGTTTGACTCCTCTGGCATTTACTTTATATTCATAAGAGAGTTTCTGTTTGATATCCTTAATATCATCGATCGGCTTGTTGTCGATCTGTCCAACTTCTATCATACTTTTGATCTCATACACCGGTTTTGCAATCCAAAAAGCATAAACAACTGCAAGTGCCGTTATGATCCCGGTAATAAGAAAAATGATCTTTTTTCTTTTTCGAATAACCTCGACCAGTTCACGGAGGTCAATGACATCATCTTCTGCGCAGTGGTTGTTTGATATGTGTTCTGACATGGACGGGATTCCTCGCTATGGTTAAGTTCTTGGATGTGATTATACCATGTTGGTCTGAAATGGATGAAATGGGGTTGATGGGTGAGATAGGTTTAATCGTTTAGAACAGGTTTGATGGATAGAATGGATATGATGGTCTTAATGGGTGTAGCAAAACCATAAATCTTGGGTTAACAGTTGTGCCATCTATTGAAGCCACCATCGAACCTATTGTCCCTATTTTTACCCATCTCCCTTGTTA
>Ga0256843_1002126_pt1 | contig 14775 bp, 14 predicted proteins | sample AlvinellametaG_FD_191572 | JGI IMG/M metagenome (GOLD analysis project Ga0256843, IMG submission 191572) | Pompeii worm associated microbial communities from hydrothermal vent at the East Pacific Rise, Pacific Ocean - Alvinella | ecosystem: Host-associated > Annelida > Integument > Unclassified ... | reverse complement strand
AAACTTTTAAAGCAATAAATAGATTAAATGAATATGTGAAAAAAGAGTATGGCTTAGAACTATTTAGTCGTTGGGACAACAGAGATACATTTGTAGTAGAAGCAACACAAGAGAAATTGAATATAAGCTACATCGTAGAGGTTTTAAATCAAAAAGAGTTACTCAATTTAAACAGACAAATAGATAGTAAGATAGGGAGATTTATGAGTACTGTTTATGAAGGTGAGGATGTTGTACAGTGAGTAGTGAGCGAAAAGTAAAAATACTGTCTGCAATTATTATACTTGTAGTTGTTAATGTCATACTGAAAATTTCCGAGTATCTTGGGGTTGCTATAGAACCAGACAGAACTAGAGGTTTGGAATATAGGTTGAAGCAGTCAAAACAGCTTCAAAGTGACCAACATATAGAGCAGATAATGAATGAGCAGTTAAAAAATAGTAGTAAATAGATGATAAGGAGTAGAAAGTGATAATTTATATACACGGTTTTGGAAGTCACGGAAACGGAAGTAAAGCAAAACAGTTCAGGGAGTATTTTAAGAGTCTAGATGAAGATTTTATAGCTCCTTCACTCTCTTATGTTCCCGACTTAGCTATTGAAACACTTAAAGAACTTATAGCATCTTATCATGGGGAGGTTTATCTTATAGGTTCTTCTCTTGGTGGGTTTTATGCTACATATCTTTCACAGATGCCACAAGTGAAAAAAGTAGTTCTCATTAATCCTGCTACTAAACCAATGGAGACCCTCTCAAGAGCTTTAGGTGAAGCTCCAAATTTTTATGATGGAAGCTTCTACTCTTGGACCAAAAAGCATTTAGAGATGCTCAAAAAGTTTGAGTACAGCTTTACAAACACATTAGAGGAGTCAGAAAACTTTTTTGTTTTACTTCAAACAGGAGATGAACTTTTAAACTATAGTGATGCAGCGACAAAATATGAAGGTGCAAGAGTTGTTATAGAAGAGGGTGGTAACCATAGTTTTGAAGGAATAGAACGATATTTTGGGACTATAAAAGATTTTATGAAATGATAAATTCTAAAACTATAGCTATCAAACAAGCTGTAGCTTTTTGGTAAACCTTACCATACGGACTATGGTATTAGTGATACGAAAACTGACTCATTATAAAGTAAAGCTATAAAATTTCTAAGTGTAGTAGAGGAGACTTGGTAAAATGTTAAGAAGTATGTTTAAAAAAAATAAATTCTTATTTCATCAAAAAGATACTTTTTTTATCTTAAATAATGAAAAAATAAATTTTTCAGATATAGATGCTATTTACTCTAAAGATATAGAACACTCACTCAATAGAGTTTATGAAAAAAGAGAACTCATTGTTAGTTTGCAACTTAAAAATCTAATAGAGGTAGAACTTCAAGCAGATACAAAAGAGCTCGAGAAGTATAAAATTCTTAGTGAACTTCAAGAGGCTATTGTAATCTATCGTAACAAAAAACTTGAGATAGAGTTTTTTCAAAATGGTAAAATTCTGTTTCATACAAAGCAAGATGAATATATTTTACTTTTAGAAAATAAAAAACTTTTTGTGCAGTACAACAGAACAAAAAGAGTAAATTCAATAGATTTTGAAGTAGAGACTATGAGACAAGATGGTGTTGAGCTGGAGTTAAAGGGAGAGGGAGAAAAAGAGCTTACAAATACTTGGTTTATTTCGGATCATGCATTATTTATAAAACTAGCTTCTGAATTTGTGGCATTTGTAACTCCTTTTGAGTCTATGCAAAAAAGAGCAATTTTAGAGGCTAAACTCTATAAATATTTTATGGTTTTTTTTATTCCTTTTGGAATCAATGGTATAGGAGAGCTTTTTTTTCAAATTTCTCTCTTTCGTCATACTGAACCAATCGCAACACTCTCTCTCATCTCAGGTATGCTCCTTGCTATAGCATTAATAACTATGCCAATGTATATAGTAGTCGATAAATTGAATGCAAGAAAAAAAGAGATACAGAATGCTTCTTTAGTAGGGAGAAAAGCACGAGTACAAGAGTTTGACTTTAGTTATCTTCTCCTTATAGTCTTAGTGGTAGGAGTTTGTCTGTTGTTATGGAAAAAATATAGTATTTAGAAAGAAAAGTGAATAGTATAAAAATGACTTTATTATTTTTAGATATAATCTCCTCATAAAATTTTTTTGTGCTTTACACGTTTAAATATATTTTAAGTGTAGAGTTTAAAACAATAGAAGTTATATAATAATTAAAAGATGATTAGACTCTCTTTTTAAGAGTCTTTTAGAAAAATTAGTAAATTATAAAATATGTAAAAGGATAGATATGGAGTGCGAATTTCCAACAGTTAATTCAAATATAGATGAAGTTAAAGAGATTTTTGAGAGTGTGAAAACTATTGCTATTTTAGGACTTTCTCCAGATGAGACAAAGGCGAGCCATAGAGTTGCGAAGTATCTTCAAGAAGTGGGCTACAAAATAGTTCCTGTCTATCCTAAAGAGGATGAAATTCTTGGTGAAAAAGTTTACAGAAGTCTCAAAGAAATCCCTTTTGCTGTCGATATGATAGACATCTTTAGAAAACCAGATGCCTTAAAAGCTATAGCAGAAGCTGCAATTGAGCGTGGTGATGTAAAAGTATTTTGGGCTCAGCAGGGAATTGTAAATAATGAAGCTGCTCAGATGGCCAAAGATGCAGGTATGCAAGTTGTACAGAACCAATGTGCAATGGTAGATCATAGAAATTTAAAATAGGTAAACTTTTTGTTAAACATAGAAAAAATATATGAAGCACAAAAACGCATAGAGGATGTTGTTGTTAATACACCTCTCGCGTTTGCTCCTTACTTAAGTGAACTCTCTCAAGGTTCTATTTACTTAAAAAAAGAGAACTTACAGGTAACTGGTGCGTTTAAAATTCGTGGTGCTTACAATAAAATAGCATCTTTAACACCACAAGAGCGTTCGTGTGGTGTTATAGCCGCAAGTGCTGGTAACCATGCACAAGGTGTTGCACTCTCCGCTTCTAAGTTTCAAATAAAAGCAATTATTGTTATGCCAGAGTCTACACCTTTAACAAAAGTTAATGGTGTTAAGCATTTTGGTGCAGATGTTATTCTTCATGGAAGTAACTATGATGAAGCCTATGCTTTTGCTACAGAGTATGCAGAGAAGCACTCTTTAACATTTGTTCATCCTTTTGAAGATGAGGAAGTTATAGCAGGTCAAGGTACAGTAGCCTTAGAAATTTTAGAAAAATGTTCTGATTTAGATGCTGTTGTTATTCCTGTTGGTGGGGGAGGACTTATTGCTGGAATGAGTGCTGCTATTAAGGCAATAAACCCTCATGTAGAAGTTATTGGTGTTAGTGCAAGCGGTGCACCTGCGTTTAAAAAGTCGTATGAACTTAAAAAAGCAGTAGATACAACAAGTGTTCGTACCATTGCTGATGGTATAGCCGTGAGAGACACCTCTGCCATTACTCTTAAGTATGCACTTGAGTCAGTGGACAGAATTATTAGTGTAGATGATGAAGAGATTGCAAGTGCAATTTTGTACCTTTTAGAGAAGCAGAAGCTTGTTGTTGAAGGTGCTGGTTCTGTGGGTGTTGCTGCACTTTTACATAATAAACTTGGAGATGTTTCTGGAAAGAAAATCGCTATAGTTTTAAGTGGTGGAAACATGGATGTAACACTACTCTCAGTCATTATTGAGAAAGGGCTTCTTAAATCACATAGAAAAATGAAGCTTACTGTAACACTTGTGGACAAGCCAGGTTCACTTATGCGCTTTACAGAGATTTTACAAGAGTTAAACGCTAATATAGTGCATATTTCTTACGATAGAACCTCTATTTCCTTAGATTATGGTGATGCAAATGTCACTGTACACATGGAAACAAAAGGGAAAGAACATCAAGATGAGATATATAAAGCACTAAAGAATGAGGGTTATTTAAGGGAGTAGGCGAAGATGGAAGTTGTAAAGAAAAAAGGTTTTAATAAAGCCATTATTTTATTGAAAATTTTGGATGACAAAAGGTTACTTATAGTTGATAATGAAACGACTATACGCTTTTTAGATAAAGATGATCTGTCACTTCTTGATGGTTTCAAAGCTAAAATTGTTCATGAACGCTACCGAAGTAGTGTTGTGGCATTTAGTAATGATGGCACTCACTTTGCATCATTAACAGCAAACTGTAAAGAGTCGCGGCTCTACAGTACAAAAACAAAGAAGCTTGTAGCGCAGGTTGATCGACACCATGGAGAAGCATCATGTGTTGGAATTGACCCTTTGAGTCGTTATATGTTTTCGTGTGGTGATGATGGTAAAACATTTGCTATAGACATTAAAAGTGGTAAGCTTGTTTTTACTCTTCCCCCTCATGTAGATACCATTAACGATGTCGCGTTTAGTCAAAATGGCAACTGGGTAGCTACAGCCTCTTATGATAGAAAAATTTCCATATTTTCTTTAGTAACAATGACTCCTAAAGAGAAGTTAAAAGCACATGCAGCTCCTATTATGAAGTTGCGTTTTATTCAGAAAAACAGACTCATTAGTGTCGATAAAAACTCATCCGCAATTGTTTGGAATATTTACACGGGGAAGGTTGTTGAACGTCTACAAGGCATACATGATGATGTCTTACAACTGACTACAAGTAAAGATGACAAGTTTCTTTTCTTAGGAACAGCACTTGGTTACATTCTACTGTATGATCTTGACACATATGAACTTCTCTCTTCAAAATACATGAAAATACCTGCAGCTATTACAGCTTTAGAGTTTGATGACGAGAAAAACATGTTGATGATAGGTACTGATGATGGCTTTTTAATGTACTATAATATTTATGAAGGAGAGGAAGATCTTCGTGATATGTTACAGAGAAAGCAGTTCTCAGAAGTACAAAAGGCAGCTGAAGCAAATCCTGTCTTAAAGTCTACACAAATTTACTCTTTAGTGACAAACTTTTGGGAAAATACTCTTGCAAAAGCAAAACAGGCTTTAGAGAAAGAGGATAAAGAAAAAGCACTTTTAATTTTTAATAGTTTTAAAGATATTCCATCAAAAAATAGAATTATTCAAAAGACTATAGCCGATTATGCAGAGTTTCCTAAGTTCGCAAAATTTGCTAGAGAAGGAAAGTTATCTTTAGCCTATGGTCTTGCAAACAGTTACCCTATATTTAAAGATTCTAAACTTTATAAGGCATTAGAGAAAAACTGGAGAAAGACATTTGCACAGGCTCAAAAGTATATATTAAACCCTAAAACAGCACAAAAAGCAAAAGATTTACTCGCTCAGTATAGAGGAATAAGTGAAAAAACAAAGCTCATTCAGGAACTCTTAACAAAAGGAGAGGTTTACAAACGTTTTAGAACAGCAATAGGACAGAAAGATTTTGCATTGACTTTTGAGCTTGTTAAGCAGCATCCATTCTTAAAAGAGTTTCCTGAGTATGATGTACTAATGCAGTATGCAGATTCACTCTACATTAAGTCTCAAAAATTACTAAAAGAGAACCATACGCATGAAGCTATTAAACTTTTACGAACATTAGTACTTTTTGATGATTTCAGAGAAGAAGCACAAGAGTTAATGAAAGAGATGGAGTTAAAACAGAAATTTTTTAATGCAATCTCTTCAGGTGATATTGCCACTGCTTATGACATGATGGCACTCTATGAAGATCTTACAGAGACTCCGGAGGGTAAAAAACTTCAAGAAAGATGGAATGTGGCTACTTTTGTTGCCAATGCTTCTGCTGTGAATGGTGATGCACTTGGTGTAAAAAAAGCACTGCAAGAATTTTTAAATATTCCTTCAAAAACAACGGCAATTGCAACTATATTTTCATGGTGTTACATGGTTCAGTTGGAAGATAAGGCTAGAGAAAATGCTCCTCAGCAAGTCATAGAAAATGGAATAAAAAACTATGTACTTCATTTTGGTCTTTTAGAACAAATAGAGAATTTCTATACACTTTTTAAACATAAATACCCGACAACAAAACTCACTTTAGATCACCTTAGTAAAGGTTCTCTCTCTATGTGGAGACCTTCAATGATCGTAAAGTCAATCTTAGACTAACTTAAAGTCTAGGGTTGTTTCTCTATTTAACCTCAAATATAGCTACATTTAAGTATAATCTCCAAATTTTTAAAATTATAATTTTTACATAGGAGACTTTTCATGCAAATAAGCGGCGCACAAATGGTTATTGAAGCCTTTATCGCAGAGGGTGTAGACACAGTGTTTGGCTACCCTGGCGGAGCTATTATGAATGTCTATGACGAGATATACAAACAAACTGGATTCCAACACATTCTTAACCGCCACGAGCAAGCTTCTATCCACGCTGCTGAAGGTTATGCAAAAGCGAGTGGAAAAGTTGGTGTAGCAATGATTACATCAGGACCTGGATTTACAAATGCTGTAACAGGTTTAGCAGATGCCTACATGGATTCAATTCCACTAGTTGTTGTCTCTGGTCAAGTTCCTATGAGTCTTATTGGTACAGATGGTTTCCAAGAGATTGATGCTATTGGTATTAGTCGTCCTTGTACAAAACATAACTACTTAGTAACAGATGCAGCAGATTTACCACGCATTTTAAAAGAGGCATTTTACATTGCTCGTAGTGGTCGTCCTGGTCCTGTACATGTTGACATTCCTAAGGATGTGACAGCACAAATTGCAGAGTTTAATTACGACATTGAGTTAAATCTTGAGACATACAAGCCTCATACAAAAGGTAACCCACGTCAAATTAAAAAAGCTATTGAAGCTATTGCCAAAGCAAAACGTCCACTCTTTTATCTTGGTGGTGGAGTTATTAATGCAAATGCAGGTGAAGAGGTAAGAGAGTTTGTTCATAAGTGTGGAATTCCTGCTGTTGAGACATTCATGGCTCGTGGAGTTTTAGATGCTAAAGATGAGCTTTTAGTTGGCATGCTAGGTATGCATGGTTCATATGCATCTAACATGGCAATGAGTGAGACAGACTTAGTTATTGGTCTTGGTGTACGTTTTGATGACCGTGTTACAGGTAAACTCTCTGAGTTCGCTAAAAATGCTGATGTAATTCATGTAGACATTGATCCTGCTTCAATTTCTAAACTTGTAAACGCAGACTACCCGATTGTTGGGGATGTTAAAAATGTTGTAAAAGATATGTTAGCACAGGTAGAAAAAATAGACGCAGATAATTATGAGTCATGGAGAGAGACAATTGCCAACTTTAATGACTTACACCCTTTAACATTTCACGAAGACACAGAACGTATTAAACCTCAGTGGGTTGTAAAACGTGTTGGAGAGCTTCTTGGAGATGATGCAAACATCTCGACAGATGTTGGACAGCATCAAATGTGGACAGCACAGTTCTACCCATTTAGTAGACCTCGTCAGTTCATAAGTTCTGGTGGACTTGGAACGATGGGCTTTGGTTTTCCAGCAGCAATTGGTGTTAAAGCAGCAATGCCAGAGAAAACTTCTATTAACTTTACAGGTGATGGGTCAATTCTTATGAATGTTCAAGAGTTAATGACTGCGGTTGAGAAGAAAATCCCAGTTATTAACATTATTTTGAACAATAACTTTTTAGGAATGGTTCGTCAGTGGCAGACACTTTTTTATGACAAACGCCACTCAGAGACAGACCTCTCAGTACAACCAGACTTTGTAAAACTCTCTGAAGCTTTTGGTGGAATAGGGTATAGAGTTACAACAAAAGAGGAGTTCGATGCTGCTTTAAAAGATGCAGTTGAGAAGAATGTTGTTGCATTCATAGAGGTAATTGTTGAGCGTTTCGAAAATGTAATGCCAATGGTACCAGCAGGTGGAAGTCTGTTTAATATGATGTTACTAGAGAAAAAGGAGACAAAATAATGAGCGAAAATAGTGAAAGAAGAGTAGTTTCAGTAATTGTTGTTAATGAAGCAAGTGTGCTCTCTCGCATAACAAACCTTTTCTCTGGACGTGGTTACAACATTACATCTTTAACTGTTGCACCTATTCCAGACACGAAATACTCACGTTTAACAATTGTTACAGCGGGAAGTGTACGTGTAATAGAGCAAATTACTAAACAGCTTCATAAGCTCATACCTGTTTTAAAAGTGTATGAACATGAAGATATGGTAGAAAAAGAGATGGCTATGATTAAAATTCCAATGAGTGAAAACCTTAGTGACATTAATGCACTCTGTGAAGCTTACAATGGAAAAATAGTAAATGCAGGTGAAAACAATGTCATTGCAATGGTTGCAGATGAGCCTCGTCGTGTAGACAACTTTTTAAATGCTATTAAACGCTACAATCCAAAAGAGATTGTAAGAAGTGGTGCTGTAGCACTCGAGAGATAAACCTATGTTACTCAGTGAAATAGCAGAGTTCATTGGAGCAGAATTTAGCTCAAAAGATATTGAGATTACCGCAATGAATACACTGAGTGATGCAAACTCCTCAGAACTCTCTTTCGTGGCTAATACCAAATACATAAAAGAGATAGCTGCTTCACAAGCAGCAGCTATTATTTGTGATGCATCTACTGCAACAGAAGTTTCTCAAGAGACGGTTGCTCTTGTCGTAGAAGATCCTTATTGGCAGATGGCACGTCTTTCAAAATACTTTGCTCCAAAATTAGAAGATAATCACTTAGCAGAAGCTATTATAGGAGAGGGGAGTAGTGTCTCTCCTAAGGCAGAAATTGCTAATGGTGCTACTATTGGTAAGAACTGCTCAATTATGGCTGGTGTCTATGTTGGTTCTGGTGCTACAGTAGGTGACAATACAATTCTTTACCCCAATGTAGTACTCTATAGAGACTGTAAGATAGGAAAAGATTGTATTATTCATGCGGGAACAGTTATTGGAAGTGATGGTTTTGGTTTTGCATCTAACAAGATGGGAATGCATCAAAAAATCTACCATAATGGAAATGTTGTTATAGAAGATGATGTTGAAATAGGCTCTAACACTTCAATAGATCGAGCAGTTTTTGGAACAACACTTATAAAAGAGGGTGTTCGTTTGGACAATCTTGTACATATTGCACATAACTGTGAAGTTGGTGAATACTCTGTTATTGCAGGGCAAACAGGGCTTGCAGGCTCTTCTAAACTAGGACGTTCTTCTATTTTTGGAGCACAGTCAGGAGTTGCCGGGCATTTAGAAATAGCACCATTTAATAGATTTGCAGCACGCACAGGTGTAACAAAAACTATTAAAGAGAGTGGAAAAGTTTTTGCAGGTTTTCCATTTATGGATCACAAGGCATGGCTTAAAATTCAGGTTAAATTGGCTAGACTTATAAAATAAAATTATACAAAGGATATTTTATGAGTAAAGTTATACCTCTAAGTTCTACAAAACAAGGAACAATTTCAATTACAAAAATTGAAAAGCCTTACGGTGAAGAGAGTGCTCCAGTTGCGAGTATTGCTATCTCTTTAAATGGTTCTGGTGAACCAGACTGGAAAGTACATATTCCTATGGATAACTTAGATGAAGTAATTAAAGAGCTTCAATCCCTCAAATAGATTTAATGGTACCTTATGGTAACATGTAAACTCTCAGAAGAAACTTTAGACATTATTACTAACTCTGCGGAGTTAGTAAGTGCTAATGACACAAAAATCACAAAAAGAATGTATATTTTAATGTTTGAAAAATACCCTTCATTCAAGCTTCTATTTAAGGATGCTCCTGAAGATCAGTACATGCGTTTAGCAGAGATTATTTCTGCCTATGCAGTAAATATTAAAAAAATAGAAAAGTTAAAACCGGCTCTAGTTGTTATAGCAGAGAGACATGTACGTTTGAAAATAAAACCTGGTCACTACTATAAAGTTGGAACTGTTTTTATTGAGGCTATGGAAGATGTACTCGGATCTCAAGCTACGTTAGAATTTATAGATGCATGGAGAGAGGCTTATAAATATCTTTCAGATATTTTAATAGAGATGGAGAAAGAGCTCTATTTAGCAAAAGAGCATTAAAGCTCTTTTACAAATGCCTCTATACGTTTAATTCCTTCACGTATACTCTCGATGTCTGTAGCAAAACTAAATCTAAAGTATCCTTCACTACCAAATCCAACACCAGGAACTACTGCTACTTCTTTTTTAGCAAGTAACTCTTGTGCAAAAGTGAGAGAATCATTTGTTAGTGCTTTTATGTTTACAAAGAGGTAAAAAGCACCATCTGGTTTAATAACACTTAAGCCATCAATAGCATTAAAAAGAGTTACAGCTTCATCACGACGAGCCATAAACTCTTTTCTCATCATTTCAATATCTGCATCAGCACTACCATTAAGACCAGCTATAGCTGCCATCTGCGTTACAGAGTTAATGTTAGAAGTACTTTGTGACTGTAGTTTTTTCGTTGCTTTAATAATTTCTGTTTTATGTGCTGCCATATAACCAAAACGCCACCCTGTCATAGCTACAGATTTTGAAAGACCATTAATTGTTACTGTTCTCTCATACATATCCTGACTTACTGCTGCAGCTGATGTAAACTCACCATCATAAATGAGCTTTTCGTACATCTCATCACTTGCTACGATTACATCAGTTCCTTTAAGCACTTCACCTAATGCAGTAAGCTCTTCTTTAGAGTAAACACTTCCTGTAGGATTAGAAGGAGTTGTAAGAACAAGCATCTTTGTTTTTGGTGTAAGAGCTGCTTGTAACTGCTCTGGTGTAATCTTAAAAGCTGTATCATCTTGTGTCTCAATCTCTACTACTGTTCCACCGCAGTATTTTACAAGCTCAGGGTAAGTAACCCAGTAAGGAGAAGGAATAATTACTTCATCTTCATGATCAATAAGTGCTGAAAAAAGATTAAAAAGAGAGTGCTTCGCTCCATTATTTACAATAATTTGCTCAGGAGCATATGTAAGGTTGTTATCGCGTTTAAGTTTTGTAGCGACAGCCTCTTTTAATGCTGGAATTCCATCAACAGCTGTATATTTTGTAAAATCATTATTAATAGCTTCTATAGCTGCATCTTTAATAACCTGAGGAGTACCAAAATCAGGCTCTCCTGCAGAAAAACTCAATATATCTTTACCTTCAGCTTTTAACTCTTGTGCTAGTGTTGTAATAGCTATTGTGATAGATTCAGATAGTGTGTTAATACGTTTTGTTAGCATAGGAATTTCCCTTATAATTATTATGTAAGGCTCCAAAGAGCGCTTACGTTTCTAAATGTTGTGGGAATTATACAAAAATAATGATATATATAAGTTTAGAAGAGAGAAAATTTCTAATTTTTCATAGATTTAATAAAAGATTCGTAGATATGTTCAAGTTCAAGATCTTGTTCTAGTAAATCTTTGTTATCTTCTACGAGAATATGCTCTAAAATTGCAACACGTTTAAGCATGTACTCAAACATCTCTTTATTAATGTCTGGAAGCATATTGTGCATAAATGGATCTTTACAGCGTCCTTTTTCAATAACATGTGCAGGAATACCAATAGCTGTAGAACAGTCAGGCACCTCTTTTACAACAACAGAATTTGCACCAACTTTAGCATATTCACCAATAACAATATTTCCAAGAACTTTAGCTCCCGCACCAATAACAGCACCTTGCTTAATAGTTGGGTGACGTTTACCTTGTGTAAGAGAGACACCACCAAGTGTTACTCCCTGGTAAATAAGGACATCATCTTCAATAACAGCAGTCTCACCAATAACAACACCAGTACCGTGGTCAATAAAAACACGACTTCCTATCTGTGCAGCAGGGTGAATGTCAATATGTGTAAAAATCTGAGTAAGCCCCATAATCATTCTAGCAAGTCTTTTAAAGTTGTTGTTGTAGAGTTTATGTGCAACTCTGTACCATGCTATTGCCCAAACACCTGGATAGTTAAAGAGAAAATCTAGTTTCGAAGTAAGTGCAGGATCGTTTCTGTAAGCATTAGCAAAGTCTTCTCTTATCTCTTTAAAAATTCCCATAAATACCCTTAGTTTGTAGTTCTTAAATAGCCATTTTGTTCAACAAATGTTTCTAATTGTGTAAGTGTATCACTTTTTTCTTTTTCTGTGATAAAACTGCTTTTTTGCAGGTCTATTTTAAGTTTGTTTAAGAGTTCATTTTTGTTATAACCTATAGTGTTTAGAACATTTAAAATACTTTTAGACTCTACTTCATTTGTAATTTTATATCCATTGTCATCAATAACAATTGTATACTCATTTGGATGTGTGAAGAGGTTATGGGCCATTCCAAGAGCTTCTTGATAGGCACCTACATTAAAAAAACCTAAAAAATACTCCTCTTTTTTTAGATCTATATCATGCAAATATAGGGGAGTGTCAGGATTAAATCCTATCTCTCCATCACTATCACAGGTAATATCCCAAATACTTGCTCCCCGAATAGCACCTCTTTGTAAATGGTGTAAAGGCATTATTGGAAAGTGCTGTTTGAGTCCCCAGTAATCTGGAAGTGATTGAAATATAGAAGCATTAATAAGATAACGCTCTTGAAGATTAACCTGAAGCTCTTTTAACTCTTTTGTAGAGATATGAGAAGTTAAGTAGAGCGATTTTTTTATAATGTTATGAACAAGAATCTCTGCGTTTGAACGATCTTGTAAATCTATGTAACCTAAATCAAAAAGTGTTAAGAGTGACTCTATATGATCGAGTGCATCATGAAGGTATTCAATACAGTTTTTTTCATTTAAGTGCTTATAGAGTTCCTTTAACTCCTCAATAAGAGGAGGGTTGCTCTCTTTAAATGCTAAAAGTTCTTCATGGTAGTCTTGTGTAAAGAGCTCTAAGACAGGTGTTATTAAGACAGCATGAGAAGCTACAACATAACGTCCAGACTCAGTAAAAATATTTGGATGAGTTACACCTTTTGCATCCATAATCTCTTTAAGTAAAAAGACAACACTACTTGCAAACTCTTCTGTAGAGTAGTTATGTTCACTCGTGGTTGTATGTTGTTCATAGGAGATGGCTAGACCACCACCTATATTTATGTTAGAAAGTTTTTGTGCACCAAGCATTTTTAGCTCGGCAAAAATATTTCCAGCTTCTCGTAGGGCTCTTTTAATAGGTGCAATATCTATCATTTGAGAACCAATATGGAAATGGAGCATGGTAAAGTGTTCTAATAGTTCTGCTTTTTCTAAGAGTTTTCTAGCCTCAAGTATTTCAGTAGAGGTCAATCCAAATTTTGCATCCATACCAGCACTCTTTGCCCATGTACCACTACCTGTTGAGTGAAGTCTTACACGAATTCCAATTTTGGGAACTTTTAGGTTTGACTCTTTGGCAACGTTAATAATTGTCTTTAACTCTCCCAAGCCCTCAATAGTTACAGTAATGTCATGACCACTCTGTGCTGCAATAAACGCAAGGGTAATCATCTCTCTATCTTTAAAGCCATTAACGGTAATGTTTGCACCACTATTTACTTTACTCATAGCTAAAATAAGTTCCGCTTTACTACCAGCTTCTAAACCATAGTTATAACTTTTCCCCTCTTGTGTCACAGCCTCCACTAAGTGAGGAAACTGGTTGACTTTAAGAGGAAACACAGCTCTAAAGTCTCCCTTATAGTTATTCTCTTGTATAGCAAATTTAAAATGACCATAGAGACTTTGAATCTGTTTTTGTATTAGGTGTGGAAAACGTAGTAGAATAGGACCTCGAACATTGTTTTCGCGAATTTTTTTTGTTATTTCGTAAAGTGAGGGTTTGGACTTATAGTTCAAATGAACTTCATCCCCCTGTACTATAAAGTTGTTGTCAGACCATATTTTAAGACCAAAGTTATTCATGGAGAAATCTCTTAAAGATGAAGTTTTTGGCGGAAGTAAAGATCGATGTCAAAAAACACTTCCCCATTTTGATTTTTAAAACTTAAACGGCTTTTATCGAGTTCATGAATACTTTTTACACCCATAACAGCGAGTAAAACTTTCATACTTTTTATGAGGTTTCTGTGGTAGTTACCAATTTTTTTACCCTGTTTCACAACTAAATAAGATGCTCGTTTCTTCTCATCTTGTGTTGCTAAACCTACTGGACAAACATGAGAGCCAAAACCTGAACACATACGCGCACGAATACAACCACCACTCATCATAAATCCTCTTGCCATACCGACAGCATCTGCTCCCATAGCAAGAGTAATAATAACATCATCTGGCGTTAAAATTTTTCCACTTGCTATAATTTTAATCTCTTCTCTTAAACCATACTCTTTAAGAAGTGTATCAACTATGTAGAGTGCATTGTACGTTGTAAGTCCAACAGACTCCATAAGTTCAAGAGGAGCTGTAGCACTACCTCCTTCACCACTATCTACAGAGATAAAATCAGGAATTGATTTTCCTGCATCTTTTCTTGCTACAATTTTTTGAACAAGCTCTTCAAAATCATTTGCATCAGAAATAACAATTTTAAAACCAACAGGTTTAGAAGAGAGTTTTTGTAATCTCTCTACAAATGAGAGTAAATCTTCTGTTGTGTCAGCATAGGGAAAACGGTTAGGAGAAAAAATATTTTCTCCTTTTGGAACACCTCTGTAGTAAGCGACATCTGCAGTTACTTTATTTCCAGCAAGTTTTCCACCTGTCTGTTTTGCACCCTGTGCAATTTTTATCTCTGTCATGCGACAAAACTTCATTACTTTCTGGTACTTTTCATCATCAAATTTTCCATTGGCATCACGAACACCATAGAGACCTGAACTCATCTGAAAAATAATATTTCCAATACTTTTAGGAACTTCAGAAGGAAATTTTTCTAA
>Ga0256843_1002125_pt1 | contig 14775 bp, 11 predicted proteins | sample AlvinellametaG_FD_191572 | JGI IMG/M metagenome (GOLD analysis project Ga0256843, IMG submission 191572) | Pompeii worm associated microbial communities from hydrothermal vent at the East Pacific Rise, Pacific Ocean - Alvinella | ecosystem: Host-associated > Annelida > Integument > Unclassified ... | reverse complement strand
GTACCAAATTGACCATCATCTCTTCATGGGTCGGTCCGAGAACAAAATCATTGTCCTTTCTGTCTTTAAAGCGCAACAGCTCTTTACCATACTTTTCAAAACGCCCACTCTCCTGCCAGAGGGATGCGGGAGTGACAAAAGCAAGACTTACCTCCTGGCAGCCTGCGCTGTCAAGTTCCTCTTTGACCACATTTCTTACTTTATCGAGTACTCTCTTTCCCATAGGGAGAAAGTTGTAAAGCCCGCTTCCTCCTACAGACTGTATGAATCCGGCACGGATCAGGTAGATATGGCTTGCCAGTGTTGCATCATTGGGTGTCTCTTTGGTTGTCGGTACTAATAGTCTGGAAAATCTCACGCGTTGTATCCTTTGGTATGATGATCATTTTTATATTGTTTGAAATCTACATGTTCGGTATCGATATTGAACATTTTTTTCACTGCTTCAATACAGTTGGCATTTTTCTTCTCTGTTGAAGATTTACGTAGGTTCTGTGTAGGATCATGCAGAAAACGGTTGAACATCTGATGTGCCATTTTACGCATATTCTCTTCATACTCCTTGGGAACAAAACCTTTTTTCAAGGCACGCTGCATCTCTTTTTCAATAGCAGCTGAGACATGCTCACGCATCTGCTTGATGACCGGTTCGATAGAAAGCGCTCTAAGCCAGGCATAAAACTCATCGGTGTAGTGTTCTACAATCTCCTGTGCACGGATCGCCTGCTCCTGTCTCATTGCATGGTTCTCATTGGAGATGGAACGCAGATCATCAATACGGAAAAGTTCCAGTTTGGGAAGATCCATATCTGCGATATCTCTTGGAATTGCCATATCGAACCAGTGTCTTGGCAACGTTTCATTTTCTATCAACTCCTGGGTAATGACCGGGTCGGGAGAAGAAGTTGCGGAGAAAAGAAGACGGTAACGGTTCAGATATTTTGGAAGGTTCTCCATCGTATCTGCTTTTACATTTTCTCCCAATGATTCAGCCACTTTTTCTACTTTTTCAAGATCACGTCCGATGAGAACAACATCACACCCGACTCTAAGCAGATGTTTTGCAGCAAGCACACCCATCTCCCCTGCTCCGACGACGATCCCCTTCATACCCTGAATATTGTCACCCAGTATCTTGTGAGCCTGCGCTACAGCTACAGATGCAATGGAGATAGGATTTTGAGAAATATTGGTCGCATTACGTACCTCTGCCGCACATTTGACTGCATAAGAGATAACACGGTTGAGTTTACGCCCTGCCGTACCGTTTTGAAAAGAGAACTTGAAGGCATCTTTCACCTGTCCGGTAATTTGAGACTCTCCAATGACGAGGGAATCAAGTGATGAGACAACAGAGAAGATATGTTCTATTGCTTCCTCGTCATCATAGCGTTTTGCCGTACTCTTAAGCTCATAAAAGTTCAGATCACTCTTTTGGCTCATCAATCCCAGTACAGCATGGTAACTGGAAAAATTGTCACGCGTTGCCAATACCACTTCAACCCTGTTACAGGTAGAGACTACAAATGCTTCATGAATGAACTCAAAATGGGTCAACTGATCAAGAAATGTCTTCTTCTCTTCATCATTGGCAAAGGCAAGCTTTTCACGCATTGCCAATTCACAGTTTTTATGGGAAAAACTAACCACCTGATAGTACATCAAAACTCCCTGTCTATCATTTCCATTGCGATCTCGGAGAGAGCGTTTTCACCAAGCTCATTCATCAACTCAACTGCTTCATCAATAAGTTCACGTGCCTGAGCGTAACACTTCATCAGGACTTGACGCTCCTGCATCTGAACCATGATCCAGTTCTGATCCTCTTTGGAAAGCACTTTGCCATGCATTGCTTTGAGTTTCTCTCTCCCTGTTTCATCCAAAGTTTCATACAGATAAATATACGGCAGAGTCGTCTTGCCTTCAACAAAATCATGCAGTGCCGGTTTTCCCAGTGTTGCACTGTCCGCTGTAATATCCAACAGATCATCGATCATCTGGAATGCCAGACCCAGATTACGTCCATAGATCATAAAAGGCTGCTTCGGTTTACCTGCCAAAACTGCTGCTGCCCCTGCACTAGCTTCAATAAGCGATGCTGTTTTTTGGTAGATCATCTCCAGATAAACATCTTTATCAACATTAAATGCTTTAGAGAGGGAGACATCTTTTAACTCTCCAAGACTCAATTGTACAACAGCATTCGAAATGATCTTCGAAACTTCTGTAGAGATATTATTGAGTTCAAAAAAACCTTTTGAGTATAGAATATCACCCAGCATGATCGCTGTTTTATTTCCGTAGAGCGCGTTAAGTGAAGGTTTGTTCCTGCGGGTATAGGCATCATCTATTACATCATCATGCAACAGACTTGCTGCATGGATCATCTCTACAATAGCAGCTGTTTTGATAACAGGGAGAGAACTCCCCGCAATTTTCAAAATGAGTTTGGCACGCAGACGTTTCCCGTGTGGCAGTCTATTATAAAGCGTGGATACCTCTTTGTCATTGAGTTCGGTAATGAACTGTTCTATCTTTCTTTCGACGGCACTTAGCATTGCTGTCCTTCCATATATTTATATCTTGAGGTGAATTGAATGGCAATAATTATATCCAATTAGATTTAATGTATATAGGCTTCGATCTTTTGCGGTTTTCCCAGATAGTACCCCTGCATATAGGTAATCCCCAATGCTTTCACCTCTTGATAAACCTCTTCTGAAGAGACATATTCCGCTACAACTTCATATCCCAGGGTATCTGCAAGTCTCTTGATCGACAAGATCACCTCTCGTGCACGCTCTTTTTGGGTAATCAACCCCTGGATCAATCGACCATCCAACTTCAAAATATCTATATCCAAGTGGATGAGATAGTTATAGTTTGAATATCCGCTTCCAAAATCATCAATAGCGATCTTTGAACCATACTGTCTCAACACGTTAAAGATCTCATTTACCTTGTCATAATCTTCAATCTCATTCTCTTCTATAATTTCAAAGGTCAAACGATATGCGACCTCTTTATGCTCTTCCAGATAGTGTGTGATCATTTGCATCATATCATTGTTATAAAGGTCATTCAGGTCAAGGTTTACCGAAAATTCTATATCTTTATGTGTCTCAAGCATATCAAAGACCTTTTTCAGGACCAGTTTGCTCATTTTGATATATTGGCTGGTTCCCTTGATAATATCGATAAACCTTGCAGGAGAGATCAATATCTCCGGATCATCTTTATCTATCAACCGTACCAGTGCTTCAAACTTCTGTATCTCAGATGTCCGGGTATTGACCACAGGCTGATAATAACAGACAAGACGCTCCTCTTCCAACGCTTCTTTGATATAGTCCATATTACGATGTCTGATCTCTTTTGAAGTGCTTACATCTAAAATGGAAAGACGGTTTTTCCCTCTGCTCTTTATTTTGAGAAGTGCTTCATCCAGCATATGCAGTACATGCTGTATCTCTACAGTATCATCCGGGATCTCCATAGCACTGATAGAAAAGGTCAGACGTACCTTCTCACCATCAACATGGTACTTCTTCTCCCTTGCCTTTTCAAATACTTTTTCTGCTATTTCTTTCAGGTTCTCATTTTTTCCAAAATAGACAAAGAACTCTGCTCCACCTATACGTATGATCGAAGCATCTTTAGGCAAAAGAGATCGAAGTGTCATAACAAACTCTTTGAGAACCATATCACCTTTTTCATATCCATAGAGACGATTGATCTCTTTAAACTCATCAATATCGATCAGCATTGCATGATACTGATCAACTCTGTTACGGTTAAAGAACTCCTCCATCGCCAATTTTGTCTGGGCAGTAGTCAGAGGATCGTAAAGTACTTTTTTTCTCAAATGATAATATCTGTATGAGATGAACAGTAACACCAGAAAACTGACAATAAGAAAAATCTGCATCAATCGTATAACACTGTTTAAAGGAGAATTGAAATTCTCAATATATTCTCCATACCATTTGGAGAGATCCAGCACAAGCAGTGCTTCGGTTTTCCCTTCCAAAACTATGGGGTACAGTAAAGAGAGCCATACTCCCTTAACTTCATCTTTCTGCTTGACAATTTCTACTTTATGGTCACGGTAAACTTCATCGAATACCTTACTCTGAGGAAAGAAGATCGTTTGGTACTCCTCCTTCTCATCTCCGGAACCATCAAGAAGAAAACGATAGTGATCTTTTTTATCCTTCTTCAATAAAAATATGTACTGATACTTGGGAATCAGAAAGATCTCAAGCATTTCATTGAACTGTTCTCTCAATACTGGATCAAGAGATAAACTCTTTTCTATTTCACCATGGGTCTTTTTCTTGATCCACTCGGCAATATGATGTGCATAGATCTCTGTTTTGAATATCTCTTCAGTCTTTAGTTTATCCGTACTCTGATAAACCATATACTGCAGATAGACAGCCAAAGCGATCAACAGAAGAAGAAGAAACCATATAAACCTGTTGGTATTTCGGTATATCTGCTTCATAAACTATCCACAATGAAGTGTTCATACTCTTTTGGCAGCTCAATATGATGCTGTTTTAATCTCGGCCTTATAAAGAGTAGTTGGGACCTTCCTTTTTTCCAATAAAGGGCACCTACGATATAAGGGGACTCCTTCAAGAGATGGTAATCTGTAGCAAACATAATCACACTGTCCCTCTTTTTCTCATGCTTCAGTATATCATGTACCCTTACATAGCTATGGTTGTTCCCCACAATCACAATATCTGCCTCTTCCGGTTTTTCTACCACAATGATCTGTTTGGAAGATTTGAAAATATCCCGTAACTCCCTATCCGGTGTATAGACTTTGACCTTCTCTTTATGCAGCATGGCATAGAGGATTTGATGATATATCTTCAGTGTACTCTGTGCATCGGCTGCAAAAAGTTGCCCATACAGCAACATGATCAGGAGTATGGTTTTTTTCAAAATAGATACTCCAACTCAAGTGTTACACGTCTGTCTATCGGTGAGATGGAAAGCGGTTCTGCAGGGGTAACACTATAACCCAAAGAATTAGGGACAATATCATAACGATAGAGACTACTCTCCTTTGCTTTATCCAGTAAATTATCACCTTTGAGCGTCAGAGTCAGACTATCATTGACATTCCATGTGATAGAACTGGTCCAGTCATAATAGTTTTTCCAGTCCAGACTATTCCTGTGCCATACTACGCCATTATAGAAGTCAAAACTGTCATATGTATTGAAAAAACTGATATATCCGCTAATATCGTGCAATAGATCGATGTTGAAAATATCTTCATAGCGGGCATAATAGAGCTGCAGATTTACTTGATTGTCCTGATCGAACTTGTAGTCATACTCAAATATTGATGTAAAATATTTGGTCTCATTTTCTGAGCCAAGTGTCGTTTGCATGAGACTGTCCTCATCTTCCATCCAATTCAGGATCAGTCTGATACGCTGCTTCTCCCAGCGATATGCCACTTCCTGAGTAATCCCCAGTGTTGTCTGGGGTTTAATATCTGAAGATAGCTGTGGAAAGAAGTAACGGACCAGTGGTTCAAGTGCTACTTGTGTACGGTAAAGATAGGTTTTATAGCTCCATTTCTCATTTGTGAAGATATATCCCAAACGTAAATGAAGCAAAGAGTCATCTGCAATACCTCCATTTCTGTCTATATCACTGTATGAAATACCTAATGTTAAAAGCTGCTCAGGTGTCAAAGCATATTGATCCTGAAAGAAAATGGATGTGATCCGTTCCTTGTTAAAAGAAGGAAGTGAAACTGTCTGACTATCAACTTTTACAGAATCAAGTGTTTTATACCTGTTTTTTATCCCTGCATTGAGATGATGGTTACCAATCACTTTTTTATAGCTCAGCTCACCAGTCAGTGTTGAATTCTCTGTAGTGGCATTAAAACTGTAGCGAGGATAAGGATAGGTCCAGATAATCGGTTGGTCATCACTCTCCTGCATATCCATCTTCAACCAGTCATAAGAGACAAGAAAATGCCAATTTTCTGAGAGACTAATACTATAATCCGTATGCAGATTTGTATAATCTATCTCCGATGTCAATGGTGTCGCGTCCCAGCTTGCTCCTGCAAGGGAATCAGTATACTTCTTCATGATCTGTAAATGAAACATTTGTGTTTCTGTTTTCAGGTAGGCAAAAAGCTGTAGTCTTTCAAAATCTCTGCTTAAAGGTGTTGGCGTGCCATTGTCAACTTTCTCTCTTTTGGCATCTGTGTGTGAAAGATTGACCATATAGGAAAAATCTTCTCTTGCTTCCCCGTAACTGACAGTCTGCATATTGTAGCCTCGACTGCCTCCAATAAGGTTCATTTTACCACCGCTGTCACGCGCAGGATCTTTAGAGTAAAGAAAGATCGTCAAAAATGCCGGCTCTACGGAAGACTCCAAAGAGGGTGTCATATAGTAAAACTCAATATGGTCGACAAAGTCGATGTTGACATCACCATACAGTAAAAGACCACTTCCGGCCCACCCCTGTGTAACTTCTACCCCATCCACATAAAGACGAATGAAGTTACTTCTGTATGCTTCAACATTTCCGGACATTAATGGATCTGTAACTGCATAGCGGTTTTCATGGTAATAGATGACCGGTGTTGTTTTAAAAACATCCTTCAAGGTTTTTGCATGCATTTTTTCCAGTTTCTCTCTGGTAAAGAGGATCAAATGTCCTTTATTCGCATCTATCGTTCTCTGGCTCAATACATTTTTATGATTATACTCTTCCAAAAGTGTATCGACATCAGCAGAGATAAGTGGTGAGCCCAGGAGCAAATAGAAAAAAACAACTCTCCTGTATCCCCAGATGGCCATATATATTTGTTTCATAGTTTGTATGATCCCTCCCCGGATTATTCTCTTATTATATCGACATGCATCTAAATATACTTTTAGTCTATCTCATTACAATTAAGAAGAATTATGCAGTATGAGTCTTCATTATCCATTTTCAATAATTAAAGAGGTTTTACCATGACTACACCATCGATTTTTCATCTGCTTACCCAAGAGTACTCCCTTGTTTTGGTAACGAGTGAAGATGATATACGGGCACTTAAGGAAGTAAGGAGGAAAACACTTTTAAATGCCTATCAGAACCTTGCCAAGATAGAAGATGAAGAGACCTTTCTCTATAACAAAGATGACGAACAATCCTTTATCTATCTGCTTAAACACAACCCTACAGAAAACTATGTTGGTACGATACGGGTATTCTTTGTCAATCCAAACACTCCTATACAGAAGATCCCCCTGCAACTTTATGGCAATGTCCAAAATATAGACCATCTCGTTGCAGAACATCCTGTCTGTGAAGTCTCCAGACTTGCACTCGCTTCCGATCTGGAACCCTATCCCGGACTCTCCGCTTTGCAGCTGAGGACTTCGTTAACGATGGGATTGATGTCAACCATTGGTATTAACATGTTCCTCTATCAGTGTAACAACATCTTTTCTATCATGGAGCCGGCACTCTTTCGTATATTGAAAAGACAGGGGATCCATTTTCAACAGATAGGCCCTGCTGTAGAGTATTATGGCATGAGGATCCCCCATATGATCAAAAGAGAAACTTTGATTACAGGTTCCAAAGAGATGCTTGGAGAGATTACACTTTTCTATCTCAGACAACTTTGTCATGCCCCCGAAAAATTTCATCAATTCATTGAGACACATCCCTATCTCAACCATTCTGATCTGCGCTTGGAGGAGATTTGCAGGATTTTTAAAGAGTATGGAGAGAAGGTCACTGTTCCATTTCTGCTCGAACATACCTGAGCTAAGCCTCTTTAACCCGGTAGATAACAGCATAAAGCAGAGGCACATAAAAGAGGTTCAGTACCGTTGCCCAGGCAATCCCGAACCCTAACGATACTGCCATAGGCTGCAGAATAAGTGCCTGCCCGCTGGCAAAGAACATGAGAGAAGAGAGCCCAAGGACAGTTGTAACCGATGTCAGAATAATTGGACGCAGACGCATACCCGCTTTCTCGACCATCTCATCAAAATTTCTACTGCCCTTGATAAAATCCAACATGATCAATCCGTCATTGACCACAACACCTGCCAGACCGATAAGTCCCATCACTCCCGGAAGCGTCATATGGATTCCCATGATCTTTGTCCCTACAAGCGCACCAAGTACCGATAAAGGTATCGTGGAGAGAATGATCAACGGCAAGACCAGAGAATTGAACATCCATACCAGTGTGATAAAGATAAGAAAAACAGCGATCACAGCTGCCTGCATCATCTCTTTTTTAAGCTTTTTATTCTCTTTCTCCTCTCCCTTGACAATAACATTCACCCCCTCTTTCTCTATTTTCTGGAGCAGAGGCGCGATCTTTTCCATCACTTCACCAGGAGTCACGACACTCTTCTCTACCCGTGCAAAGACAGAACGTACTTTGTCTCCATCCTCTTTAAAGATCTTGACAAAACGCTTCTGATAATAGAAGTCACAGATATCTCCCAGTCTGACCACATATTTTCCATCCGGTGTAGTTAAGGTAAAGTTGGCAATATCTTTACTCTTTTTCTTGTAGGCATCCTCTATTTTAATACGTACCAACCCCTTCTCATTAAACATTTTGGCATATTCCGCTTTGAGAAAAGCCCCACGCAAGGTGTTGACAACAAATGTTTCCGTAAAACCAAGCTGCTGTCCGTATTCATTCACACGAAGCTTCAACTCTCTTTCACCCTCATTGGCATTGGTAGACACATCTTCTACACCTTTCATCATGGAGAGGTTTTGTTCGACAAAATGAAGCGCATGAAGCATTTTTTTCTCATTGTCCGCACTGAAGCCTATCTCAATATCATGACTGACAATGCCCGTCTGCTGAACATAGACATTGAACTCTTCATAAAGTTTCTTTCCATTGCGTTTTTTCTCTTTAAACAGATCGATCACTTTTTTTTGAATATCCTTGGCGATCTCCTGTGCTTTTCGTTTACGGATCATATCACTGTCATCATATTCCAGAGAGAAGATCGGGTTGATATACTTGTCAAAAAAACTCTCAGGTGCTTTCTCATGCAGGTTGACAAAGATCTGGAAGAGGTTGTCACCTATCTCGAAACTGGCATCGGGATTGAACTTGAAACCGATCACGGAAGTGACCGAATCAACATCATTCTTATCCAGAACTTCCAAGAGACGCTCTTCTATCTGTGTCACATAAGCTTCTGTCTCTTGCAGATCATGGTTAATATCGATCTTTCCGTTCACATAGATCTGCTGGGCATCAAACTCAGGAAAGAGCTGAAATTTTATTATGGACGCCATGCCCGCAGTAGCGACTACAATAAAAAGTACCAGAGATATAAGAGACTTTAACTTCTGATGAAGCAGTCTCTTCAGTAACACCTTATAGTTATGAATGAACTTTTTCCAAAAACCACCCTCTTCATCTATTTTTTTCACACTCCCCATACTAAAAAACTCTTTTGCATGCAGTGGCAGGAAATAGAACGCTTCAAAAAGGGAAGAGAGCAGAAGAATCGAGATCATTACAGGAAGTACCTGCATGAACATCCCCATCTTTCCACTCATAATAAGCAGAGGGAGGAAAGCGAAAACGGTTGTCAATGTAGCTGTCAAAACAGCAGGGAACATCTCTAAAGCACCATCTATGGCCGCTTCCCTGGGACTTTTACCCATCTCCATATGCCGGTAGATATTCTCAGCCACTACGATCGCTTCATCCACCAACATCCCCAGTGCGATCAGTGCACCAAGCATAGTGAGCATATTGAGTGAATACCCTATGAGGTCAGCTGCGATCAGCGTAATAAAGAAAGAAGCCGGAATACCAATGGCAACAACCCAGGCAATACGTACATTGACAGAGAGGAAGAGAGCCAAAAAAACAAGGATCAAACCAAAAAGTATATTGGAGGAGACCAGATTGAGACGATTCTTGACCCAAACAGAAGTATCGGTATAGGCTTCAAAGGAGATATCCGGGTACTTCTGGCTGTAAGCTTTTAGGATCTGCCGTATCTGTTTGCTTAAGGCAATTGCATTCCCCTCTTTTGTCTTGTTGACATTCAAAGAGATATTGGGTTTGCCATTAAAGTGGGAGATCTGTACAGGATCACCCAATCCTATTTTAACCTGAGCGATATCTCCCAGTCTTACATGCTTGCCATCCACACTCAGCAATGTATCTGCAAGGGCATCTGCTGATTTTTCTCCGTTGATCGTAGAGATATAGAGATGATCGCCTGCTTCGTCCAGTGTTCCTGCAGGAAAAATAGATGACAACTGAGAGATCGCATGATAGACAGACTGTTTACTTAAACCATAAGCCTCCAGCTTTTTTGGATCAAGTATAACAAGGACCTCTTCATCCGCATCACCTCTAATGACAATACCACTGAGGTCTTTGATAAGTGCCAACCGCCCTTTCAGATCATCTGCCACATCCAGTAATCTCCGCTTGGAGACATCTCCTGAAATGGCAACCAAAAGCAGAGGATAGTCATGTACCACTATTTTGGCAATAGGTTCATCCATATCCGAGGGAAGATCACGACGGGTGTTGGCAATGATATCTTTGACATCGGAAAGCACAAGCTGTTTGTCATTGCCGGGTTTGATATCTGCCTTGATCGAAAAAAGACCATTTTGGATTGTTGTATAGATCGTGTCTATCTCAGAGAGGCTTTTGAGTTCATCCTCTATCTGTTTGACTACCATTTTATCAAGTACATCCGCACTTGCACCCACATATCCGCCACTGATACTGATCTCATCCAGTGTAGAAGCGGGAAAAATCTCTTTTGCAATGTTTTGGTAGGCAAAAACAGCAAGAAGGAGCATAAAAACCATCAAAATATGGTTCAGGATCGGCCTGTCAACCGCAAAGGTAATAAAACCGCGCATTCCTTTTACTCATCCCCGATAACGAAGATCGTATCAGTTACCCGATTTTTGAACTTGAGTGCCTCCACATTCTGCTCCAGGATCTTCTTTTCCGCTTTAAGTGCTTCCACCTGACGGTAGATCTTGTTGACCTTTTTACTCTCATAATAGATCTGATTACTCAAATATATTTTAATAAGTGTCAATATCAAGGTGATAGCCATGGTAATAAGAATAACACTCAGCATTCCCAGAGTAATACCGTTTGGGGCTTTTCTCTTCTTGGCAGTCATGCGTGCGTATCCTTAAAACGGAAACTACGCAGTTTGGCAGAACGGCTTCGGGGGTTGATCTTCAACTCCTCTTTTGACGCAGTGACAGGTTTACGGGAAAGTGGTTTACCTAATTCATGGTTCTTTCCACAGGTACACCGCATCGCATGGGGATCACAGATACATGCAGTTGACCACTTCTTGAAACGGTTCTTTACCAGTCTGTCTTCCAAAGAATGAAAGGTAATCAGAGAGATGACCTCCCCGGGATAATGCTTTGCTTCTATCGCATCAAGCAATCCTTCTATTTCACCAAGCTCATTGTTCACTTCGATCCGTATTGCCTGGAACGGCAGTGTCGCAGGATGGATCTTTCCTCCGGAAGGGATGACTGTCTTAATAATCGCACTCAACTCTTTGGCACTCTCTATAGGCTTTTTTGCCCGAGCATTGATGATCGCTGCTGCCAGTTTTCTGTAGGAACGAACTTCACCATAGGCATCAAAAATATATTCGAGCTTCTCTTTCGGATAGGTATTGACCACATCATAGGCACTCAAAGGTGCAGAAGCATCCATACGCATATCAAGGGTTTCCGACTCAAAAGAGAAACCTCTCTCTTTCTTGTCAAGCTGTAAAGAGGAAACACCGAAATCTGCCAACAGTGCTGTAATCGGTGCTTCTTCCAGAGTAGGCAAAACCGTTGCAAATGTTCCTTTGTAAAAAGTACTTCTTTCCGAAAAAGGAGCCAGTCTCTCTTTGGAGAATGCCAACGCCTCCTCATCCCTGTCAATCCCGATATGTTTCAGCTGCGGATAATGTTGCAGTATTTCACTGCTGTGCCCGGCATATCCCAGTGTACAGTCAACAAAATATCCCTCAGGGACTCCATTGAAACTTTCCAATACTTCATTTAATAAAACCGGTATATGTGGACTATTCACATCTTCCCCTTCATCAGTCTCTATCTCTATCAACTGTCACTATCAAGTAAATTGGTATAATAGCGAAATAATCCTAACAAAGGTTTCTACAAATATTATGGACAAGCACCTCATAGAAGACATCCAGCGTATCTCTCACTCCCTGTTCGAAAAGAATTTTTTTGGCGTTTATCATGGCTCCATTTCAGCCAGAGTAGCCACCAGCAGTTTTATTATTAACTCAAAAGACACTATTCTCAATGAAGTGACAGAAGAGTCTCTCGTACGACTGGACTGTCAAAAACGTGACTACCGTTGGAGCCTTGCCAATACCGATGTGCATATTCATGAACATATCTACGAAAGCATTCCCAATGCCAAATATGTCAGCTACACCATGCCCCCTTATGCTACTGCCTATTCACTGAAGCATGGGAAAGTCTCCCCCCAGGACTACTATGGGAAACGTATCCTTGAAGAAGTCGTGGTCTATGATCCCAAAAATTTTGACAGCTGGATCGAGCGTGCACCATATGAGGTCTCACAGTTTTTCCAAAAACATGACACCCACCTGCTCCTCATCAAAGGATTTGGGCTGATTGCATACGACAGAGATATCACAGAGATGGCAAAAAAAATTGCAATTTTGGAGAATTCCTGCCGACTTCTTGCACTTAGTGCCAACCTGTAAAACAATCGTCAAGCTTCACAAATGTGTAAAGCAACCATATGTTATACTTTTTCATTATACCTTAGGATATGTGCATGAATCAGACCAAAAAACGTTTAAGTATCATCAACCTTGCTATCTCTATTGGAGATACTGAAACGATCCAACTTCAAATATTGAAACTTGCACCACTTAAAAGTGATGAGAAGATACAAGAGATCATTCGAGGGCTTCAGGCAGAAAACTATGCTCAGACACAGGCGCTGATCACCACTTACATAGAAACACCTACAGAAGAAATCGTCCAACGTGCTATACAACATGAAATACTGACACCCGAAGAGGAAGAGGAGATCATTGAAGAGTTCGACCTATTTAAAGTCAAACCCGAAGTGGAAGAAGAAGAGATAGAAGAGGTTCTTGATCTCGATACTTTCCAAAGTACACCCAAACCCAAAAAAACAACACATGAGATAGACTATGACTCTTTACTCAATCTCAAAGGAGAAGATGTTCTCCCCAATAATATCAATATTGAAGAGAAAACCCTTCCCCCTGAAGATGACTTTTTTACCAATACCCCTGATGAGGAAAAGTATAACTATACCCAGGTGATCGAAAAAGATGATTTCTTCGATACCGCATCATCAGAATCAAAAACAGGTATGGAGGAGAAGCATAGCGAACCGGAACTTGACGAACTGATATGGCAAACCACAGAAAGCCAAAGTGAAGAAGAGACCGATCAGACAGAAATCGATATGCCAATCGATACGCTTAACACAATTACAGAAGAGAAGCCTCAAGAGACAGACAGTTCAATCTCTATAGAAGAGATACAAGAACCTGTTACCCCTGTAGAGATACCAAAAAGGAAAATAGAGCCGGAACCATCCGAATATGAGCCTATCCCCTATATTGACCAGAAACTTAAAAATATGTTGACCCAATATCCTCCTCTGAATACCCCTGAAAAAAGCTATGCCTCTGTTGATGCCTGGCTGATGAAAATAAGTAATGAGGGGTATACGGAAAAAGAGATTGAAGAGATGATCGACTTTATTCAAAAGCTTTCTCTGGAAGAAGAGAGAAAAGCGGAAGCAGCACAACTACTGCTTGTCACTGCAGCAACACAATCCAAATATGCACAGTTCATGCTGGCCCGTTCACTCTTCAAAGGAGATATTCTTGAAAAGAACCTTCCTGAAGCATTTACCCTCATCAACCGTCTTGCTATGGATGATGACTATGCAGAAGCGATCTGCGATCTGGGACAGCTTTACGAGTATGGTGTAGGTATCGATAAAGATAAAAAGCGTGCAGAGGAACTCTACAAAGAGGCAATGGAGCTTGGTATCAACCGGGCAAAGCTCCATTATGAACGTTTACAAAAAGAAAATAAAGGTCTTTTCTCTTTCTTCAAACGTTAAGAGACAACAACAATCGGAAAACCTAGTTTTCTATGTTCAAGAGGGAGGAAACACCTTCATATGCAACATCCATCATTCTGTCAATCTCAGCCTCTGTAATGATATAAGGAGGCATAAAATAGATCACGTTGCCAAGTGGTCGCAATAAAACCCCCTCTTGCAATCCATACTGATATATCTTCAGCCCTATACGCTCTTTTGCCTCGTAGCCCTGCAGTTCTACTGCGGCGACCATACCCTGTTGCCGTACCTCTTTGACATTTTCCAATGTTTTGAAATGCTGTAGTTTCTCGGCCATATACGCACTCTTTTTAAGGTTTTGACAAAGGATATCCTGATTTTCAAAAATATCAAGCGTAGCCAACGCGGCACTGCAGGCTAACGGGTTTCCTGTATAACTGTGGGAATGTAAAAATGCTTTATAGTCATTATAATCACAATAGAATGCACTGTAAACTTCATCTGTTGTCATAACGACAGAAAGGGGGAGATATCCTCCGGTCAACCCTTTTGAGAGAGTCATAAAGTCCGGAGAGATGTTGGCATGTTCGCATGCAAACATTTTTCCTGTCCTC
>Ga0256843_1002124_pt1 | contig 14781 bp, 15 predicted proteins | sample AlvinellametaG_FD_191572 | JGI IMG/M metagenome (GOLD analysis project Ga0256843, IMG submission 191572) | Pompeii worm associated microbial communities from hydrothermal vent at the East Pacific Rise, Pacific Ocean - Alvinella | ecosystem: Host-associated > Annelida > Integument > Unclassified ... | reverse complement strand
TCCATGCCGTGGCAAAATACGAAATAACCCCGGCAATTATCCATACGGATAATGTTTTCATTTTATTAAACTCCATATCATTTTAAATGCTATTATATATAAAAGTATACCGATTATTTTTTTAATTTGATGCTGATTCAGTTTAAAATGCATAAAATAATTACCTATGTATCCTCCGAGCACGGCTCCTAATGCCGCAATTGTTAAAATCAGCCAGTCGAATTTTACGAAACTCATATATGTTAAAAATGCCGCAAACGTTGAAAAAGGAATTACAAAGCTCATAGTGACGGCCAGTTTTTTCGCGTCAAATCCTAAAAGTATCATAATAGGCATAAGTAAAGCGCCGCCCCCTATACCTAAAAGTCCGCTTATAAAGCCTACTACGGCTCCTATCAGCACCATTACCCACTGTTTGTCGTATTGAAATTTCTGCTCTTTTTTCCCAAATAAAATCATACTGCCGCTGAATAGCAAAAATATTGCAAACAGCCATTTTACCTCATGTACGGGTATGTGTTTTGAATACATTGCTCCAAGAGGGGCGAAAGCTGCAAGAGACACTGCCAAAGGAAGAGCGAATTTGATATCAAGTACTTTTCTTTTTATATTCATAATTGTGGCGGTAATGGTGGTGGACGTGTTTACGAAAAGACCTATTGCTTTTGCAAAATTAAATTCAATTCCCATCCAGTGCATTACAGGCACCATCGCCGTTGCGCTTCCGACTCCGCCGAGTGCAAAAAAAGCGCTTAAAACGGTTGAAATCAGAAAAATTTCTAAATAAAACATTTTAAACCTTTTGATTAATTTATGGAAAATAAAAGAAAAGACAACCGGAAAATTTTAATTTTCCAGAAATTTTTTGGCTTCACCGCCTTTTAACTTAGCCATAAGCTCAAGCAGACCTTCTTCTAAAAATTTTGCATTAAAACCATTTTCTTTAAGAAAGGCTGCTGCAAAAGGTGAACGCCCTTTGCCGGGGCATGCCGTTACTATCAGTTTGTCTTTTGGAAGTTTGTCAAGGTTTGATTCCAATTCTTCCGGCGTCATTTCCGTTGTAAATTTAAGACCCCAAACTTTTTTTTCAAAAGGCATTCTTATATCTATCAATACAGCTTTATTTTCTTTATAAAGCTTTAAAAATTCTTCTATATTAGTTCTTAATTCATTATATCCGGCAGGTGTTGCGTATTTGAGCATATATTCTCCTTTAATTATTTATTTTTTATCTTCAATTTTTTCAAAAACATTTGTTTTTTTATTTTTAGGATCTGTTGAATAAGCTATCATTGGAACATATACAAGTGTTAATAATGTACCGATTAATAATCCACCTACGGCTACATCTGCAATAGGTGAAAGTCTTTCAAGCCCTATGGCTTGTTCAAGGGCAATAGGAATCATTCCGGCTATTGTTCCGAAAGCAGTCATCATTACAGGTCTGAATCTTACTTTGATAGCCGTAATAGCGCTTTCAAACGGAGTTTTACCTTCTTTTTCGAATTCTTTATAAAAGTCTATTAAAAGTACTGCGTTTTTGATAATAATACCGAAAAGCAGCAGCAAACCTACCATACTAGGCATACAGGAAGGTTTGTGTGCAATTAACAGTGCCCAGCTTCCCCCAATCATTGAAAGCGGAAGCACTATTATCATAATAAGCGATAATCTCAATGACTGATATACGACCATCAGTGTCATTATAAGGATAATTACACCGATAGCAACTGCTTTTATCAGTCTTGAAAATGCGTCGTTAAGCTCTTTCATATCACCCTGCTGAGAATAGTGGGTAATACCGTGTTTATGCAGTAATTTATCGGCATCGGTGGTAATTTTACTGATAGGTCTTTTAACCCTGTAAGCCTGTGCTTCAATTGCGTACTGTAAATCAAATCTGTCGATTTTATTGTATGTGAAATGAGTTTTTATTTTCGCTACGGCGCTAAGAGGAATTACTCCTTTTGGCGTATCAATAGGAAGGAGTTTAAGCGTTTGTATGTTTTTGCCGAAATCTCCCGCAAATCTTACCCTTACAAACTGTACGTTCATAGAGCTTAATTTACTTGAAATTGCCGCCGGCTGATCTTTAAGGGCTATTTGGTAAACAATTGCTCCAGGAGTCAGACCGTAGCTTAAGGCTTTGTTTTTATCAATTTCTATAACTGCTTCTTTATAGTCTTTATCCCAACTTATCTGGGTTGTTGTAAGCCCCTTAATGTTTTGTATGATTTTTTCTGCTTCATGTGCAAGTTTAGGCAGATCTTGATAATTGTCGCTTCTAAATTGTACGGCTAAAGGAGCTGAAATTGTAGAAAGCGCAGTTGCACCGAAATCGAATACGTTTAGGTATTTGATTCCTTCGATTTTGGCAAGCTGATTTCTTACTTCGTTTTCAAGCTGCCATATAGTTTTTTTTCTGTGAAATCTGTCTACGGCTATAATTGTCATCATTACACTGTTTCCGCTTCCGCCTCCCCCTATTGAAAGGACTCCTTTTTCTGTACCGATGGCAACAGAACTTTGTACCAGCCAAGGCTGTTTATTAAGCCATTTGAAAAATGGTTTAAGTCTGTTTTCACTTTCGTTTGCGTTTAAATTACTTGAAAATTCCACTTTTGCTTTCATAATACCTGTATCCATAGGAGGCATTACATCTCTTCCGATAAGAGGCATAACAGTTTTCATACTGATCATTAAAACTATCATTGCTCCGGCGATTAATACCATTCTTCTTAATACGTAGAATTTTCCGTTAGTCCATTTAATGATTCCTACGTATGGGATAATAAGTTTACCTATTGTGTTTTGATACATTCTTTCAAAGAATTTTTCTATTTTGCTTTTTTCGAATCCGTTTTTATACAGATAATTTGACAGTATAGGAATAAACGTTACGGATAAAAACCAGCTTATAAGAAGTGAAACTATAAGTGTTTCGATTAGCGGACGGAATATTTTTTGAGGATATCCTCCTACGAACATTAACGGGAACACGATTGCGATGGTTGAGATTGTCCCTGCGAAAATAGGAAGAAGAACTTCTTTGGTTCCGTTATAAATGGCGTTTTTAAGCTCATCTCCCTCTTCGAGATGCCTTTCAATGTTTTCAAGTACGACCACGGCGTCGTCTGTAAGCATTCCGAGTGCCAGGATAATGGCGGTGTAAATAACGATATTTAGACCTTGTCCGGTTAGATATAAAAACGCCAATACTCCGAAAAATACCATTGGAATGGATAAAGAAGCCGCAATCAAAGCTCTGAAGTTTCCTAAGAAAATCATAAGTACAAGCAGTGTATAAAAGATTGCATCCCTGAGAGCTTCAAGCATGTTTGTATTCGAAGTTTCTACAAGTGTTCTTTGAGTATCAGAAATGCTTACTTTAATATTAGGATAATTTTTTTCTATTTTTTTCATAATTTCCCTGGCGGCGTCACTGGTTCCCAGAACACTTCCCCCCGGGGCTCTTTCTACGGAAATTGCTATAGCGGGAGTATCGTTTCCTATATATGTACTGTTGTTTGTTTTATAATTCCATGAAATATTTGCTACGTCGCTTAATTTAACGTTAGGTTTTATAAACATGTTTTTTAGTTTTTTAACATCGCTTTCGTCTCCGTAAAATGAAAGCGTAATAAAGTTGTTTTTGTTTTTTATAAACCCTATAGGGAAATCTCTGTCAGTAGTCTGCAGAACTTTTAAAAGATTATCAAAGGAAATTTTATATTTCTGCAGTTTAAGCGGGTCTATTTTGATCATTATTGCGCTTTGATAACCGCCGAAAACTTCCACGTTTCCGATATCTTTACTGTTAAGAAGTCTAGGTTTTATAAAACTGTCGGCTATTTTTCGTATTTCCGGCAGTGTAATTGAGCTGTTTTTAGGACTCAGTGCAAAAACGTCCACAGGAGCGGTGAAGTCTCCCACAAGATACAGTGCGGGGGTAGAGCCCTGAGGCAGTTTGTCTTTTATACGGTTTAGCGCGTTGCTGACGTCAACCGCAGATGCCTGAAGTGTTTTGGTGTAGTCGAATACTACGTGTACTATAGAAAAGTTGGCCACGTTAGTGGATTTTATTTCATACACATGACTTAATGTGGCCATTTCTTCTTCAATAGGTTTTGAAACAGTAGTGGCAACAACGTTTGCGGGTGCTCCCGGAACCTGGGTAAATATAACCACTTCCGGTCTGTTTGCGTCCGGAAAGAGGTTTTTAGGCATTTTAAAAAGACCTATAAGTCCGAAAACGAACATAACCGCAATGATTGCAAAGAGGAAATGTCTTCGTTTATAAAAATATTCAAACATTTTTATCCTTTAAATTGATGGATTCGTTTATTGACATATATATTTTCATTTTTAATTCTCTATTTTTATCGTATGTCCGGCTTTTATTTTTAAAAGCAGATCAGGCTCTGCAAGAATCACCGGCGTATTTATTTTTTCTTTTATCGCAACTACTTTTTTGCCCTGGGCGATAATATGAACCGGTTTTACCTCGGCTTTGTTGCCGTCAGGTATAAATACATAATTTTTATTTCCTATTGTCAATACCGCTTTATAAGGAAGCGCAGTGGCTTTTCCTTTGAATTCCACTACATCTATATCAACTCTTTCTCCAGGTAAAAGAGTGTTGTCTTTAACTTCGGCTTTGAATGTTTTAAGTCCTTCAAACGTTGAATTTAGAGGAGTTAAAGAATATTCTTTGTTTTTGTAAATTATCTCTTTTCTGTCTTGAGGGAGAGCTATGAACAGATAGTTTCCTTTATTTGACGTAATTTTAAGAATAGGTTTTCCAGGAAACGCATTATCGTCTTTATTTAGAAATTTTGCGCTTATTACACCGTTAATAGGCGATTTTAACGTTGTGTATGTCAGGTTTTGCAAAATAGCGTTTTTATTGGCTTTGGCAGCTTTCAAAGAGTTTTTAGTAGCATTTATAGATGCTTTTAGCTCAGCTATTTTATTTTCTTCGCTTTGATACTGCTCAATTGAAGCCATTTTTACAGCAAGCAGTTTTTTTGTTCTTTCATGCGTTAAAAGAAGATTGTCAAGTGATATTTTCTGGGCTCTTAGTTTGTCTTTTAACGATTTGATGTTTTCATCTATTTCTTTTAGTTTTGCTTTTAAGTCGCTGCTGTCTATTCTGGCAACTATATCGCCTTTTTTTACTTTGTCACCGAGATTTTTAACATAAGTGATTCTTCCCGCAAATTTCGAATTTACGATAACTTCGTTTGAATTCTTCACCGTAGCAAGATACGGCAGCGAAAGTGTCAGGTTTTTTTCCTGAGGCTGGTATGTTTTAACAATTATAGGATATACCAGAGCTTTGTGCATTTTGGCTTCTTCGGCCTTTCTTACTTTTACAAGTTTAACGGCTCCTCCTATAAGAACCGCCGCTATTACGATTGGTACGATTATTTTTAATGCTTTCATTTGAACACCTTTTTAAGATTTTTTCCGTATATAAACGCTTTTTGAGCTATTAATGAATTTTTTAATGCGATTAGGCTTGCATAATCGGCTCTGGCTTTTGCCAGATCGTTTTCATATCCTAAATATTCGTCTACAGTCATTCTGTTTAATTTAAACGCCACTTTTGCTCCTTTTAACAGTTCTTCTTTCAGAGAAATAGACTCTTTTGTTAAAAGAAGCTGTTTTTTTATCTGTTTTAGGTTTTTGTTTATGTTTATAATCTGGGAAGTCAGTTCGTTTAAGGTTTTTTGTATCTGAAGCTGTGTTTTTGTCTGTGAAATTTTTGCTTTTTGAACTTCCGAATTGTTTTTTCTATTGAATATATCCAAGCTTACATATATTCCGGCACTGGCATAATTTAAAGCTAAATTGTCGTCATTGTTGTATGCTTTGGCAAACGCACGGTTTCCCTGTATTTTAAGAGATACTTTAGGAAGGTATGCGTCTTTTTTTGATTTTATTTCGTAATATGTGGCTTTTAAATTTTCTTTAAGAGGTTTAAGAGCAAAAAATTCGCCTTTTTTTACTTTAAAACTTATGAAATTTACAGGTTTGTTTACATATATGTCGGTCAGTACGTATATTTTGGCTTTTATGTCTTCTATTTTCGTATCGACTTCGCTTATTTTTGTTTTTATCTGATTTAAAGAATCTTTAAGTCTAAGCAGTTTAAATTCCGGTATTCTTCCCACGTTTACGCCTACTTTTATTGCGTTGTATGTGGTTTGTATTGAATTTTGCTGTATTTTCAGCGCTTTTTTTAGATCAAACAGATAATTAAGGTTGCTGATTAAAGTTATAAGAGATGCTTCCCTTTTTAAAAGATTCAGTTTGGCCTGATATTTTGTGGCTTTTAATAAGAAGTCCATTCTTTTTTTATTATCGTATATTTCTTTGATAAAAATCGGCATTGAAATATTAAAACCGATGCGGTAAATGTTTTTTGAAAACGGCAAAGTTCCGTTTGTTTTGAGAAGCATTGCGCTTTCAGTAGGAGGCAGAGGCCTCATGCTTGTAGGTACGTTGAAATGTTCGGCACTGGCGAAAAGAGAAACTTTCGGGTATAAAGAGTTTATAAGCTCTTTTTTGTTCGTTTTCATTTCTTTAATCATAATATTGTCCAGTTTAGTATCCGGCGTTTTTTGTATCGCATCCAGAAGTTTGGTGATTTCTGATGCGTTTAACGTCAGTATCAGTGATGTTAACAGTAGCGTTTTTTTCATTTATGCGCCTTTATGTATTGGATTAGTGTCTGATATATCTCTTCCGTTATATCAAAATCTTTGATTAAATTTTCGGCTTTTACAATACCGGTCATTTTTTCTCTTAGTTTCAGCGTATTGGCGTATGTCGTAAACGTTGAAACTATAACGGTTTGGACGTAAAACGGATTTAAGTCCGTTTCTTTGAGTATTACCGTTAAATGTTTAAGAGTTTTTGAGATGATTTTTAAGGTTTCGTCTTCAAGATGTACGGCTTCGCTTGTAATTTCTTTTGCGAAAAGTTTTGCCATACAAGGATTTTTGATAAAAAACTCACCCAGCGTATAGATATAGTTTTTTATATTCTCTTCCAATGTCGACTTAAATTCAAAAGATAGTTTTTTGAATTTTTCTACAAAAATTTCATTGTATAGCTTTTTTTTGTTTTTAAAATGATAATAAATAGCCGGTTTGGTAATTCCGGCTTCTTTGGCTATCTCTTCCAAAGAAGTGTTTTCATAGCCGTTGTTTGCGAACAGTTTAATGGATACTTTTAAAATTTCGTCTTTTGTGGCCATTTTTTTCCTTACTTACTAGTCAGTAAATACAATTATAATACTTTTTTGATAAAATAGCAAGAAAAAAAGGGTAAGAATGAAAAAGTTACTGTTAATAGGGTTAAGCGCGGCTGTTTTGTTTGCGGCTTCTAATGAAGATATTAATAAAAAACTGGACCTACTGCTTCAAAAAATTGAACAGCTTGAGAAAAAAGTTGATAAAAAAGACGCTGAAATAAATCAGTTAAAACAAGAAATCCAGACACAGCAAAAAGAGATTAAAAAAAGCAATGAAGAAGTGAAAAAAGAGGTTAAAACCCAGCTTGCCACAAAAAGCTGCAAAAAAATCAAAGTTGTAAACCTAAAATATAAATATCATGACGAAGTGTTGCCTTATTATGATTTAACTGTAACATTAAAAAACACATATCCTAAAAAGATAGTATATCTTTCAGGGAATCTTTTCGTTGAAGATAAAGACGGTGTAAAAATTTTGCAGGATTACATAAAAAGAAAAGTAGATCTTCCTGTCGGAGCGGAAATTACCATACATAAAACACATCAGTTAAATTCTGATTTGGAAAAATATTTGGCAACTGAAAATCCTAAAAATCTGAAAATATATTTTGAAGTAATAAAAGCCAAATTTGCAGACGGAACAAACGTAGAGTGCGGAATATTCTAGCACTCTGTTTTTTCATTTAATATTTTAAGCTCTTTGCATGTAAAGCCGGCTTTGAGTCTGGCTGCTACATTTAAATCTTTTTTCTTCCAGTCTTTAAAAAAACTGTCGACTATTTTAAAATACGTTTCTACCGGTTCGAGATTTTGGCGTTTGCACTCGAATTTAAACCATTTGTCTCCTTTTTTGACATGAGGGATTTCTTCTTTAAGTATTACAAGCAGAGCTTCGATTAGCTCATTTGCAAACGGATCGTTTGTTTTTTGAAGTTTTTTTATTATTTTTTCATTGGCGTCAAGTCCTCCGGCTTCGTACCATCTCGGTATTATTGCCATTCTGCTTAAAAGGTCCTGTGTTTTTTGACTGGCTTCGAATAAAGAGTTATGAACGGGGAAATCTCCGTATTTATAACCGGTTTTTTGTAAAAGTGAATTTATCATCTGAAAATGTCTAATTTCATCTTCCGCCACTTCGAGCCAGTCGAAGTAAAATTCTTCCGGCAGATTTCTGAATCTGTAGCAGGCGTCAAGCGCCAGATCGATTGCGCTGTATTCTATATGAACAATTGCATGTAAAAGCACGGCTTTTTTTTCATTTGTTTCAAATCCTCTTCTTCTAGGCACTCTTGAGGGATGGACTATTTCGCAAAAATCCGCATAGCTCGGTTTTGTAAATGTTTCAGGCTGTTTGTCTGATGTGAAATTTAAATTTTCTTTATTATTCCAAAGCTCGTAAAACATTTCGAATTTTTTATTTATATCGCTGCACTTTATAATTTTTTCTAAATTTTCATAAAAAAACATTCATTTATCCTTTTTTGTGCTACAATTTTCAAAAGCGTTATATTTTGTTATATATAACCAAAAACGTTATTTTATTATAACATTAAAGGCAGGGAATGTTAATTGATAAATTCGACAGAAAAATAGACTATATCAGGGTTTCGGTTACAAGCAGATGTAATTTCAGGTGTCTTTACTGTATGCCTAACACTCCGTTTGAATGGGAACCTCACGAAAACATACTCAGATACGAAGAGATGTTTGAATTTCTGAAACTCGCGATTGACGAAGGAATCAAAAAAATAAGAATTACAGGCGGAGAACCGCTTCTAAGAAAAGATTTGGACGTATTCGTAAAAATGCTTCACGATTATAAACCTGATCTGGATCTGGCTCTTACAACAAACGGCTATTATCTTAAAGAATACGCAAAGGTGTTAAAAGACGCAGGGCTTAAAAGGGTCAATATGTCCCTTGATTCCCTAAAGCCGGAAGTAGCGGCTAGAATAGCTCAGAAAGATATGTTAAAAAGAGTTATGGAAGGGCTGGACGAAGCTTTGGACGCGGGGCTTAAAGTAAAGCTCAATACGGTTGTAATGAACGGAATAAACGACGGTGAAATTGTTGATTTGTTAGATTTTGCCAAAAGTAAGAACGTAATAATCAGATTTATTGAATTTATGGAAAACGAAAGAGCTTATCCCGGAATCAAAAGAGTGGATTCAAAAATAATTCTAGATAAAATAAAAGAAAAGTATTCATTTAAAGAACTGCCTAAAGATAACAGCGCAAGCAGATATTTCGAAATGGAAGACGGTTATGTTTTCGGTATAATCGAACCGCACAACGAAGATTTTTGTAAAAGCTGCAACAGAATCCGTCTGACTGCCGAAGGGTATCTGATTCCGTGTCTTTTCTTTACGGAAAGCTACAATATAAAAGAAGCGTTAAGAGCGGGGGATATTAATAAAGCGGCGCATATATTAAAAGAAGTTGTTGCAAACAAACCCGAAAAAAACGACTGGCAGGATGAAGAAGTGTCAACACGAGCGTTTTGGGAAACCGGAGGATAATTATTCAATGGAAAATGTAAAATGGAAAGTTAAAAATGTAAAATGTAGGTAATATTGAAAATAAATTAGAAGACTACAATCATATAAATCCAAATAACTAGTATACTAATACACTGATAACAAATAACTAATACACCAATATTTAAAAGGAGGGGAATGGAAGAGATTAAAAAAGCGGCAAGAGCCATCAGGGAAGCTAAATATATGCTTATAACCGCGGGAGCCGGAATGGGCGTTGACAGCGGGCTTCCTGATTTCAGGGGGAATGAAGGCTTTTGGAAAGCATATCCTATTGCCGAAAAACTAGGTCTTAGTTTTCAGGCCCTAGCGAATCCTAGATGGTTTGATATAAACCCGCGCCTTGCCTGGGCTTTTTACGGACACAGGCTTAATATGTATAGAAATACCGAACCTCATGAAGGTTTTAAAATACTTTTAACCATGCCTCACAGTAAATTTGTTTTTACTTCCAATGTTGACGGACATTTTCAAAAAGCGGGTTTCAGCGAGCTTAAAGTGGTTGAAATACATGGAAGTATACATTATCTGCAGTGCAGCGAGCCGTGCAGCGATTCAATATGGGAAAACAGGGAGAATATTGAGATTGACGAAGAAAAGTTCGAAGCGCTTAATTTCCCTCTTTGTAAAAACTGTAAAAATATCGCTAGACCTAATATTCTGATGTTCAGCGATTTAAGGTTTGTAGATAAAAGAGTGGATTTGCAGCTTGCAAGATTTGAATACTGGCTTTCTCAAATTGACGATAAACTTGTTATAATTGAAATCGGTGCAGGCAAAGCAGTGCCTACAGTCAGAATGATGAGTGAAAAAGTTAAAAGAAATTTTGACGCCACGCTCATAAGAATAAATCCTTTAGAAGCCGAAGGCGCCGATATACAGATAAAAAAAGGCGCATTGGACGCTTTGAGGGAAATCAGAAAGTATATGTAAAGGACAAGAATGAAAAAAATCGCATTAATCGGTCTGGTATCTTTGGCTTTTGCGTTTAACCTTAATCAGGTATATAAATGCGAAACTTTAGGAATCAGTTTTAAAGACAATAACAAAACATACAACGTGCCAAACAACGAAAAAACCAAAAAACAGCTTCAAAACAGTCTAAAAGAACTATACAGTGTTCAAATTAAACCGGAAAAAAGTTCTTTGGTTGTTTACGTAGGTAAAAAAAGCGATACTTTGAGTTATGTTAAAACAATAGATAAAAAAGTAAAACTGTATAAAACAAAAGCTTCAGATCTTTTTATTTTGACTGATCCCAAATCTTCACAGATAGGTTTAAGCATACCTTCTCAAAAAATGATTATTTACTATCAGTGTAAATGACAGTTTTTGTTTACGGCAGTTTAAAACAAAATAAAAAACTTCACGACTTTCTCAAAAACGCCGAGTTTTTGGGAAAAGCCGTAACATGTAAAAAATATCCTCTTATTTTAAGCCCTTCCGGATGGTATCCATATCTGCTTAATATTCCTAATACCGGTTTTAATATCAAAGGCGAAGTGTATAAAATAAATTATAATCTGTTAAAAAAACTGGACAGGCTTGAAGAAGTGCCTTTTTATTACAAAAGAAAACGTATTTGTGTTAAAATTAACAGTAAAAGCATATCGGCATGGGTGTATTTTTATGCCGGTAATAAAAAGTTTCTTGTTAAAGACCTTATTGAAGAGTTTTAGTTTAAGTACGGTTGAGGTTGTAGTTTTACAATAAAAGAAAAAAAGGCCGTTATGAAAAGAAGAATATTAATAGTGGAAGACGATATCACGTTAAATGAAACGCTTAAAGAGTTTTTAGAATATAACAACTTTAAAACAATCAGCGTATATGACGGAGACAGTGCAGTAAGCGAAGCGTATGAGAACCTTTACGATTTGATTTTGCTTGATATTAAACTTCCAGGAATGAACGGTTTTGACGCGGCTAAAGAGATTAGAAAATTTTCTGACGCTCCCATTATTTTTATAACATCCCTTGACAGTGAAAAAGACGTTGAAAAAGGCTTCATAAGCGGAGGAGACGATTATATAAGAAAACCTTTTTCGTTAAAAGAGCTGAAACTCAGGATAGACGCCGTGTTTAGAAGAATCTACGGCAACAGCGAGAAAGTTGATTTAGGAGACAGGTTTGAGTTTGATGTTATAAATATGGAACTTTTAAAAAATTCCGAACCCGTACATCTCAAAACCAAAGTCGTCAAATTATTAAATCTATTTATAAAACACAAGGGTGAGGTGTTGAGCAAAGAGCAGATATTCAACGAAATATACGATTACAACGAAACTCCTAACGAAGCGTCTTTAAGAACTTTTGTTAAAACTTTAAGATCCGTTTTGGGCAATGATAAAATACAAACGGTAAAAGAAGTGGGGTATAAATTTGTCGGCTGAGAAAAAAAGTTTAAGAAGGTTTTTGTTTATATATATTATATCTACACTGCTGCTTGCCGGGATAGGCGAGTGGTTTTATTTCAAATCCAAATACCATGCGCAGATAGATTCCCAGATTTTACAGCTTAGTAATGAACTTAAGCTTTTTTTGGCGGAAAACAAGGGAATGCTTAGAAAATTAAGATTTTCTAATTTAAAAAAAATTCCTGAAATAAAAAATTTAGATATTGCGGTATATAAAGACGGCAGTTATATGTTCGGTAATTTTAAACCGTCAAAAATACATTGGAATAAAGAATACTGGATGGATAGCAACAAAATTTATTATCTTTATACAATGCCTAAAAGATGGGGGAAAGTGGATATTCTGGTTTCCAAGCCTGTCGATAAAAGGCAGATAAAGGAGCTGAAAAATCAGATTATTGTTTTTAACGCTTTTTTACTTATATTTGTGATTTTCGTTGCTTATATGCTTGGAAAGATATTTTTAAAACCTCTTAAAAGCAGCGTTGAAATGCTTGAAGACTTCATACGTGACGCCACACATGAGATGAATACGCCGATAAGCGTTATTCTGACCAATATAGAAATGCTTAAAATGAAAGATATCGAGTCCAAAGAGCTTAGCAGGATAGAGTTTTCGGCTAAAAGACTTGAAAAGATATTTAAAGATCTCGCTTTTGTGAGGCTTAATCACAGACAAAAAAAAGATATCGGCAAAATGAATTTAAAAGAGCTGTTGCAAAACAGAATTACAATATTTAACACCCTTCTTGAAAATAAAAACATAAGACTTCAGAAAAACTGCGAAGACGTGTATGTGGAAGCGGACAGGGAAGATATTATCAGGCTTGTAGACAATCTGCTTTCAAATGCGATTAAATATTCTCCTTCCAATGAAATAGTGATTATCTCCTTAAAAGACGGTGTTTTACAGATGTTCAATAAAGGGAAAATACAAAATATTTCAAAAATTACCAGAAAATTTTACAGGGAAAATAATAATGAAGGCGGTTTTGGGCTGGGACTTTATATTATTAAAAAAATTTGCGACTACTACGGTTTTGAGTTCAGTATCAAAAATGAAAACGGTTTTGTAAAAACACAAGTTTCTTTTAAAACCGGATGAGTTTATATTCAGTTCATTTCATCCTTTTATAATTAGTTAAAACCTATAAGGAGGATGGAATGAAAAAACTAATTATTCCAGTTATTGCAGCGGTTTTCGGAATGCCTCTTATTGCTTCTACATCTTTTTCGCCTATAGAAAAAACTGTTCTTAATATTAAAAAATCGGCTTTAAGTATCAGAGAGAAAAAAGATCTTATTCATATGAGAGAAGAAGAAAAACTGACACACGATGTATATCTGACACTGTATAAAAAATGGAAACTTCCTGTATTTAAAAACATAGCAAAAGCCGAGCAGTGGCATATGCATATGATTAAACTTCTGCTTGATAAATATAACCACCTTCCGGATCCTGTATTTAAAACAGGAGACAGAATAGGAGTATTTAAAAACAGAAAACTTCAAAGACTTTACGACAAACTGGTTGCCAAAGGGTCAAAGAGCCTTATTGACGCTTTAAAAGTCGGAGCCACTATAGAGGATGTGGATATTTATGACCTTAAAAAAGCTATTGAAGATACGGACAATAAAGACATAGCTGTTGTATATAGAAATCTTGAAAAAGGAAGCCGTAACCATATGAGGGCTTTTGTGGGTATTTTAAGAAAATACGGAAGCGATTATACTCCTCAGTATATTTCGTCAAAAGAATTCAGACGTATTTTAAATATGAAACACGAAGCCGGTATGATCGGAAGCGTTCAATACGGTTCGGGAGAGATTTACGGAAAAGTATTGAAAGTATATAAAACTCCCGGAATTAAAAACAGAAAAATAAACTGGTGGATTGTTGAGGTTAAAACCCCAAAAGGTATTTTAAAAGCGGCGGTTACTACGGATTTCGTTTATAAAAAACTGAACGTTAAACCGGGTGATAGAGTTGAATTGAAAGGTTATAACGGAATATACGGTTTCGTAACATGCGAAATAGAGGATAAAACAAGCGGATTTGAGCATAAAAACAGCTTTAAAAGGTGTAGAAAATGAAAAGAAAATGGATAGACCTGCTGCTGTTTTACGTAACGGTTATGATTATTGTAAGCGGTATAGTTTTATATATTATGCCGCACGGCCGGGTGGCTTATTTTACCGGCTGGAAATTTTTGGGTGTTGACAAGGACGGATGGGATAATATTCACGTTATTTTCGGCTTTTTAATGGTTGTAGTTGCCGTATGGCATATTATTGTAAACTGGAAAGTTATGAAAAAATACCTTTTGCAAAAAGAGTCTGTTTTTGCCCTGCTTATTACTGCGGTTATTACAATAGGCACCGTTGCGAATATTCAGCTGTTTAAGAGCGTGAGCGATTTGGAAGAAACGATTAAAAATTCATGGGATGTGAATAAAAAAGCGATTCCAATTTCGCACGGTGAACTGCTTAGTCTTAAAGATTTTTGCGAAAGACTTAATATTAATCTGAATAAAGCCGTGCAGAAACTTAAATCTAAAAGATACAGTTT
>Ga0256843_1002123_pt1 | contig 14782 bp, 12 predicted proteins | sample AlvinellametaG_FD_191572 | JGI IMG/M metagenome (GOLD analysis project Ga0256843, IMG submission 191572) | Pompeii worm associated microbial communities from hydrothermal vent at the East Pacific Rise, Pacific Ocean - Alvinella | ecosystem: Host-associated > Annelida > Integument > Unclassified ... | reverse complement strand
ATATCCAGTGATATAAGGCTGTAAGTGCAAATTGCGCCCGGGACCAGTTGACCAAACTCCAATCAATGTGTTCCATAATTTATTTTTTTTCGTTTGTTATAATGAGTTGTTTTTCTATATGTTCAATACGTTCGCGGTCGGTTTTAAAGTTATCTTTAAGGATATTCGGAAAAAAGAATACCTTTAAAATAGCAAACATGATAAATAATTTAATCAGTATAATCAGCCATAACTTCCTACCTCGCGGACTCATTTCTCTAAATCCTTCAAAATAAAAATTAAATATTTTTTTTAGAATCATTCTAAATTATTTTCTATGCAAAGTTATACTCATTTTAAGCCAATTGCAAGAAAAATCCCCAAAAAATCAATAATTTTTTTATTAAATTTTCCTTAAAATTTTGGTTTGTGTTTTAAAACAAAAGAGGCTGTCAAATTTGACAACCTCTAAATCTTATAACCAATAAGTTATGTTACCATAAAGTTATTGTTATGTCGAACTCACATTAATATACATAATACTTTACGGTGCATCCCACCATACTCTTGAAGTATTATGATCTCCACCCGGAAGCCTGTCAATAGCTTTTTGCAATTCTTCTAAATTATTCAATTTTTCCGAACCGGGATAAACAAATCTGCGAGGTATTATACCTCCGGTTAAGGTAGATGCAATATCAAGCGGAACAAGTTGTGGATAACCCGAGCGTCTCCAATTAGAGAAAGATTCAATACCATTACCAAAGGTTGCCACCCAATACTGTTCGTTAATCATCTGCAATGCATTATTCATGTCAAAAGGATTGGCTGCCAAATAAGCATCAATTTCCGATTGTGGAATATCAACCCCGTGTCCATATAATGATAGATATTGCATAGCTGCTGTAACCCCTGCATTGTAGTGAGCTTCAACTTGAGCCGCTCCTCCTGCCAACCCCCAGCGATAGCCCGCTTCTGCTAACATAAACTCAACTTCTGCATAAGTTTGAAAGAAAAAAGGTGCATCATAAATAATAATTCCCGACCCGCCAAAAATATTGATATTAGGTTTAGAATGATCAGGTCCTCTATTAAAATCATTGATGTCTTGTCCTGATTGCAAAGACGGGTCGGTATTTCCATTAACGGTGGAACAAAGCACCGGGATACGCGGGTCGTTATGATTTTGTAAATAGTCGAAAAATGTTTTGGAAATTTTTATCTGATCCGGATGTCTGGATGAAAAACATTTGGTTAACTGGTTTACATTGGGGCCTTGGTCATTTGAATTATTTTCCATTTGCAAATAAGCAATGTCATCATTACTGGTCATTACACCACCGGCTATAGCTTTTTCTGCCCAAAGACGGGCTTTGGCATCATCTCTTTTGACCAAACGCATAGCTAATCTAAGCATAAGGGAATTGCCAAATTTTCGCCATTTTTCAGTATCACCACCATACATAATGTCGGCACTGCCAAAGGAACTACTACCACCGTTACTCAATGTATTTACCGCATCTTCGAGTGTTTGCAACATATCGTTATAAATAAATTCTTGCGTATCATATTTGGGTTGTCTTATACCTTCAATAGCTCCCAATCCGGCTTCTGAATAAGGAATATCTCCAAAAACATCTGTAAGCCTGCTAAAAGCCAAAACCTTTTGAATATGTAACATGGCCAAATCAACATCTTTTGTGCTGCTGTTACTATTCTGCAGTTGATGTTCCAAGTCAACCAAGTTTTTAATGGTATAAGCATATTGCCTTTCAAAGAAAAAATGAGTATTTTTTCCTTCTTTATAAGTAAAAATAGGATGATAATGTGTAATATTTATTTGTTGTACATTAGGCATTAATTGTATAACATTGTAAAACAAATAAGTTCCATACCATTCACCTTCGGTGTATAATTGCACAAAAGTAAATTTGGATGAGGGAGACAGTTCGGAAGGCTTTGTAGGATCAACATTCATCTCTTCAAAACCTTTGTCGCAGGCACTAAATAAAACTAGTGCAGTGATTATGATTAATATTTTTTTCATTGATTTAATTTTTTATTATAATTTAAGGTTAACAGAAAATCCAAAGCTGCGAGTTGCAGGCATTCCAAAACGTTCAATTCCTTGAGAATTCAAGTTATTTAGCGAGGCCTCAGGATCTACATTTTCAATCTCCTTGTATAAATATAACAAGTTTCTGGCTATTAATGATACTTTTAAACTTTTCAGCTTAAGTTTGTTGACTAAAGCAGGGTTAAATTTATAGGAAATGCTCATTTCCCGTAATTTTATAAAGTCTGTGCTATAAATAAACTCTTCTGCTATTCCCAAATTCTCGGCAGTAATGTTTCCGTAATATGTTTCCAAGTCACGCACAGGAACAGTTGTTGTAAATTCATTTCCGGTTGCTTGATCTATTCCTGTAACCGTTAGGCCGTTTTCTCTGCCTTCGGTAGTTTTCTTATGCAAACCGCTTGACATTAAAGCTAAGTTGGTTCCCGAATGAACAGAACCTCCAAATTTACCGTCAATTAAAAAACTAAAAGAAATTCGTTTATACTTAAATTCATTATTAAAACCAATATTAAAAGGTGCTACACCTTGTCCCAAAACCTTTGGATCTCCTTGTATAGGTTTTGGAATTCCGCTGGATAGATCATAAACAATTTTTCCATTTTCACGCACATAAGAAGTGCCGTAAATAACCCCATAATGTTCTCCTACAATATGAGAAATAATGGCATTTTTTGATCTGGTTTTACTGTTATCGACATTAATTGGGGTGTCAAATTCATCGGTACTGATAATCAAACTGTTATTATACCCCATATTAAATGAAGTTTGCCAAGAAAAATTCTTATTTTTAATTGGATTACCACCAATCAACACCTCTATACCTTCATTTGATAGTTCTCCAACATTTAATATAGCAGAGGTATACCCTGAGGGAATAGAAGCAGAAGTATAAACAATATCATTGGTTGTGTGGTTATTGTAATATGCAATGTCAAAGTATAAACGGTTTAAAAATAATTTACCGGCAAGCCCTACTTCAAACTCATTTTTTTGATAAGGCACCAAGTTGGGATTTGGTATTTGGTCTCCGTTAATACCACCAAGGGGTTGCCCTTGAAAAGTGCCGTAAATAGCATAGTTCAAGTTTAAACGATAAGGATCTTGTGCGCCACCGGCAACTTGAGCATAACTGGCTCTTATTTTAAAGAAGTTTACATATTCGGGCAATTTCAAAACCTTGTCTAATAATAAACTGGAACTCAAAGACCAGTAAAATTCATTATTGGGTGTTTCTTTTCCCGGATATGACAAGGTAGAAAACCAGTCATTTCTTCCGGTAAAAGTAAGATATAAATACTGGTTATAATCCGCTTCTATAGATCCGTATATAGAATTTGTTTGTGTTTCTTTATAAAAATTGGTTGGCACAGGCAAAGTGGTTAAGTTCAAATCCTCAACCTCGGGCACTATAAAGTTGCTTCCAACAGCTTGTAATTCTTTAGAAACAAAATGTCTGGTGTTAACACCTAAAATTGCATTGAGTCCAACTTTTTTGGATAATTTTTTTTCAGCCCCAATCAATAAATCTCCGTTAAACTGGGTGTTGTTTCGAGTTAATTGTCTCAAAACACCCGCCGGTCTGTATTCTGTGCCATAAGGAGTTACTTGTTTGCGGTTTAACACATAACTGTCTATACCCATTCTTCCCGTGGCATACAACCAATCGTTAATATCAAATCTTAAGGAAGTTGCAGCAAACAAACGGTCTTTTTCATCATTATTATTGAATTTATTAACTGCCCAATAGGGATTAGTTATAAACTGAGAGCCATCGCTGGGCATTTCGGTGCCATCTTCTTTATAACCCGGTTTCATAGTAGTAATATCTACATTACCGGGAAGCAACCAAGCAACGGTATTTGCGTTACCGGGCGTATCACCAATTGTAGCTCTGTTATGAACATTTTCAGATGTATAAAATGCTGTTATGGTTGATTTTAATTTCGGATTAATTTGGGCACTGGCATTCAAAGAAATAGTATTTCTATCTAAAGTTGACTTAGGAAAAATATCTTGATTATTTAAACTTGAAAAACCAAAACGATAGTTATAATTTTTATCTGCATTAGATAAAGCAACAGAGTTATTTAAAGTGGTTCCGGTTTGATAAAATTTCTCAATATTACTTCCCAAATAAGAATATGCTCTTTTTTGTCCGTCCCAATTATATACCATACTACCATCATAAGCCGGCCCCCAAGAACTCAAATTGTTAACCAAAGCATCTTGAGTAGCCGCAACCGGGTCGGTTATCTCAACCGGCTGGTTTGTATTAGGATCATACTCATAACCGGGCTTTAGACCAAATCTGCCTTGTCCGTAACCGGTTTGCAAATCTAAAAGACCGGTATTTACTTTATCAAAAGTGATGGCACTGTTAATTTCAACTCCAAAACCTTTTCTTTTTCCTGATTTTGTAGTAATCATAATAACACCGTTAGAAGCTAATGAGCCATATAAGGCAGATGCAGAACTACCTTTTAACACAGAAATCGACTCAATATTATTTGGGTCGATATCCGAGATATCATCACCTCCGTCACCATGTTCACCACCAAAAGGACCAACTACCGATCCGTTGGTGTTATTAATAATAGGAATACCATCAATAACATATAACGGCTGATTATTTCCGGTCAAAGAACTGGCTCCCCGTATAATTACACGACTTGAACCTGCCGCCCCGCCACTGGTGGTAGATATATTTACACCGGCAACTTTACCTTGAAGGGCGGTAACCGCATTACCGGAATTGGTTTTATTTAAATCTTTGGCCTTAACATTGGTTAGAGCATACCCCAAAGCTTTTTGTTCTTTTTTGATGCCTAATGCTGTAACTACCACCTCCTTTAATTGGGTGTTACTGGGCTCTAATGCTACATTAACCGTTTGCTCTCCGTTCTTTAATTGAACTTCTTTATCTTTATAGCCTACATAACTAAAGGTTAATATTTTACCTTCAGGATTTTCTATTTTGATAACATAATTGCCATCAAAATCAGTTACAACGCCTTGTTTGGAATTTTTAAGGCTTACATTTACACCGGGTAAAGGTTCTCCGGTTTTTTGATCCGTCACGATTCCTTTAATGATGCTTGTTTGAGCATACATCATTCCTGACATAAATATCACTATAAAAGTGAATAATAAGTGGTTTTTTTTCATAAGAAATGGTTAATTTATTATTAATAATTTCATACAATATAACATTTTTTTAACATTTTCTTATGACAAAAACAACAATTTAAAAAAAATAAAAAATTATATGTCAATTTTATACAATTTCACGAAAATAATTAACGTTTCTTAAAAAAAATAGCTGCCCATGAGCAGCTATTTTTAAAAATGTTTATGAAATTATTTTATGCCAAAACCTCTTGCACCTTATCGGCAGCTTCTTGAAATTCGGTCACAAAATGCACGGGAATGCCGCTTTTTTCAATAAGTTCTTTGGCTTTATCGGCATTAGTGCCTTGCAAACGAACAATGATTGGCACATGTATTTCGCCTTTCATATTATTATAAGCGTCTACAATACCTTGCGCCACGCGGTCGGCACGCACAATACCACCGAATATGTTGACCAAAATAGCTTTAACTTTAGGATCTTTTAAGATAATACGGAAGCCTTTTTCTACCCGTTCGGCATCGGCGGTTCCTCCTACGTCAAGAAAATTGGCAGGATCGCCACCGGCTTGTTTGATAAGGTCCATAGTTGCCATTGCCAATCCGGCACCATTTACCATACAACCGACATTACCGTCAAGAGCCACATAACTCAAGCCGGCTTCTTTGGCTTCTACTTCCATAGGATTTTCTTCACGTTTGTCGCGCATGGCGGCTATATCTTTATGACGGAACAATGCATTGTCGTCAATCACAACTTTGGAATCAACAGCTAAAATTTTATTGTCAGACGTTTTTAAAACAGGATTGATCTCAAATAAAGAAGCATCATTCTTGGTATAAGCATCGTATAAAGCTTTTACAAATTTGACCATTTCTTTAAAGGCTTGTCCGCTCAGCCCCAAATTAAATGCAATACGACGTGCTTGAAAATCTTGTAATCCATATGCAGGATCAATTTCTTCTATAAAAATTCTATCAGGTGTTTTTTCGGCGACTTCTTCAATATTCATACCTCCGTCAGGTGAATACATAATCATGTTTTTACCTTTACCACGGTTGAGCATTACACTCATATAGTATTCTTCGGGATCGCTTTCACCGGGATAATACACATCTTCGGCAATAAGCACTTGGTTAACCTTTTTGCCTTCGGGAGGTGTTTGAGGTGTTACCAATTGCATACCTATGATTTTTGAAGCTAATTCTTTGACTTCATCAAGATTTTTGGCCAATTTAACGCCGCCTCCTTTACCACGGCCACCGGCATGCACTTGAGCTTTGATCACATACCATTTGGTGCCGGTTTCTTCTGTTAATTTCTTAGCGGCTTCCACTGCTTTTTCCGGAGTATCTGCAACTATACCACGTTGCACTCTAACACCTGATTTACTTAATATTTCCTTACCTTGATATTCGTGTAGATTCATAATTAATATTTTTATGGTTTATGCTTTTCGTTACAAAAACGAAATTTTTTCGGTTTGCTCACAAATGTAATAAAAACCTTTGAAATTATCCTGATAAAAATCAAGATTTTGCAGCCTCTACAATAGCGTTAAAATCATTGGCATTGAGAGAGGCGCCTCCTATAAGTCCGCCGTCGACATCGGGTTTTGCAAAAATTTCACCTGCATTGGACGGTTTAACACTACCACCATATAAGATACGAACATTACGAGCCAAATCTTGACCGTATTTTTTGGCTAATACTTGCCGTATGTGTGCATGCATTTCTTGTGCTTGTTCGGGAGTGGCTGTTTCACCGGTTCCAATAGCCCAAACCGGTTCATAAGCAATAATAATGTTTTTGTATGCTTGCAAAGGTAATTCGAAAAGGGCGTTTTTTAGCTGTGTTTCAACCACTTTAAAATGTTGTCCGGCTTGTCGGTCACTTAATTGTTCTCCTACACAAAAGATATTAGTCATACCTTTTTCATAAGCTTGATGTGCTTTTTGCTTTAAAATTTCGTCGGTTTCGTTAAAGTAAGCGCGTCGCTCACTATGTCCTAAAATAACCGTGTTTACCCCTAAAGCTTGCAACATGGGCGCAGATATTTCGCCGGTATAGGCACCACTGTCGGCAAAGTGCATGTTTTGGGCGGCGATATCAATTAAAGTTCCCTGAGTTTTATCAACAGCCATAGACAAATTGACAAAAGGCGGCGCAATAATAACCTCCACTTTATTTTCCGTATCTACTTGTTTTAATAAATCATTGATTAATTGCTCGGCTTCGGGCAAAGTTTTATTCATCTTCCAATTGCCGGCTACTATTTTTGTTCTCATACTTTTTTATTTGCAATTTACAAAACTTTATTTAGGAATAGCAAGTATCTTTCCGGTTTTTATTGCCGGTCTATAACATCCAACTCCGTGGCAAAATAAACCATCTTGGGGCTAAACTTAAGGTGAAGTTCATTTAAAATCGGATATAATTCATTTTGAATAAATCTATCTAAATCATCTTTATTAGCCGCTTGAAATTGTATTGAGAATGAATTTCCTTGTGCTTCATCTACCATAATTTTACTGGTAATGGCATTTTGCAATAAACCGCTTCTTAACATTTTCGGAATAAATGTTTCTTTGATATATTGAAGCCAATCCTTCTCTATTTCATTGTCAATATTAAAGGTAATGTTATAAATATACATGAGAGTCTTTATTTAATTGGTTAAATTCATTTCATACAACTTATCTGCTATTTTACGGTTATCCGCCAGTCGTGGAATTTTATTTTGTCCACCCAGTTTGCCTATAGATTTCATATAAGCATCAAAACCACCTTTTATTACCGGCGTAATTTTTACCGGTTGCAATACTTTGCCGTCTATTAAATCTTTGTAATAAACATTTTGTTTTAGCATGGATTGTTCAATAATTTCGGCAAAATTTAGGAGTTTTTCCTGCGTAATTTCCGTTTCAAATTCAATCAACCATTCGTGATAAGGCAATTGGTTTTGATGCGGATTAATCTGAGGTGCTACCGTAAATTCACTGATACCGATACCTGTATGTTGCATGGCTTCTTTAATGGCGGTTTCCACTTCTTTGGCAATAACGTGTTCACCAAAAGCCGAAATAAAATGTTTGATACGACCGGTTACTTTAAGTCTGTATGGTTTGGTGGAAGTAAACATAACCGTATCGCCAATATTGTATGCCCACAAACCGGCATTGGTGTGTAAAATCAGTGCATAATTGACACCGGTTTGCACTTCAGCTAAGGATAAGCGTGTGGGATTGTCGTCAAAAATTTCGCCGGCCGGCACAAACTCGTAAAACATGCCGTTGTCGGTGAGTAAAAGCATATCATCTCGTCCGGGTTTGTCTTGATAGGCAAAAAAACCTTCCGAAGCCGGATACAATTCGATACTATCGACAGTCCTTCCTATCAAGTTTTCAAACTTTTTTCGATAAGGTTCAAAATTGAGACCGCCGTAAACAAACAAATTAAAATCGGGAAAGATTTTGCCTACGGGCTTTCCTGTTTTTTCAATCAGTTTTTCAAAATAAGTTTGCACCCATGAAGGTATCCCGCTGATAAGGCTCATGTTTTCATGCAGGGTTTCTTCCACAATTTTATTCACTTTGGTTTCCCAATCGCCAATAGTGTTGGTCTCCCACGAAGGCATACGGTTTTTTTGAAGATATTTGGGAACAAAGTGAGCCACAATACCCGACAAACGTCCGGTTTTAATGCCACCGACTTCGTCAAGAACGGGACTGCCTTGCAAAAAAATCATTTTACCGTTTACAAAATCCGCCTGTTTGGTTTCATATATATAATGTAACAAAGCATGTTTGGCGGCTTTAATGTGATATGGCATGGATTCTTTGGTGATAGGTATATATTTGGTGCCCGATGTAGTCCCCGAAGTCTTGGCAAAATAAATAGGGCGTCCTTTCCAAAGCACATTGTATTCGCCGTTGATAATACGATCAATATATGGTTTAAAACCTTCGTAATTGCGAATAGGGATATTTTTTTTTAATTTTTCATACGAAGTAATACCGCTAAAATCATGATCTTTGCCAAATGCCGTATTTTCGGCACTGCTGACTAATTGACGTAATACTTTTTGTTGGGCTTGCACCGGATTATTAATCCATTTTTGGTTTTGACCAACCACCCTGGCAGCATAAAGTTTGGCTAAAAAAGATTTTAAACCCATATTTTATTGATTAAAATTGATAAAATCAACGGGATTTACAGGGGTTTCTTTTATCCATAATTCGAAATGTAAATGTGGGCCCGTCGTTTTTTCTCCACTATTGCCGGAAATAGCTATAGCTTCTCCTTCTTGAACTAAATCACCAACCTGACGTAATAATTTTTTATTATGTTTATAAATAGACACAATATTATTTGGATGTTTTATAATAATTGTATTGCCTGTATCGGCCGACCAATCTGCAAAAATAACACGGCCGTTGGCTATACTTTTCACGGGTGTTCCTTTTTGTAAAGCAACATCGACTCCATAATGTTTTATACCGGTATCAAAACCATTAACAACAATCCCCTTAACCGGCGGCGTAAAATTATAGGATAAAGTATTTTTTTGTTGCTTGACTTTAAATTGCTCGCGTTGTTCCACCTCTTGTCTTAACAATGAATCCATTTTTCCCGGCGCCAACTTAAGTGTATCGGGATTAAAAACTTTTTTATTATAATTTCGGTTAAATTCTTCCATTGTAATTTCATTATTTAAAACCTTTTTTAATTGATTTAAATAAAAAGAATTGAGTTGGAGAGCTTGTTCCAGAGAGTCGGTTTTAATCTGCAAATGCACAGCTTTTGATCTTAATCCGGGTGCTGTATAACCCGGAATGTAAGTTCTGATAGGTGTAAAAGCAATCAATACCGTAGTTAAAACAATTAGAAAAAAAGCAAACAAACCGGTAAAAACAAACACATTTAATCTGTTTAATTTAAAACTCAATTTTTCTTCATAAGTATCATCATTGATAACCAATATCCTATAATGATACATCAGTTTTTTTAAAAAGTTGTTTGTTTTTTTATGTTTAGCTTTCATCAGGAATATTTTTGTAAAAATACAAAAGTTTAAGGTTTCTGAGAAATAAAAAAGACTGCCAATATGAGGCAGCCTTTTAGTCGGTTAATTCAATTGATATATTGTTATTCCTCAGCAGCGGCAGCAGCTTTGGCATCTTGAGCGGCTTTCATGGCAGCTCTAGACATCTTCACTTGAACAACAACCACATTGTCCGGGTGCATCAATTTGTATTTATCATTTCTTAATTCGGATACATAAACCTTATCACCAATATCCAATTTATTGATATCTACCACAACGGCATCAGGTAAATTGGCGGGAACGGCTTTCACTTTCAATTTTTTCATAACCAAACTAAGTGATCCACCTTTAATAATACCGGGAGCAACACCTTCTGTTTTAACAGGCACGCTTACAGTAACCTCTTTGTCGGGGAATAAACGGAAAAAATCTACGTGCAAAATTTTATCGGTGACTGGATGAAACTGAATATCTTGCATAATTGCTTCATGTTTAGATCCGTCTTCCAATTCAATCACTACGGTATGCGTCTCCGGAGTGTAAACCAAATTTTTGAATGCACGTTCATCTGCTGAAAAGTGTAAGGGTTCGCCTCCTCCGTATAAAACGCAAGGGACCCGTCCAGCATTACGTAGGGCTTTGGTTGCTGATTTGCCCACGCTTTCTCTTTTAGAGCCTTTAATTGTTAATGATTTCATTTCTGTTAATTTTTATTTAAATTATATTTCTAATTTTTATATTTGTCAAATCAGTTACATTATAAATTTGGAACTGATAGATTTATGAACATGAACATTATGCATTACATCTGCAAATAACGGGGCGCAAGTTAGCACTTTTATTTTCTTTGACAAAATTTTTCTTGGTATGGAGTCCGTAACCACCAATTCTATAATATTAGAGTTTGCAATTCGTTCTTGTGCATTGTCTGAAAGCAGGGCATGAGTACATACCGCCCTTACACTTTTAGCTCCCTTTTCTTTCATTAAACCGGCTGCTTTTACTAATGTACCTCCGGTATCAATAATATCATCTACCAAAATAACATTTTTACCTTTAACATCTCCTATTAATTCCATTTTGCCTATGACATTCGCTTTTTTTCGTTGTTTATAACAAATAACCACATCACTTTTTAAAAATTTAGAATAGGCATAAGCTCTTTTTGATCCTCCCATATCAGGAGAAGCTATTACCAAATCATCCAAATTCAAATCTTGAATATAAGGCACAAAAATAGTACTCGAATACAAATGATCCACCGGAATTTCAAAAAAACCTTGAATAGGATCGGCATGCAAATCCATGGTAATAACACGAGAAGCGCCGGCTGCTTCCAACATATTAGCTACCAACTTGGCTGCAATTGGAACACGCGGCTCATCTTTACGCTCTTGCCGCGCCCAACCAAAATAAGGAATTACCACATCAATAAATTCGGCCGAAGCTCTTTTGGCTGCATCTATCATTAGCAAAATTTCCATTAAATTATCTGACGGAGCAAAAGTTGAACCGACTATAAAAACACGTTTACCCCTTATAGACTCTTTAAAGGAAGGTTTAAATTCACCGTCCTTAAAACGTTGCAATTCCACTTTACCCAATGTCAAGCCTATGGCCTCTGCTATTTTTTTAGCTAAATCTTTACTTTGTGAACTGGCAAAAATTTTAGCTTCTTTGATTTTTTTTGAAGACATGACGGTTTATTATTGTTGATACAAAGATAACTTTTTTAATATATTTATTACATCATATCCATTGAAAAATTAAGAATTATGAAAATATAAAATTTATCAATAATCCTTATCACCTATATAAAATAAATTTATAAATTTGCTTAAAAATATAATCCTATGACCATTGCACAATTAAAATACCTTTTAGCTGTTGCCAAATACTTAAATTTTACTAAAGCCTCTCAACAATGCCATGTCACCCAGCCTACCCTAAGCATGCAAATTCAAAAACTGGAAGACGAATTGGGAGTTATTATTTTTGACCGTAATAAAAAACCGATAAAAGTTACTGAAATTGGTAAAAAAATTATTGACCAAGCCAAGACTATAGTCAATGAAAGTGCTCGTATCAATGATTTGGTACAGCAAGAAAAAGGTTATATAGGCGGCGAGTATAAATTAGGAATTATTCCAACATTGGTACCGACCATATTACCCATGTTTTTACGTTCATTTATCAAAAAATATCCGGAAGTCAATATTGAAATAATAGAAATACCAACCGAACAAATGGTAGAAGCTTTGCTTGAAGGAAAACTCGATGCCGGTATAGCGGCAACACCATTAGAGGAAGAAAAAATTATAGAAAAACCTTTGTTTTACGAACCTTTTGTAGGTTTTATTCCCGAAACACACCGGTTGTTTCAAAAAAAAGAACTCGACGAACAAGATTTGGATGTCAAAGATATTTTATTGTTAGATGAAGGACACTGTTTTAGAGATAATATTTTGAATATATGCCGAATGACCTCTAACGAACCCAAACAATTTGACTTAAATATCGGCAATTTCGATGCCTTGATAAAACTCTCAAAAGAAGGACTTGGCATGACATTACTACCCTATTTACAAACCGAAGATTTGTGCGAAAAAGACCGTAAATATTTACGCAATTTTAAAAAACCCGAACCTGCTCGCGAAGTGAGTTTGATTCATTCCAAAGATATTTTTAAAAAAAACATCACCGATGCTTTGTTTAAAACTATCAAAGGTATTGTTAAAGGCGCCATTGAGTTTTATGACGTGCGCATCATCAGCCCTTTACCTCCTAAATAAATTTAACCCAAAGATTATATTTTATGAGTTGGATGTCTTACTTTAAACATGCCAAACAACGTTTATATGATGATAAAAAAGGACAAGAACCTCACCGGTCAGCTTTTCAAACGGATTATGACCGGATTGTTTTTTCATCTGCTTTCAGACGTTTGCAAAACAAAACCCAGGTACTGCCCTTTCCAAAATCAGATGCAGTTCGTAACCGGCTTACCCATAGTTTAGAAACAGCCTCGGTAGGGCGTAGTTTGGGAAACATAACAGGAGAAGCCATTCTTAATAAATATCCGGAATTACAAACTAAACTAGCCATTGAGGCAGCAGATTTCGGACATTTGGTTTCGGCCGCCTGCTTGGCACACGACATTGGCAATCCTCCCTTCGGACATAGTGGAGAAGCTGCTATCAGTACTTATTTTAACAGCTCTGATGCCACTAGCTACATCAAAGATTTAACAGATAAACAAAAAGCCGATTTGCAAAATTTTGAAGGCAATGCCTCCGGATTGCGAATTATTGCTCAAACTCTTTCAAAACAATCTGCCATTAAAGGAGGCTTACGTTTAACGTTAGGGTTATATGGCACTTTTACCAAATATCCAAAGGAATCATTACCAAAACGAAAAAAAGAAAAGCAAGCCAGTTTAAAAAAATTTGGTATTTACCAAGCCGAAATTGATTTGTTTGAAAACGAAATTGCCAATAAACTAAATTTAATACCCCAACATACACCGGAAGGTAGAGCGTGGAAACGTTTTCCATTGACTTTTCTGGTAGAAGCTGCCGATGATATCTGCTATCACATTATTGACTTTGAAGACGGTTATAATATGGGATATATTCCCTTTAATACCATAGAACAACGCTTTAAAGCTCTTATAGACTGGAACAACACTAATGAGCAACGCTACAAACAAATTTATGATTCTAAAGAAAAAATAAATTATCTGAGAAGTTTAGCTATAAACAATTTGGTAAGTCATGCGGCACAAGTTTTTTTGGCCAATGAATCTGAAATTATTTCCGGTCAAAAAGACATGCCGCTATTGGATTTATTACCGACAAATATACATGAAAATTTGAAAAAAATAATTAAGGAAAGCATTGAGCAAATTTATCAGTCCGACACCGTTTTACGTATAGAAATGGCAGGAATGAAGGTGATCCCCAACCTGTTACATCATTTTATAGGTGCAGTTTTATATCCTGAAAAAAACAAGCAGTTATACAAATTATTACCCGAAATATACAAAAGCGGGCAATCAACCTATGAAAAAATACTCAATGCCACGATGTTTATCAGCGACATGACCGACCGGCAAGCCGTCGAACTATATAAAAATTTAAACGGTATAGAATTGGCCGGTTATTAAACAATTGATATTTAGAATATTACAACCAATACATATTATTAAATATTTTTAGCCTACCTTTGCCATTCACACATTCGAATCGTCACGAATATATTTTGACGATACTATAAAATATATTTATGACATTTAACGATTTACAATTGGTGTTGCCCATACAAAAGGCACTCCAAAACAAAGGCTATATACAGCCGACACCTATTCAACAACAAGCTATTCCATACTTATTACAACACAAAGATTTGTTAGGAAGTGCCCAAACCGGCACCGGCAAAACGGCTGCTTTTGCCATTCCTATTATTCAACATATTTATCAGAATAAACAAAACCAACAAGAAAAACGAAAAATACAAGCACTTATAGTAACTCCAACTCGAGAACTTGCCA
>Ga0256843_1002122_pt1 | contig 14785 bp, 12 predicted proteins | sample AlvinellametaG_FD_191572 | JGI IMG/M metagenome (GOLD analysis project Ga0256843, IMG submission 191572) | Pompeii worm associated microbial communities from hydrothermal vent at the East Pacific Rise, Pacific Ocean - Alvinella | ecosystem: Host-associated > Annelida > Integument > Unclassified ... | reverse complement strand
AAGAGCATAAAGCGGTTTACTTCGGAGCGACCGGAGGTGCGGGAGCGCTTTTGGGTAAATTGATCAAAGATGCGAAAGTCATCGCATATCCGGAACTGGGACCTGAGGCGATCAGAGAATTGAAAGTCGAAGATTTTCCTGTAACGGTGGTCAACGATATGTACGGATGCGATCTCTACGAAGAGGGACGAAAACAATACGAAGTTAAGGAGGATTAGGATAAATGAATATTCATGAGTATCAGGCAAAACAGATCTTTGCCGAATATGGTGTTCCCACACCAAGAGGTATCGTAGCCAATACGATCGAAGAAGCGGTTGAAGCGGCAAAAGAGCTGGGTGGAAATATTTGGGTTGTTAAAGCGCAGATTCATGCCGGTGGACGTGGTCTTGGCGGTGGTGTAAAACTTGCCAAGTCTATCGAAGAGGTAGAAAAATACGCTAACGAAATTCTTGGTATGACTTTGGTGACACACCAAACCGGTCCTGAAGGAAAAGTGGTTCATAAAGTTTATATCGAAGAGGGTGCGGATATCAAAGACGAACTCTATCTTGGTGTTGTTTTGGATCGTGCCAAAGAGATGCCGGTTATCATGGCTTCTACCGAAGGTGGTATGGAGATTGAAAAAGTTGCGGAAGAGTCTCCTGAGAAAATTGTAAAAGTTGCAGTTGATCCTGCAATCGGTTTTCAGGGATTTCACGGACGTGAGTTGGTTTTCGGTTTAGGTATCACGGATAAAGCGGAGCAAAGAAAGTTTATCGATTTTGCTTCAAAGCTATATAAAGTCTATATGGATAAAGATGCCGAGATGATCGAGATCAACCCGTTGATCAAAACCGGTGCCGGAGATTTCCTTGCACTTGACGGTAAGATGGGATTTGACGACTCTGCACTCTATAGACATCCTGAAATCGAAGCGATGCGTGATATTACCGAAGAGGATCCTGATGAGAGAGAAGCCGGAAAATACGGTCTTAGTTATGTAGCACTTGATGGAGAGATCGGATGTATGGTTAACGGTGCCGGTCTTGCGATGGGTACGATGGATACGATTAACTATATGGGCGGAACACCTGCAAACTTCCTTGATGTCGGTGGTAAAGCAAACGCTGAAACGGTTGCAAAAGGTTTTGAGATTATCCTCAAAAACCCGAAAGTCAAAGCGATTTTCGTCAATATCTTCGGTGGAATCGTACGTTGTGACCGTATTGCAAACGGTATTCTTGAAGCGACAAAAATGGTAGACGTACATGTTCCGGTTGTGGTAAGACTTGACGGAACCAATGCTGAAGAGGCTTCAGAGATTTTGAAAAATGCGAACATCGAAAATGTTATCCCTGCTACTGACTTGGCTGACGGTGCGAAAAAAGCTGTAGCAGCTGCAAAAGGAGAGTTATAATGAGTATTCTGGTAAACAAAGATACTAAAGTCATTGTACAAGGTTTTACAGGTGGAGAGGGAACTTTCCATGCAGAACAGTGTATGGCTTACGGTACACAAATCGTAGGTGGTGTAACACCGAACAAAGGTGGTCAGGCACACCTTGGTAAACCGGTTTTCAATACAGTTAAAGATGCGGTTGAAGCGACAGGTGCGACAGTGAGTATGGTTTTCGTTCCGCCTGCATTCGTTGCGGATGCGGTGATGGAAGCTGCCGATGCGGGGATCGAGCTTGCGGTGATCATTACCGAAGGTGCGCCTGTAAAAGATATGCAGATGGCAAAAGCGTATGCACAAAAGCACGGTATGATGACTATCGGACCGAACTGTCCGGGTATCATCACTGCGGAAGAGTGTAAAATCGGTATTATGCCGGGTAACATTTTCAAAAAAGGAAATGTCGGTCTTATTTCCAAGTCGGGAACTTTGACATACGAGGGTGCGAACCAGGTTGTCAAAGAAGGATACGGTATTACGACGGCTGTTGGTATTGGTGGAGATCCTATCATCGGTCTGAGTTACAAACAACTGCTTCCAATGTTCGAAGCGGATCCTGAAACGGAAGCGATTGTGATGATTGGCGAGATTGGTGGAGATCTTGAGATTCAGGCAGCGAAGTTTATCAAAGAGAACATCACAAAACCTGTTGTTGCTTTTATCGCAGGGCAAACTGCGCCTAAAGGTAAACGTATGGGGCATGCCGGTGCGATCGTTTCGGGAAGTGCCGGTACTGCAAAAGAGAAGATGGATGCTCTTGAAGCTGCAGGTGTCAAAGTTGTTGTTTCACCGGCTGAGATCGGTAAAGCGGTCGCTGAAGTCTTAAAAAAATAATTGTTAGTCAATAAACTTTAAAGGAGATAGTATGGGATTGATGAAAGCCCCTGAAAATACCCCTGTTTGGGTAAATATAGATAGATGTAAAGCTTGTGACATTTGTGTTGCGGTTTGTCCTGCGGGAACATTGGCGATGGTACCGTCCGATAAAACGATTTTGGGTGCGACTATCAGCGTACAGTATCCGGATTCTTGTATCGGTTGTAACGACTGTGAATTATCATGTCCGGATTTTGCGATTTTTGTTGCGGACAGAAAAGAGTACAAGTTTGCAAAATTGACAGACGAAGCGAAAAAACGTGCTGAAGAGATCAAAGCAAATCATTACATGGCATTAAGCTGTTAAGGAGAATAGATGGCAAGAGAAATTATTTCAAGTGGTAACTCGTTGTGTGCACTGGCTGCATATGACTGCGGTTGTGAGTTTTTTGGTGGGTATCCTATTACCCCTTCAAGTGAGATTGCGCATGATTTGAGCGTACTTCTTCCTAAGAAAGGACATAAGTTCATTCAGATGGAAGATGAGATCGGTGGTATTGCGGCAGCACTCGGTGCTTCCATTTCCGGTAAAAAGTCTATGACAGCGACTTCCGGTCCCGGTATCTCTTTGAAAGCGGAGCAAATCGGTTTAGGTTTTATTGCGGAAGTACCTTTGGTAATCGCAAACGTTATGCGTGGTGGTCCGTCAACGGGTCTTCCTACACGTGTTTCTCAGGCGGATATCGGTCAGGCAAAATACCCGACTCACGGTGACTATGCGTCTATCACACTATGTCCCGGTTCTTTGGAAGAGTGTTATACGGAAACACTTAGAGCGTTTAACCTCGCTGAAACATATATGACACCGGTTTTCGTTCTTTTGGATGAAACTTTAGGTCATATGCATGGTAAAGCGGTACTTCCTGATCTTGAAGAAGTGGAGGCTAATGCAAAAAGCAGAGAAACAATCGAATGCGATCCTAAAGAGTATAAACCTTACGAAGCGGAGATGAACAAACCAGCGGTTCTAAATCCATTCTTCAAAGGGTACAGATACCACGTAACAGGACTACATCACGGTCCTACAGGTTTCCCTACGGAAGATAAAGATATGTGTGCTTACAATATCAAAAGATTGGTAGGTAAAATCCAGGATGTAGGTAAACTTGACGATCAACCGGATTACGAAGAGTATATGCTTGATGATGCGGAAGTTTGTATTATTGCTTACGGTTCTATCTCAAGAGGTGCTAAAGAAGCGGTTATGAAACTAAGAGAAGATGGTATCAAAGCGGGTCTTTTCAGACCAATCATGTTGTGGCCAAGCCCTGCAGAAAAAATCGAAGAGATCGGTAAGAGATTTGACAAAATCTTTATTACGGAACTCAACCAAGTCGGTCAGTACACAGAAGAGATCGAAAGAATTACAGGTCGTAAAGATTTTGCAACTCTAAGAACTGCAAACGGTAGACCTATTCCACCTTTAGATATGGTAGCAAAAGTTAAGGAGATGTTCTAATGGCGTTTAATTATGATGAGTATTTAAGAACGGATAAGATGCCGACACTTTGGTGTTGGGGATGTGGTGATGGTGTTATTTTGAAGGCATTCATCAGAGCGGTAGATAAGCTTGGATGGAACATGGACGATGTTTGTGTTGTTTCCGGTATCGGTTGTTCGGGAAGATTTTCTTCTTATATCAACTGTAACACAGTACATACGACACACGGTCGTACGGTAGCGTATGCAACAGGTATCAAACTTGCAAACCCGGATAAACACGTAATCGTTGTTGCGGGTGACGGTGACGGTCTTGCAATCGGTGGTAACCATACGATTCACGGATGTAGAAGAAATATCGATCTTAACTTCATTTTGATCAATAACTTCATCTACGGTTTGACAAACTCTCAAACAAGTCCTACTACGCCACAAGGTATGTGGACAGTAACGATGCAGTATGGTAATATCGATCCTACATTCGACGCTTGTAAATTGGCTGAGGGTGCGGGTGCGACATTTATCGCAAGAGAGTGTGTAACGGATCCTAAGCGTCTTGAGAAGATGTTTGTAAAAGGTTTCCAACATAAAGGATTCTCGTTCTTCGATGTATTCTCTAACTGTCACATCAACCTCGGTCGTAAAAACAAAATGGGTGAGGCGATGGATAACCTTGCCTGGATCGATGAAATCACAGTCGGTAAGAAAAAGTATGACAATATGACTGAAGAAGAGCGTCAGGGTAAATTCCCTACCGGTATCCTGGTAGAGAAAGAGCAACCTGAGTATTGTGAACTTTATGACAAAGTGATAGAAGCGGCACAAGGTGGTGCTAAGATCACCAGAAAGGATTTTGAATGAGAAGTCAACTTAGATTTACAGGTGTAGGTGGTCAGGGTGTTTTGCTTGCGGGTGAAATTCTAGCTGCAGCGAAAATCGCAGAAGGTGGGTTCGGTGTAAAAGCCGCTACCTATACTTCTCAGGTACGTGGTGGTCCGACAGTCGTTGATATTTTGCTTGACGACAAAGAGATCCTTTTCCCATATGCGATCGACGGTGAAATCGAGTTTATGCTCTCTGTTGCACAGGTAAGTTACGACCAGTTCAAAGGTGGTGTAAAAGAGGGCGGTATCATCGTTGTTGATCCGGATCTTGTACATCCTACGGATGAAGACAGACAAAAGTGGAAAATCTACGAGATTCCTATTATTCGTATTGCAAAATACGAAGTTGGAAACGTTGTAACACAATCTGTCGTTGCACTTGCAATCGCTGTAACTATGACACACGTTATGGATGCGGATCAGGTATTTGAGACAATGAAGAAAAAAGTTCCGCCGAAAGTTCTCGATGCGAACGTGAAAGCGTGGGAGCTTGGTGTGGATTATGCTAAGCGTGCATTGGCCGGTGAAAAATTTGAAGATGTCGGAGCTGCTTGCTAAGGCATTTAAAAAAAGGGCTTATTATTGTAATAAGCCCTTTTCCTGATGCATTTTTTTCACTTTTTTTGGTACAATAGATAAAACAGAAAAAAGGGATTGAGTGCTCAGTTTTATCAAAGATATTGAACTTCCGTTTAAAATTCCTACTCCTGACAAAACAATCAAAGTAGCGGTAACAGGGTTGAGCCGAAGCGGTAAAACCGTTTTTTTGACCTCCCTGATCAATCAGCTCATCGCGAACGATAAGCTTCCCTACCTGAATGAAAAACTGAAAAGACCGTTTATCGCAAGACTTTTACCTCCCGATAGTGTTTATATTCGTTTTGATTACTATAGTAAGATCAAAGCTTTTCGTGCAAAGGATCCCAAGTGGCCCAAAGCGACAAAGTCTGTCAGTAAAACAACTTTACAACTGGAATTTAAGAGTGAGTACGCCTTTTTAAAAAACCAAATCGTCAATATCGAACTTATCGACTATCCCGGTGAATGGCTTTTGGATCTTTCGATGCTGGAGCAAAGCTATGAAGAGTGGTCTGAAAGCATGATCGAACTGGCTAATGAGGAGAAACGTTATCCCTATGCCAAAGAGTGGTTTGATTTTTTAAAAGGGTTGGATTTTTACAATCGTAACAATGATGAGTTTATTGAAGAACAGCTACATGACCAATATACGGAGTATCTGAAACGATTGCACTATCAAGGGTACTCTTTTGTACAACCGGGACGTTTTCTGGAGCCCGGAGATATGCAGGACGATCCTTTGTTACAGTTTTGTCCGTTACCCGCACCGCCAAAAGGAGAGGAAGCACATCCCGACTCTATCTATGTACACTTTAAAGAGCGGTATGATCAGTATATACAGGAAGTTGTCAAACGTCTCTATCTGGAGCATTTCGAGTCGTTCGATACGCAGATCATTCTGGTGGATCTGCTCAAAGCGATGGAGCACGGATATGATGTGTTTGAAGATATGCATCTGAGTTTCAAACATATACTCAAATCATTTACGTATGGTGCCAATAATTTTATCACACGTTTTTTCAAACTGGAGATCAACCAGGTGATCTTTGCCGCTACCAAAGCGGATCATTTACCGGCATCGCAACATGAACGCTATAAACGTTTACTTGAAGAGATGATCTGGGATTTGAAAAAGGAACTCGATGTGCGCCATATCGATACGGAAGTGACTGTTTTTTCCGCTGTTAAAAGTACACGGGATGTCAAAGCGAAGTTGGATGGCAAAGAGGTGGATTGTATCAGAGGAGTAGTTGACGGGGAAAAAGAGCCTTCTACACATTTTCCCGGTATGCTTCCGCAAAGCTATCATGATGACAACTTTTTGAAAAAGGGAGATTTTCATTTGACAAAATTCAAACCTATCTCCTTTCCGTTAAGGGATACCAAAGCGGTGGAACATATTCGCATGGATAAATTGATTTACAGTATTTTAAAGGATCGCGTATGAAAAGTATCAAACCGGGACGAATTGACGACACTTATGTTAAAGAAGAAGAGGTAGAGGAGAGTAAAAGTGTTGCTAAACCTGCCCGTTTAGAAGAAGAGGAGTTTATCGAAGAGGTTGAAGCCGAAGAGAAAAAACGCCTCACCATCCTTCAGGGAATGAGTAAGTTCGCCAAAAAGAGTGCTATCGTACTTGGGCTTATCACCGGTATCGTAATGATCGGTGCGGTTTACGACGCTTTTTATTCCGCTTCGTCGATGCTTGCAAACGCGCCGACGCTTGGTGTGGTGTATATTGTCATGATCTTCGCTTTGGTGGGGATCTTGGGATATGGTATTTTCAAAGAGATGGTGGGATACCGGAAAATCAAACGTATCGATGCGATTCAGGAAGAGGCGAAACATATTTTAACACGCAGAGGAAAAAATGCACGCCTTTTTGCACAGAAGATCATCGACTTGTATAAAGACCATGAAGATCCGATCATACGTGAAGAGGTAGAAGAGTTCGCTGCGGAACTGCCCTCTCTGATGGACGATGAGATCATGCAGCGACTGGAAGAGAAAGTGTTGACGCCGATGGATGAAAAAGCCAAAAGTATTATCGCCAAATATGCAAATCAGACGGCAATCTCTACGGCAATCAGTCCTGTTGCGATGATCGATGCGATTTTGATTCTTTCAAGAAGTCATGTCATGATCAAAGAGGTGGCAGAGGTGTACAACCTTCGTCCCAATTTGATGGCTGAGATCGCTTTGATTAAAAAAGTTTTTATCAACCTCGCTTTTGCGGGAGTGAGTGATATTATGCTGCATCATTCTCATGATATTTTGGGAGCTTCGATGCTTTCAAAAGTTTCGGCACATGGTGCGCAGGGAGTTGCTAACGGTATTTTAACCGCCAGGGTAGGGCTTAGTACACTAAAAGCGTGTCGTCCCGTAGCATTGACTAAAAAACAGGACGGTTTTTTCAAGAATCTTTTCAAAATGATATCTAAATCACTTTTCGTATCTAAATAATAAATTTTTTTGTCCGATATGTAAAGTTAAGAAGACCACAAAAGGAATAATCGTGACTTTAGACACACAAAACAATCTCCTCGATACCAGACATGAGTCGGCTCGGCAAAATACTAAGCCCAGACATAAAGTATTGGTCATTACCCAAAACCATATCGATCTTGCATTGATTAAAAAGTCTTTGGAAAGTATGGGTACCTGTAAAGTCTATGAAGCGGGAAATATCAAAGCGGCATTTAAAATCGCTTCCTATTTGGATATTGATTTGATTATTGTCGATGAAAAATTGCCTACTGCAGAGGGCTTTGAGATTATCGACAAGCTCAATCAGCGTAAACTTTTAAAAGAAGTACCGAAGATTTTGTTGATTACGAGTGCATTTAAAAAAGAGCGTTACGACTCTTATCGTGATATCAATCTTGATTTCTTACGTAAGCCTGTGGATACGGTGATGCTCAAAGCCAGAGTCAACACTCTCTTTACCAATATGCATAAACAACGCAAAACGTCTGTTTTTGAGGGCATGCTTGAAAACAAACTGGAAGAGGCGAAGGCATTTTTGGGTATCTACAAAAGCTTTTTGGATGTGGATGAAAATATCCTTTTTATCTACGATAAAACTTCCAACAAAGTAGTCGAGGGAAATAAAGTTTTCTTACGATTCTTTGAGGATATGGATCAACTCAACAGAGTGTTACAAACAAAACATCTGTTTAAAAAGTTCGTCCCTTATCAGGAAGATGCGAACTATCTCAATCATTATGATTTTAGTGAATGGTCTCAGATTGCCGGTATGAGTGATGATTTTCATTTTGCGCTTCGTATCGAGAAAGAGGGGACGAGTTATTCGTTCACGGTGATGCTCAAGCGTGTGGAAATCGCCGATCAGGAGATGTATGTCGTCAAGTTTCTCAACAACCAAAACTATCTGCCGTCGGTAACGGGAGAGAGACAACTTACCGACAAAATGCGTCGTCAGATCAATGAAGAACTCTCTTTGATCAAAGAAGAGATCGATTTGGATGAAAAAATACGCTCGTATAAACGTATTTATCTGAGTTTGCGTAAAATTTCCGAGATGGTAAACAAAGATGAAAAAGAGGATATCCTAAAAATCGATCAGGCGCATTTACATCTGGTCAATGCCTACTTTGTGATCGCATCGCTTTTGAAGAACTATTCAAGTTACAAAACACTTTATCTTAACGGAACTTTTGTAGACAAGCATCTTGAAGAGAATTTTGAAGAGATTTATGTACGTGTCGATCCGAATGCACTACAAGAAGCGGTGAAGGGGATTATCGACAGTTATTTTACCGCGCCGGTAGAGTATGACAAAAGACGTATCAAAATCGATCTGTATCGTCATGATGACGAACTACGTATCGAAATACGTGCAAGTGATAGATCCAGAAAACCTAAAGAACCTTCTATGTTCGACCGATTGCTCAAAAAAGAGGAGCTGACGCTGCCGCAAAACGCCGAAGCGGATATTTTGCCTAAAAATGTACAAAAGGCGATAGACCTTTTAAAAGCGCAAGTGAGCCATTTCAATGCCGACGGAGATACGATTTTTATAGTTAAAATCCCACTTTTAGAAAAAAGTTAATTTATTTAGCTTTTTATTATAAAAAATTTAATACAATAGTCTTTAAGTATAATATTTTTAACTTGTAAGGCTATTGTGAGAGATGCAAACATATAATTTACGATATCGTAGTTTAGACAAACTCAAAGACTATATTTTTGAAAAAGAGATCATTGATCATCCTGCGCTTTTGATACAAATATACTCTTATAGCAGTGACCGGGAAAAGATCGAAACCCTCTTGCATCATTTACGCACACTCTTTCCTTCTGCCCATATCGTCGGTACTACGACGGATGGGGAGATATTTGACGGTCGTATTTTGACCAAAGATACCATGCTCTCGTTTACAAGTTTCGAACATACCCTTTTACAAACCGAAATGATCCCTTTAGCCGAAGATAGTTTTCATGATGGTAAGCAGCTGGCAAAGAGACTTATCAAAGAGGATACAAAAGCGGTTATATTGTTTGGAAAGTCACATAAACTCAATGCCGATCAGTTTTTAAAAGGTTTGCATAGTCTGAAAAAAGAGGTGGTGATTTCAGGCGGATTGAGTGCGGATCAGGGAAAATTTGAAGATGGATTTGTCTTTAACGGAGTGGAGTTCGGCGAAGAGCATATCGTAGCGGTGGCTTTACACTCACAAAAGTTGATAGCGCACAATTTTTACACTTCCCAGTGGGAACCTATCGGGCGGGAGTTTGTGATTACCAAATCTAAAAACAATCGTCTCATGAGTGTCGATAAAATGTCGGTCAAAAACTTGTATGAAAAGTATCTGGGAGAAGAGATCGCTTTTCATTTACCTCTTAGCGGTCTTCAGTTCCCTTTTGTGATCAAAAACAGGGATTCTTATATTGCTAGAACGGCACTTTGGGATCCCAAAGACGGTTCGTTGATTTTCGGGGCGGATATGCCTGAAGGCGAAAAGATACAGATCGGTTTCGGTGATGCACAAAAGATGCTTTCAAATGTACGAAATATCCTGGATAAGCTCACTACGATACCTGTAGAATCGATCTTTATTTTCGAAGCGGCGGGAAGACGTCGCTTTTTGAAGCAGTTTGCACACTACGAAGTGGAGCCTTTTTCGCAAATTGCACCAGTAAGAGGTTTTTACGGATACGGTGAGTTTGTTGCAAATGAAGAGGAAGAACTCTTTTTAAATCAAAGCTTTACGTTACTGGCTTTAAGTGAGGATGATCGCGTACAGCCAAAAGAGGTACATTTCAAGGAGCCAAGAGATGTCAACGGTGACTTGCAGACACTACGTGCCATCGGCAACATTGCCAAAGTCTCTTCTTTGGAGCTTCAGGAGTTAAACCAGAAACTTGAAGAACGGATCAAGGAAGAGGTAGCAAAAAACCGTAAAAAAGACAGTATTCTCATACACAACTCCAAACTTGCGCAAATGGGGGAGATGATGAGTCTCATCGCGCATCAGTGGAGACAGCCTTTAAGCGCTATTAGCGCTACATCGACGGGGCTTCATGTCAAAATAGAACTCGATAAATACGACAAAGAATTTTTTCTCTCTTCTTTGGATAAAATCGAGAGTTATGTCAAACATCTATCCGCTACGGTGGATGATTTTACCAACTTTTTCAAACCTTCCAAAAAGAGTGAAACCACGACTGTCGGTTATATGATTGAAAGAGCACTTTTTATCATGTCCGCTTCTCTTCGCAAAAACAGTGTCGATGTGATGGTGGAAGATACGACGTTTAGTGAAATCAAAACCTACCCCAACGAAGTGATTCAGGTATTGATCAATTTGATTAAAAATGCGGAAAACGTATTGTTGAAAAGACAAGTTGAAAAACCGATCATCTCCATCAATGCGTATGAGAAGGAAAACTATATATATGTAGAGGTAAGTGACAATGCCGGGGGAATCGACGAAAAAATTATCGACAAAATTTTTGAACCCTACTTTACCACCAAAAATGCAAAAGATTCAACCGGACTTGGACTCTATATGTCAAAATTTATTATCGAGGAGAGTTGCGGCGGCAAATTGAGCGTACACAATAGCAAAGAGGGTGCGGTATTTACGATTGAATTAAAAAAATGACATTAGATTTTTTTTATATTTGTTCTTTGATATTTGCTTTGCGTTAATAAAGTGAAGCTATAGTATTATCTTAAAATACTTTTATAACAAGGAATGAAGATGAAAAAAATTCTTATAGCTTCTGCCGTAGCGGCAACGCTTTTTAGTTCCGCACTCAGTGCGAAAACCTATGCAACTGTCAACGGTCAGGAAATCACGGATAGAGACGTAGGTGCTATTTTACAGGTGATCCCGGGTGCACAGTTTGACAAGATGAATAAGCAACAGCAAAAGCAAGTAATTCAACAGGCGATCGAGAAAAAATTACTTGCTGAAAAAGCGATGAAATCCGGTATTGAAAAAGATCCTGAGTACAAGAAAGCTTTGGAGCAAATGAAAAAAGAACTGGCTTTGGAAATCTGGATGAAAAAACAGTTTGACAGTGTCAAAGTATCCGATAAAGAGGTTAAAGACTTCTATAACAAAAATATCCAAATGTTCAAACAGCCTGCAACGGCACATGCAAGACATATCCTTTTAAAAACAAAAGCGGATGCGCAAAAAGTGATCAACGAGCTTAAAAAAGCCAAAGATGTCAAAGCGAAGTTTATCGAACTTGCAAAGAAAAAATCTACAGGACCAAGTGCTGCAAACGGTGGTGATCTCGGATGGTTTGACGCGAAAAGAATGGTAAAACCTTTTAGTGATGCAGCATTTAAACTCAAAAAAGGTGAGTTTACGAAAATACCTGTCAAAACACAGTTTGGATATCATGTCATCTATCTTGAAGACAAAAAACCTGCGGGTAATGTTACTTTAGAAGAGGCAAAACCAAACATCGAACAAACACTCAAAGTGAAAAAATTCCAGGAACAAATGAAAAAAACAGCTAAAGCGTTGAGAGAGAAAGCCGATATTAAAATTAAATAATTTTTAATCTTTATATAAAGGATACAGATGAGTGCAAAAATCTTGGATGTCGTGAAACCGGGTGTCGTAACGGGTGATGATGTTACGAAAATCTTTCAAATCGCCAAAGAGGAGGGCTTTGCTCTTCCTGCGGTCAATGTAGTGGGAACAAACTCTGTCAATGCCGTTATGGAAGCGGCAAAAGTCGTTAATTCACCGGTTATTATTCAATTCTCAAACGGTGGTGCGCACTTTTATGCAGGAAAGGGCTTGAGTAATGACGGTGAAAAAGCGGCGATTTTAGGTGCGATCAGCGGTGCGAAACATGTACATACACTCGCCGAAGCGTATGGTGTGCCTGTCATCTTACATACCGATCATGCTGCAAAAAAATTATTGCCGTGGATTGACGGGCTTTTAGATGCCAGTGAAAAGCATTACGAAAAGTATGGAACACCACTTTTTAGTTCACATATGCTCGATCTTTCCGAAGAACCGTTGGAAGAGAATATCGCCATTTGTGAAAAGTATCTGGAGCGTATGAGTAAAATCGGTATGACACTTGAAATCGAGCTTGGTATCACCGGTGGTGAAGAAGACGGTGTGGATAACACTAACGTCGATAACTCGCTTTTGTATACACAACCTGAAGAGGTGGCGTATGCCTATGAGAGACTCAGCAAAATCAGTGACAAGTTTACGATTGCCGCATCTTTTGGAAATGTACACGGTGTATATAAACCCGGTAATGTCACATTACAACCGAAGATCCTTGATAATTCGCAAAAATATATTCATGAGAAATACAACACAAAAGATGACAAACCTGTTTACTTCGTATTTCACGGCGGTAGCGGAAGCAGTCATGAAGAGATTCAGGAAGCCATCAGCTACGGTGTTATCAAAATGAATATCGATACCGATACGCAGTGGGCTTTCTGGGACGGTGTACGTGGGTATGTAGCGAAGTTTCATGACTATCTACAGGGACAAATCGGAAATCCTGAAGGGGATGATAAACCGAATAAAAAATACTACGATCCGAGAAAATGGCTTCGTGAGGGTGAAAAATCAATGGTAGAGAGACTTAAAGTCGCATTTGAAGATTTGAATTGTATCGATAGAAACTAAATTGAAAAAAATCTTACCGTAGCAGGGATAGTCGATACGCTTCCCTGCTATGCTTGTAGGGTTATCTGATAAGTTTTCCGCCTCTAACGCAGATAGAGCGTATTGAGTCGTTTACAGTTTTTAAATCCTGCTCGATATTTTGTGTATCTCCGTAATGTACTCCGTCTCCTGCATTGTATTCGAAATTTCCTATATAAAGTGCTTGTTTTGCGTTACCGGGTGCGGATGTCGATGACCAGACAGGATCTGTAGAGTAAGGTTGATCTCCGATGATATTGATAAACAGTATGTTCATACCGTTTTCAGGGATCAAAGTGATAAGTTCGTTAATATTCGGCAATCTCCAATCCAACCCTTTTGCTTCACATCTTTTTTTAGCATCTTCCCATGAAAGTTTTCGTAGTAGCGTACTATTGTCATATTCCCAGATCAAACCGGTATTGCTGTCTACTATGGTATCTCCCTTTACCTCGAAGTTGTTTGTCTGGCTAAAGTGACTGGTACCGCTTACGCAACGTACGTGCATATTGTCAGTTTCCGATTTATCGTAAACATAGTCTCCACCGAATCTGAATTCTACGCCCCATGCTTTATCGGTTACTTCATGTTCTCTTCTTAAGAGATTTTGATTAGTCCAGAATGAGCCTTTGTTTGCATATTGAAAAATATCGTCGATTAAAGGTTGATCTTTTTCAAATTGTCCGTAATTAACCAATGTCAGCAACTCTTTACGTGTAGGAAGTCGTTTACCTATGCCTGTACAGTAATCATTTGCATCTTGCCAGTTTATATTTTCATTGACATGGGGACTGTCTTCCCACTCAAGACCGGTTGACGTATCTCTTTTATCTCCGTACCCCGGACCGTTTGGTCCGTCATTTACACCTGTTTTTAATACTGCTGCATGATTTATATTATCATCAGCCGGATCGTTTGTTATTTGTATATGCAATGTTTTTGTCGTTTTACCATATTCGTTAGTTGCCGCAATTGTAACTTCATAGGTATTGTCATGGTTTAAGTCGGACGGATTATCATAGTCCGGTAAAAAGTGGGAAAATGTAAGTTCCCCTTTGTTGTTGATAGCAAAAAGCAGTGCATCGTCCCCTGAATCTATTGTAAACGAGGTAGCTTGCGGAGCAGTTATTTTGGTTATGTCAAAGCTATTTTCTTTGAGTGAAATCTGATTGTTTGCAGGAGCAGTGATAAGGGGACCACTGTTTGCATTGTTGTCTGTCGGATCGTCGGTTAGGGTGATTGTAAATTCTTTACTGACAGATTTGTTTGTTGTTTTGTCTGTGGCAGTGACAACAATTTTGTAGCTATGCGGATATTGCGGGTTTTCATAATCTACAGGTTCTTTAAATTTAAGAATGCCGCTTTGCGGATCAATAGTGAAAAATTTAGCATCTTCTCCTGATA
>Ga0256843_1002121_pt1 | contig 14787 bp, 8 predicted proteins | sample AlvinellametaG_FD_191572 | JGI IMG/M metagenome (GOLD analysis project Ga0256843, IMG submission 191572) | Pompeii worm associated microbial communities from hydrothermal vent at the East Pacific Rise, Pacific Ocean - Alvinella | ecosystem: Host-associated > Annelida > Integument > Unclassified ... | reverse complement strand
TAATAATAAGTTCCGTCATGGCTTCGGAAAAGTTTACGTTTGAGCTTTCAAGTGTTGAAGACATGATTTTTGCCGGAATATAATTGCCTTCTTCGTCAGTGTATAAAAATGCTTTGCCCGAATTGTCGGTTTGAATAAAATCGTTTCCGCCGATGTTTTCAAGCCCCTGGTCGTTTTGGAAATGAAATACGGGTATCTGTCCCAATGTCGCCTCCTGGGCGTTTGAGAAAATACCGACAATTCTTCCGTCGTCTTTTACTTCATAGTTTTTAAGATATCCTTCTTCTATTCCGTCCTGGTTAAACGAGTAATTTATAGCGTCCGAATCGGATTTTGCATATGAAGTAAGATCGAATTTGAAGTTTATATTGTCGAATGAAATCTCTTTTGGAGAGATTAAATTGCCGCTGGTGTCAAATATGAAGTTTTGTGTGGTTTTGTTGCCGTTTATATCTATATCACCTTTCCAGATGATCTGGCTGTTTAACACTTTTTCTTTTGTAAACGTAAGAGTTACCGGCAGTTTGTTGCCGTTACTGTCAATTACGTATCCTCCGAACTGCTGAGTGTTTGAATTAAATGTATAACTTTTGTTTGAAGTGTTAGCATATATTTCGTTGCCGGCTCTTCCGAGATTTCTTAAGAATGCTTCGTTTGAATTTTCTGTTTTGTCTATGTATGAATTAAGAGGCAGAAGCGATTTGTTTGTGACAACAATTCTTCCCTCACTGTCAAGACTTACTTCAACTTCCTTTGGATACGCATCGTCTGCAAGTTCCTGAAGTTTTTTCGTAAAATCGTCCAAAGTGGAAAAATCGTATTTGTCAGAAGGCTGGGTTTTATAAACAAGTTTTGCCGCAGCGGCGTTGTCCATTAGAGGAGTTTTTGAATTTAAAATAAAACTGCCCTGTGTTTTTATGGTAACTTCTCCGTTTTGGGCGGAAGCCAAAAATCCTTCTTTTTGAAGTTCGTTTGCCACGGCTGAAGCGATTTCTTCTTTGGTGCTCCCATCAGGAAGGGTTAATTTTATTTCTTTGTCGTTTAGGGTAAAATCGATGTTAACGTCTTTTGAGTCTTTGTCATCGTCTTCAAAGCAGTAAACAGCCGTTAAATTGCCGTTTTCATATTCCACTTTATGACCGAAACCGAATACAACGCTTTGAGAGTTTCTTATCTGCATATCGTTTCCGTCTTTGTCGTATAAAGCGCTCATATCCAGATCGCCCGTTGCCGGTTTGACTGTATTGATTTTTAGATTGTCGTTTAAATTGGTGCTTAAAGAAACGTTTTTTGTGGCGACTGCCGGAAGTATAACGTTATCAGGAAGGGAAATAGGCGATAATTTCGTATCAGGCAGAAGTTTTGAAGTGTCTATGCCTCTGTTGATGTAATACTGTCCGTTTTTTTCTATTAAGTTATTTGCGTTGGCTACAAGAAGATATTCTCCGTTGTCATTTACCAAAAATCCGTTCATATCCCTTGTAAACGCCCCGTTTCTTGTATAAAAAGTCTGATCACCCTTTTTAACTCCGAACCACCCCTCTGACCCTATTGCCAGATCGAATTTATTATCCGTCGATACAAAACTGCCTATGCTCATATCTTTTGCCGTTGAATTGAGATAGCTTCCAAGACCGACATCCGAGGTAGGAGAAGAGTTGGTATTGAGAGCCGAAGAAAAAAGGGTGGCGAATTCGGGTTTTGTTTCTTTGAATCCCGGGGTGTTTACGTTTGCGATATTATCGCCCCATATGTCTATTCCGTTTTGGAAACTTATAAGCCCGCTGATACCGTTATAAAATGAAGTAGTCATTTTTTATCCTTGCCATTCGTAAATTTCTTTGATTTTGTCGAATGGTACGTAAGAGCTTCCGAGTTTTGCGTAAGGCATTCCTTTTTCAAAACGGACTGATTCAATCGGATATGCACCTAAAGACGTTTTATGACTTTTCCCATCAGGTGAGGTGTATTCGGCAGTTACTTCGTATGTGTCGCTTGGCACTCTTTGTCCGTTATTGTCTTTTAAATCCCATTCAAAGCTCAAAATACCTTTATCGTGTGCTTCAAGATTGAATTCTTTTACGATATTTCCGTTTTTGTCTTTGATTAGCACTTTTCCGCTTGAGATATCGTCTCCGAAATAGAGTTCAAAATCTTTCTTTTTATCACCGTCTGTTACCGTAATGTTTCTGTTTCCCGTATCGGCCATTTTGCCTATTGCGCTTAAAACCCCCAGTTCGCTTGTTTTACTGAGTGTTGCCGATAGATTGTCAAGCGTTTTTTGCATATTGTTGTTCATTTCCATCGTAGATAAATATGCAGTCTGTTCAAGCATTTTATCCGTATCCATAGGGTCTGTAGGGTCTTGCATTTCAAGCTGGGTCAAAAACAGTTTTAAAAAAGCGTCTTTGTCGAGTTTTGAATCTGGGTTGTAGACCTTATCGTTTGTGGTTGTTTTATTGACGGTGTTTATCGTGTTTATAGCCATTTTAGAGCCTTTTTTCTTTTTTTAAGCAAAATACGTTCCTAAGCATATTGATATGGTATTTCTATAACGAATTCATCTTCGTCGTTTATTGCGAAATTTTGCTGATTCTGTTTGTATTTTTCCTGGTTTTTCTGCTGGTTTTGCTGATTGAAACTCATATTCACGTCACTGTATCCCATATTAACGAGCACGGATTTTAAGTCTTGCTGATACTGGTTGAAAAAGTTTATGGTCTGATTTTGTCCGTTTACGTGAATTTGAAGATTATCCCCTCTTTGTATAAGCGTTATTTCCACTTTTCCAAGTTCTTTTGGATGCAGTTCAAGTGAAACTTTTGATATAGGGGGTTTATAGTTTTCCACGGCTTCTTTAAGGTTTGTCGCAAAATGTTTTAACGTCTCTTTTGCTTTTAATATGTTGTGTTTTAATTCAGTGTGAATGCCGTTTTGAATATGGATTTCGGTATTGTTTTTATCGTCTTTTGTTTTTTTGTCGATTTGTTCTTTTATGCCTTTGTGAGCGTTTATTATATTTGCAATGTCGGTTTCAGCGGTATGTTTTTTGGTTTTTTGTGGGTTTAGCAGCTCCGCGAGGTTTGTTACAGGTTTTTTGATGCCTGCGGTTTTTGTTTCATTTTTATCTGCAGTATGGAGTATTTTTACGGTATGGTGCGAGATTTTATTTTTTTTATCGTTTTTGATTATGATTTTCGGTTTTATTTCGATTACCGTTTTTTCTATTACATGCGAATTTTGAGAAAGAGTTTTTATTATTTCTTCTTTTGCCGGTTTTGAGATGGTTATTTTTTTAATGTTAAGACCTTTTTTGTTTGCAAAGGCAATCAGGTCTTTTATGTTTTCTATTTTTTTAAACTGCTGCAGTTCTTTTTTTGAAGTAATGAAATTTTTGAGATCCGTTTTTGAGGTTATCTCTTTTTTTATTATTTCAACTATTTTTTTTTCGGTTTTTTCATCGGTTTTTTCTACGGGTAGGGATTTAAGCTCTTGCGGGGGCAGAAAATGTTCCAAAAAATCCTTTAGTTCACTAGTCTGTTTTTTTTGAGGTTTTTCTTTTTTTTCGGCTTGAAATTCAAAGTGAAAATCGTTTTTGTTTAAATCGATCGATTTTAGGATTTTTAAAATTTTTTCTTTTATTTCTTTGGGTTCGTTTTTAACGAGTTTTAAAATTTCGTCTTTTGATAAATGTAGGTTTTTTGCAATGTCTTTAAAAAGGTCTGTTTTGCCTTCTTTAAGTAAAGAAAGCAGAAAATTTTCCTGTTTTGGTGAAAGTTTTGAGCTTTTTAAATTTTCGGGCATCAGTAAAATTTCGCTTACCATAAAAAAGCCTTTTTGAATTGAAAGCAAAATCCGTTCCATAAACTTTTTATTATTTATTGGATATAATTTCAAAAATTTTTTAAAGGCAATTAATGAAAAACATCAGAAACATTGCGGTCATCGCCCACGTTGACCACGGTAAAACTACACTTGTAGACGAACTTCTAAAACAATCGGGAACTCTTGAATCAAGAAAAGAACTCGGTGAGAGGGTAATGGATTCAAACGACCTCGAAAAAGAAAGAGGAATTACGATTCTTTCAAAAAACACTGCAATCAAATGGGGGGATTACAGAATCAATATTATCGATACTCCGGGACACAGCGATTTCGGAGGAGAAGTTGAGAGGGTTTTAAAAATGGTTGATGGAGTACTTCTTCTTGTCGACGCACAAGAAGGTGTAATGCCTCAGACCAAATTCGTTGTAAAAAAAGCTCTTTCGCTCGGACTTAAACCGATTCTTGTTGTGAATAAAATAGACAAACCTGCAGCTGAACCTGACAGGGTTGTCGATGAGGTATTTGACTTATTCGTAAGTATGGGAGCCAGCGAAGACCAGCTTGATTTTCCTATTATTTACGCAGCGGCAAAAAACGGAATTGCAAAATGGGAGCTTGAAGACGATAATGAAGATATGACTCCTATTTTCGAAGCTATTACAAAATATATACCGGCACCTGCGGGAGATGAAAACGCACCTCTTCAAATGCAGGTATTTACCCTTGATTATGACAATTACGTAGGAAGAATAGGAATTGCCAGAATATTTAACGGTAAAGTGAGAAAAGGCGATCAGGTTACGCTTGTAAAAGCAAACGGAGAAAAAATAAACGGTAGAATTACGAAACTTTTAGGATTTTTGGGACTTGAGAGAATTGAAATCGACGAGGCAAAAGCGGGAGATATCGTAGCTGTTGCCGGTTTTGACGCACTTGACGTTGGAGATACTATTGCTGATAAAGATAATCCGGTAGCCCTTGATCCTCTTCACATTGAAGAACCTACAATCAGCGTAATTATGAGCGTTAACGATTCACCTCTTGCGGGGACTGAAGGTAAAAACGTAACGGCGCCTAAACTCAGAGACAGACTGTTTAAAGAGATGGAAACAAACATCGCTATGAAAATCGAAGAACTAGGAGAAGGTAAATTTAAAGTTTCAGGAAGAGGTGAGCTTCAGATTGCAATTTTGGCTGAGAATTTAAGAAGGGAAGATTTTGAATTTTCCCTTTCACGTCCTGAGGTAATTATTAAAGAAGAAAACGGCGTAAAACTCGAACCGTATGAATACGTAGTGGTTGACGTGCCTGAAGAGTACAGCGGTGCGGTTATCGAGAAACTAGGAACACGCGGGGGAATTATGAAAAACATGATGCCTTTAAGCGACGGTACTACAAGAATTGAATTTGAAATGCCGGCACGCGGACTTATAGGATACAGAGGCGAATTTATGACCGATACTAAAGGTGAGGGTGTTTTAAACAGCAGTTTCCTTGAATTCAGACCAGCAACCACTAAACCTTATACGAGAAAAAACGGTGCGTTGATTTCTATGGAAAACGGCGTTGCTACCGGATATGCCATTTTCAACCTCCAAGAAAGAGGAAAAATGTTTATAAAACCTGGAGATAAAGTATATAACGGAATGATAGTGGGAGAACACAGCAGAAGCAACGACCTTGAAGTTAATCCGATAAGAGGTAAAAACCTTACAAACGTAAGGGCGAGCGGAAGTGATGAAGCCATCAAACTAGTGCCTCCTGTGGAAATGACTCTTGAAAAAGCTCTTGAGTGGATTGAAGATGACGAACTTGTGGAAGTTACTCCGAAATCTATCAGGGTTAGAAAAAAATATCTCGATCCTACTGAGAGAAAAAGAATGAGCAGAAATAAAAACAAATAAGATACTTTTTCTCCTTTTTTCTTATAACTTTTTCTTATAATCGCTGAATAATTATGTTATCTTTGTTAAAATTCACTTAAAAAAAGGAGCGGTATGAAAAAATTTTTGATATTTGCCGCTTTGTCGAGTCTGGTTTTTGCCAAAACCGTCGATTTCAGCACGGTTTTGAACGAGGCTTTGAACAATAACCTCGAGCTTAAAGCAAAAAAACTCGATATCGACAAGGCAAGGGCTAAGTTAAAACAGGCAAAAGGTATGGACTGGGGAAAATTTATCTTCTCCGAAGAAATCAGCAGAACAAACAATGCAATGTATGTATTCGGGATGAAACTTGAAAGTCGTGAAGCTACGTTTAGGGATTTCGGATTTGCCGACTTTTTGGGACCTCTTGGAATGGCATTGCAAAATCCGAATGCGTTTACTCCGGCTGCACAGAACGCCTTACTTTCTACGCAGCCTAAAGATTTGAACTATCCGGGGAGCAGAACGAATTTTAAAACCAAATTTGTATACGAAATACCGCTTTTTACCGGATTTAAACTGACATATGCAAAAAAAATGGCAAAACTGCAGGTTTTGGCTAATACATATAAATACGCGCAGGACAGAAACAAACTTGCTGTTGAAGTTTTAAAAGCTTATAACGGAGCGGTTGCGGCGAAATATTTTATAAGCGCACTTAAAAAAGCGAAACAGACCACAACGGCGTTCGTAAAAATGGTAAAAGAATTTTATGCTCAGGGAATGGCCACCCAAAGTGATCTGCTACAGGTGGAAAAAAGGGATTCAGAAGTTAACGCAATGCTTATAGAAGCACAAAACAAATATGCTCTTGCGCTTGCGTATTTAAGATTTTTAACGGATGATTACAGTATTAACGGTGTTGGTGATTTTAAAATAATAAATTTTGGAAACAAACCCGTTAAGGAACTAATAAAAACTGCTCTTGCAAACAGAGGCGATTTAAAATGGATGCAAAAAAACGTTGAGACGATGGAAGCAAAAGTAAAATTTGACAAAGCGGATAAATATCCTATGGTAGGTGCTCATCTTGAATACGGATGGAATGACAATACGCTCGATTTGAGCTATAAAAAAGACTATTATCTTGTGGCTGCGGGACTTAAATGGAACATATTCGATAAAGCCACTGATGCAAAAGTTGAAGAATCAAAAATAGCGGCTATTCAAACGGAAAATTATTATAAATATATGAAAAAAGGTATAGCCCTTCAGGTAGAACAGGCATATTTGAATTATAAAGCCAAAAAAGCGGTGGTGAAAGAAAAAATAACAAATAAAGAACTTGCGGAACAGATTTTGAAAAAATATGAATACATGTACAAACAGGGAATGATAAGCATGCCTATCTTATTAATGAAAGAGGCTGACGCGAGAAAAGCCAGAGCCGAACTTATAAAAGCCAGATTTGATGAAGCGATGGCGGCTGCGAAATTAAAAGAAGCACTTGGAGATTTAGTAAAGGAGAGTAAATGAAAAAATTGGTAGCTTTAACACTTGGGTTTGCGAGTCTTTTTGCTCTTGAGACTGCGATTGCTAAAAAGAGTACGATTGATATCAAAAAAACATATATCGCAAATATCTATTCCCCAAAACAGGTGATGGTCGCGACCAGACTTATGGGATTTATTAAAAAAATGAACGTTGAAGAGGGAGATGTGGTAAAAAAAGGACAGTTATTGTTCGAAGTTGACCCGGCTGATATTTATTCTATGTTGAATCAGGCAAGAGGAGCCGTACTACAGGCTAAAAGCGGTGTTTTAATGGCCGAGCTTGCATATGCGGATGCAAAAAAAGATTATCTCAGATTTAAAAATCTTTATGAAAACGGGGCTGTGAGCAAAAGAGATTTTGAAAAAATGACTTTAATGATGAATATCAGAAAAAAACAGGTAGATATGGCAAAAGGTATGTTAAAACAAGCCGAAGCAGGACTTGCGAGAGCAGAAGCTCAGCTTAAATACGCAAAAGTAAAATCTCCTATAGACGGTGTTGTTACGATGAAAATGAAAAAAGTCGCTGAAATGGCGCTTCCTGGTTATCCTGTAGTGATTTTGAGCGATATCAATTCAATCAAAGCCAAAAGTTTGGTAAAAGAGGGAGATATCGATAAATTCAAAATCGGAATGCCTGTAACGATTAAAGTTCCGGCTCTTAAAAAATCATATCCTGCGGTTGTATCGACTGTGATTCCTGCGGGAGATAACTTTACACACTCTTTCCTTGTTAAATACACCCTCAAAAACCATAAAGGGCTTTTGCCTGGAATGTATGCAAAAGCGGTTGTCGTAGTCGGTAAAAAAGAAGCCGTACTCGTACCTTTTGCCGCTCTTACGACAAGAGCAGGAATTGTAGGTGTGTTTACTTTGGATAATGAAAACGTAGCCCACTTTAAACCTGTACAGCAGATTGCACAGGTTGGGGACAATATCGCTGTTAAAGGATTAAAAGCCGGAAGCAAAGTTATTTTATATCCACCTGCAAACTTAATCGACGGACAGAAAGTGGAGGAGTAGTATGGAAAGACTTGAGAGACTAAAAAAGCTCTTAGAGGCTAAAAAGGCGGAACTCAGCGCCAAAAAAGCCTCGGCTTGCGATATAGAAGAGATAAGAAAGCTCGAAGAGGAAATAAGCGAGCTTGAAAAAGAATTTAAAGCCGTTGAGGATGAAATAAAACAAAAAGAAGAAGAATTAAAACACGTAGAAGAAGAACTTGAATTAAATATTGCGGGTAAACTTGCCAGAACGTTTTTAAAAAACCCGCTAACCCCGGTACTTGCAATCGTGTTTTTACTTATGGGTATTATCGCGGTATTTTTCACGCCTCGTGAAGAAAACCCTCAAATCGACGTACCGGCGGCAAACGTAATAGTAGTATATCCGGGAGCAAGCTCTAAAGAAGTTCAGAATATTATTGTCGATCCGCTTGAGAGAACGCTAAAAGCCATGACCGGAGTAAAACACGTATACGGTATGGCTATGAACAGCGTGGGGATCGTAACTGTAAGATTTAAAATCGGACAGGATAAAGTCAGAAGTATGTCAAAACTTTATGACAGGGTAATGCAGAATATGGATAAAATGCCAAAAGGCGTGATGCCTCCTCTTATCAAACCTATCGATATCGACGAGGTACCTATCGTAACACTGGCATTAAGTTCCGATAAATACAACGATTATCAGCTCTACAGAATGGCCCAGAGACTCTTAAGCCCTCTTGCGGAAGTTAAAAACGTAAGTATCGTTGGAATAAAAGGAGGGCATAAAAGACAGTTCAATATTATAGTCGACCCTCAAAAACTTGCGGCTTATCATTTATCACTCGGTCAGATAGCAATGGCGCTTAAGGCTGCAAACGTGGATTATCCACTTGGAGGGGCCGATAATAAAAAATATTCTATTCCGGTAGAGTTTGACGGATTTATCAAATCTGTAAAAGACGTTGAAAATCTTATTGTCGCAAACTATATGGGAAGGGTTATTTATATTAAAGATATTGCAAAAGTGGTAGACGGGATAGACTTTCAGCATAAACACAAAACTTATTTTGAAGGCGGAAGGGCTTTTTATGAAGACCCTCTGATTTCAAAAGAGGAAGTAAACAAATTCCCGGTTGATAAAAAACTTAACCAGGTTACCATTTTTATCGGTAAAAAAAGAGGAAGTAACGCCGTTTTCGTGGCAAACGACGTTCTTAAAAAAGTTGAGGAGCTTAAAAAAGACCTTCCAAAAGACGTACATATTTATGTAACAAGAAACGACGGTCTAAAAGCAAACCATGCGGTTAACGAACTTATTTACCACTTGTTTATTTCCCTTGGAATTATCGTTATACTTCTTATTGTTATGCTCGGATGGAGAGAAGCGCTTATCGTATCGTTTACCGTACCTTTGATTCTGTCCATTACTCTTTTTATCGGTATGCTTGCAGGACAGACAATTAACAGAATTACGCTTTTTGCGCTAATTCTCTCACTTGGTCTTTTGGTTGACAGTGCTATTATCGTTATTGAAAACATTCATAGACACTTTGAAATCGGAGACAAACCAAGAGAATATGCCGCAATTTATGCGACAAACGAAATCGGTAATCCTACAAACATAGCTACTCTTGCCATTATTCTGGCGTTTGTTCCTATGTTTTTCGTAACGGGAATGATGGGGCCTTATATGAGACCAATTCCGTTTAACGTTCCTGTGGCGATGATCGCTTCGCTTATAGTGGCGTATATTTTTACACCTTGGGCTGCGGTTAAATTCCTGCCTGAACATAAAAACGAACATAAAGAACCTTTTGATATCAGAAAGACAAAAACGTTTAAAGTATTCCACAGAATTTTAGATCCTTTATTGAATTCGACATTCAAAAGAGCTGTGTTCTTTACGGTTCTTATTTTGGCGCTTCTTGGAAGTATGGCTCTTCCGGCATTTAAAATCGTGCTTTTCAAAATGCTTCCGAGTGCAAATAAAAATACGTTCAACATTACGATTGACCTGCCAAAAGGAAGCAGTATTGACGCTACCACAGAGGTTAGCAACTGTGTGGCCAATATTTTGGCAAAAGAACCAGAAATCCATGATTTCGAGCAGTTTATCGGTATAAGCGGAGTGGTTGATTTTAACGGGCTTCTTAGAGGAAGCTCCATGAAACAGGGAGAAAATTACGGTGAAATCAGAGTAAACCTTTTCCCTAAAGAAGAGGGCAGAAAAGAAAGCTCTATCGATATGGTCAGCCGTTTAAGACCGATTATTCAAGGTCAGTGTAGTCTACATAACGCAAACATTAAACTTGTAGAAGATCCTCCAGGACCACCTGTTATCGCGACACTTTTAATGCAGGTATTCGGAGGAGACGAACAGGGAAGACTTAAGCTTGCGAATTATATAGAAGAGATTTATAAAAAAACTCCGAGAGTCGTTGATATTGACATTATGAGAGACAGACAGATTATTAAATATAAAATCATTCCTGATACTCAAAAAGCTATGGAACTTGGAATTACGACCGATCAGATTGCCAAAATTTTAGGTATGGGAATAAGAGGAGCGGTAATCAGCGTAGCTCATATACCAAGTGAAAAAGAACAAGTCGGTATATTCGTAAGATTTGACAAAAACGCAAGAGACAATCTTGAAGCGCTTGATAAAATCAAACTTATGAGTAAGACAGGAAAACTGGTACCTCTAAAAGAAGTTGTGAAAATCGTTCCGGCTCCTTATGACGGAATGATTACCAGCAAAGATTTGCGTCCTATGGTTATGGTTACGGGTGAGATGAATAAAAGAGGTAGTCTGTATGCTCTGTTAGACGTATTTAACTACCTCAGAGAAAAAGGAATTCCGGGTTATAAAATCATCTATGACGGAAATCCTAGACTCAATCTTCAGGCAATTGATTTGAAAACCGGTGAAAAATACGATCTTATCTGGGGTGGAGAATGGGAGCTTACGTTTGACGTATTCAGAGACCTCGGAAGTGCGTTCGGTGTTGCGGTTATTTTAATTTATCTGTTGATGGTTGCTTATTATAAAAATTTCAGAATTCCTAGAATCGTACTTGCGGCAGTTCCTCTTACGTTTATAGGGGTATTGCCGGGACACGCGATTATGAACTGGATTACATTGGCGTTTTTCCATTCAAAAACATACTTTACGGCGACGAGTATGATCGGATTTATCGCCCTTGCGGGTATCGTCGTTAGAAACTCGCTGCTTCTTATCGACTTTACTAACGATCTGATTAAACAGGGAAGAAGTATAAACGAAGCGGTAATAGAAGCTGCCGCTACAAGATTCAGACCTATTATCTTGACGGCACTGGCTATTATTCTGGCTTCACTTGTTATCGTTTTAGACCCTGTATGGCAGGGACTTGCCGTTTCATTGATTTTCGGTGTTCTTGCATCAACACTTCTATCAGTCGTAGTAGTTCCGGTGCTTTACTGGAGATATCTGATTTCTAAACACAAAAAAGAACAAAAAGTTCAATACGGGCTCGAAAAAATTTAAGAGTCTGTATTGACTAAAGTTTTTTTCTTTTTTTCCGATTTTTAAAATAAAAAGCGAAAAATAATGTCATTAAAAAAACAGATAAATTTTGTGATTTTATTAAGCGGTGTCGGGCTAGTTTTTGTATTTACGCTTTTATATATCAGTATCAATAATTTTGAAGTAAAACAGGAAGTAAGCAAAGCTAGGCTTTTAACTGATACTGTAATAGATTTTAGAAATTATATCGCTTCTGTTGCTTCAAAAATTAGTGTTTTGGATGAAAACATATCTCCTTTTGCGTGTACTCCCGCATATGTAGTCAATCAGGTGGCAAAAAAACTTAAAAGACAGAAAAATTTTCTTTTAAGACAAGTTTCTGATGAATACAGAAATATTTATGACAGACCTACGGCCGCCGAGATGAAAGCAATTGATTTTTTTAAAACCCATAAAAACGCAAAAGAATACTGGCAAATACATGACCCCCACAACGGAGGAGGGGTTTATGAACAAAAACACATTTTTTACGCAAAACCGCTTTTTATAACGAAATCTTGTCTGAAATGTCACGGAGACCCTAAAAAAGACGTGCCGCCTCGACTTTACAAACTTCTTGTAAAAGAGTACGGTAACAGGGCTTTTTATTATAAAATAGGTGATTTGAGAGGAATTATTTCAGTTATCATTCCTTATAACAACGTGATTGAAACCCTAAATAAAATTTTTATGAAAATCGTAATAATTATTCTTTTGTTTTATGCTTTCGGGACCGTTATATTTGTTAAACTAACATCAAGCATAGAAAACGCCATAGATGAAATTTTAGAACATTTCAATAAAAACTTAAAACAAGGTAATTACGCCCATATAATCCGCTCTTTTAAATTGAAAGAATTTGATAAATTAAAAGAGGAAATAAATAAAACATTTGAAAAAATTAACGAATATCAGGAAAAACTTTATAACAAACTCTATTTTAACGAAATAAGTCAACTCCCTAGCAGAAATAAATTTTTTGAAGAATTTGAAGACGGGAAAAATCCTGTGGTTATTTTGGATATGGATAAATTTAAAGATATTAACATACTCTTTGGTGTAAAAACCGGTGATAAATTGATTAAAGAAATAGCAAACAGATTAAAAGAACTTTCAAAAAGATACGATTTCAAGCTGTATCATCTTGATGTAGATAAATTTGCCTTGGTGTTTCCGTCATCAGTGGATAAAGATAAAATATCAGAAATTATGAAAAATATTTTAAATTATCTTGAAGAATATTATAATATCGAAGACAATCAGATAGTGGTAAAATTCAGAGCAGGGGTCAGTGCAACCAAAAAAGAGTATATAATGGCCGAACTTGCTCAGGAAAAAGCGAAAGAATTCAGAAAAGACATTGTATACTGCAGTGAAATTCCGAATCTGAAAAATGCTTATGAAGAAAATCTTAAAATTTTCAGGGAACTAAAAGACGCTATAGAAAACGACAGAATAGTTCCTTTTTACCAGCCTATTGTGGATTCAAAAAAACAGATAAGAAAATATGAAGCACTGGTAAGAATGATTGATAAAGAAGGAAATATAATTTCGCCGTTTAAATTTTTAAATATTGCAAAAAAAACAAGAAGTTATGCGGAAATCACAAAAAGAGTGGTTCAAAAAGCATTTGAAAAATTTAACAATAAAGACAAAGGGGTATCCATAAACTTAGATTTATACGATTTGGAATCAGATGAAATGAGAAGTTTTATTTTGAGTATGTTAAAAACATATAACGTAAATGCTATTTTTGAGATTGTTGAGAGTGAAGAAGTGGAAGAATCTCCGGAGCTTATGGGATTTTTAAGAAAACTTCAGGAAAACGGGGCTAAGATTTATATAGACGATTTCGGAAGCGGGTATGCGAATTTTGATTATCTTTTGAAATTAAACCCTAACGGAGTAAAAATAGACGGCAGTCTTATTAAGAATATTTTAACTAACAAAAACAATGAAATTATTGTAAAATCCATCGTTGATTTCGCACATAACGTTAATATGGAGGTCGTTGCGGAATTTGTTGAAAATGAAGAAATTTTTGATAAACTTCAACAGATGGGAGTTGATTTTTATCAGGGATATTATTTTTCACCTCCAAAACCGGATATTGAGGAGTAAAAATGAAAATTGTGGTTGCAAGCGGCAACAGGGGAAAAATAAAAGAGATTCAGGAAATTTTAAAAGATTATGAAGTTATTCCTTATACGGATTTGATTGAACCGTTTGAAATAGAGGAAACGGGTAAAACATTTAAAGAAAACGCGATAATAAAAGCAAAAGCGGTGCATGAAAGACTTCCTGAATATATCGTTTTGGCTGATGACAGCGGTATCAGCGTACCGGCCTTAAACGGGGAGCCGGGAATTTATTCCGCAAGATATGCGGGTGAGGGGGCGAGCGATAAGGATAATTTGAACAAACTCATACAAGAACTCAAAAAAAGAGGTATTAAAAAAACGCCGGCGTATTACACGGCGGCAATAGCGATTGCGACCCCTTACGGTGAATTTACAGCACACGGATTTATGAGGGGGGATGTTATAGACGAGGCCAGGGGGAATAAGGGATTTGGATATGACCCTATGTTTATTCCAAAAGGATATGACAAAACATTAGGAGAGCTTGATAGTGAAATAAAACAGAAAATCTCACACAGATACAAAGCACTCGAACTGATTAAATCCGTTTTGAAAGCTATCTGATTTTTAGAAAGTATTTAAAACTTTCTTTTTTTTCTCCGTTTTCTTTTTTTATGCCGAAAAATTTTTCCGCCTGTTTAAAGTAACCTTTATGGGTCGGAACGTCTATATAATTAAAGATGTTTAATCCGATCAGTGAAGCCGAATGTTTAAAAAGAGGCAGAAGTTTTACGATGTCTTTATATACTTTTGCCTGCAGTTTTTCATTTTTATAACTTGAAACGGCCAGATATGCAAGGAAAGTGGGTTTGTTGAATTTCTGATGTAAAAATGTAGCAAAAGCCAACGATCTTAATGCGGTATCCGAG
>Ga0256843_1002120_pt1 | contig 14792 bp, 17 predicted proteins | sample AlvinellametaG_FD_191572 | JGI IMG/M metagenome (GOLD analysis project Ga0256843, IMG submission 191572) | Pompeii worm associated microbial communities from hydrothermal vent at the East Pacific Rise, Pacific Ocean - Alvinella | ecosystem: Host-associated > Annelida > Integument > Unclassified ... | reverse complement strand
AAAGATGAACGCCTTCGAGCTTGCAGAGTTCATAAAGGGCGTTAAGATAGGCCAGGAAAGCAGGCACGGGATACAGCGCGAAGCCTATCCATGGAAGGTTGAGAAAGTTCCTGTATCGGTCTGGGACCTGTACCAGGTCGTAAGGGACAAGAGAAGAAACAAGAGGCTTCTGATAATCACGGATCCGAAGGGGCCCACCCTGGCCGAGGTCAAGGAGAGGCTCGGAAGGGATATGTTCCACGCCAAGGAAATCGTCGTTTTCATCGGCTCACGCGAGGGCATCCCGCGCGGCCTCTTCCGGTTCGCCGATTACGTTGTTGACCTTGCGCCATACATGACGTTCGCCACGGAGCATGGGATCCCCGGAGCCCTCGTCTCCCTCTGGGAGGTTTACGAGGAGTACCTGCGGGGGAGGGAAGGAAAAGACTGAGTCCCCATTTCTTTTTCTCCGGCGTCAGCCCCTAAGGTCCTCCTCATCCATCGGGAATCCGCCGTACTCATCATCCGCCAGCTCAAGTGAGGATGTAGAACACGACGGCACCTATCAGTCCGCCGAAAAGAGAGGCGAGAAAGTTCGTGGAGTTGTTGTCGGTTATCCCCCTGTTCTCGAGGGTTGCGCCTATCAGGCTGTCTATGTTGACCCCAACCCAGCCCCCCACAACCACGGAAACGAGCATCAGGACGTCATGGGACGTGAGGGGGAGGGAGAAGAGGGCTATGATGAAAACGCCGAGAAGGGCAAAAAACTCTCCGGCCAGTGAAACCGCCCCGTTGGTCCCGGCCCTGGCGGGCCTGAGGTTGGTGATCAGACGGGGTTTCCTGCCAAACACCTTCCCGAGCTCACTCGCAAGAGTGTCACCGTTTGCAGTCGCTATCGCCGCAAAGCTCGCGGCCCAGAAGACGTCCCTGTGTGCAACGTACTCAAGGGCAAGGAAAATAACAGCAGGGAGCCCGTTGCCGAGGACGTTCCCCCAGCTCCGTATCCCATTACCTCCCTGAGCAACGCCGAGTTTTATCTTCTCGGAGAAGCGGTATTTGGTGGCGACAACTCCGAGCACCACAAAGGTCAGCATCGCGAGAAACGGGTAGAGCCCCCCCAATTCAACCACGGCGAGGCCTATCAACGCCGCCGCGAGGGAACCCTTCTTATCCAGGGCTCTGGCCTTGTACGCACCGAGTCCGAGTACTGCCATTACTGCAACGTCCACTGCAAGTCGTTCCAACATCACCGCCACCTTAGGAACTCTGGATGAAAAACGCCTTTATTATTCTTTCTCTCGTCGGATGCCGAAAGTAGTAAAAGAGATTGGCATCAAAGGGTCTCAAACTTCACGACATCCGTGATGAAGGTTATGTCCATCTTCTCAAGGCCCGTGATCTTCCGTGAAATCGCCGTTATGATTTTTTCCAGCTCCCTCATGTCCTTGGGCCCAATGACGTGCACTATAAGGCTGTGAGCTCCCAACGCCCTCTCGATTATCTTGACCTCATCGATCTGGCGGAGGTTCTCAACGATTTCATCCATATCAACGCTCGGCTTGATCGTGATTCCGAGCACCACATGGCTGTACCCGAGGGCCTCATAATCGGGTATCACTGTGTATTTCTTCACTATCCCCGCCTTCTCCAGCTTGTCCATTCTCCTGGATACCCTCTGGCGTGTAGTTCCCAGGATCTCAGCGAGTTCCTTATACGTGAGGCGGGCATCCTTGGAGAGGAGCTTTAATATTTTGATATCGATTTCAGACACTCCCTTTGCCATGTCCATCCCTCCATCTTGCAAATCCACCGGTATTTAGAGTTATACGCAAAGTAGAATGTTGATTTGGATATAAAAGCCTTTCCTTTTTAACTTGAAATAGAACGCTTTGGAAACCCTAATTCGGTTAAACCCCCCAAATTCCCGACGAAATGTAAAACTTAATGTTACATTTACGTCATTACGTGGCACGGTTCTTCCATCGAACCTTATCCCGTCCTTTATACTTTTCAATACTGGCTTTCAGAGCCTCGAATATATCCACCCCGTATACGTTGGCCATGCAGAGAAGGGCGAACATCACATCACCCAGTTCCTCTCTGACTTCCTCAATAGAACCCGAACCCTTGGGACCCTCAAAATTGAGAAGGGCATCAGACAGCTCTCCGACCTCCTCCATCAGTGCTGCCAGCATCACGAATGGGTCCCAGTACCCCCCGAACTCTTTGATCAATTCGTCGACCTGTTTCTGGAGCTCGTTCATGGTACGACCCTCAAAAGATTTCTGACTTAACAGCCTCAAGATACCTTCCAAACGCCTCCAGGTTCGTCCGGTAGAAGTGCATCTTGCCCACTTTTTTCTCGTGTATCAGCCCCGCCTCCTTGAGAGTCCGCAGGTGGTGGCTTATGAGCGTCTGGTCCCTCCCAAGGGCCCCGGAGATTATGCAAACGCACAGCCATCCCTTGCTTAGGAGCTTCAGCATCTGAAACCTCAGCGGATTTGAAATCGCCTTCAGGAAGTTGAGAATGTCTCCGTCAACGGAAGTATCGATGTCCAGATCGAGATCCGGAATCCCCTCACGCTCGTAACTTCTCAAAACCGTGAGCTTCTGTTTCTCGTCAAAAGTTTCGATAAGCTCTCTAACCTTCACGGAGCATCACCAAGAATACACTATTGAGCTTGACCCTTAAAAGTTTTCACATGAATTACTCGACCACTTCGATGGGGACGGGTGTGCCATTGGAAAGGTATGCCCTCACAGAGCCCTCGTCGAAGGGATAGGCAATTATTAGGTGCACCCCACCGAACTTCGAAAAAAAGTGCAGGTCGGCCCTTGACGGCCACGGATGGGGACCGGGGTGGGAGTGTACAGTCCCCTTTATCGTGTCGTCCACAGGGAGCATCCAGGTGTTGAAAAAGGCCGAGCCCGTTCCAAAGTGGGGGTCCGGGGCTATGAGAACCTCCTCGAACACCCCATCCTTCTCACGCAGAAAACCCGCGAATTCATTGGGATAAAAATCGCGGGCGAGTTCCAGCAGGTAATCCAAGAGCTCCCTTCTAATCCTGACGATATCCATCGGCAGCACCAAAAAAAGATTATCAAAGGACGGCTATCCCCTCAATCTCCACGTCAACGCCCTTCGGGAGGTTTGAGACCTCAACCACGGCCCGAGCAGGTTTTGAGGAGGAAAAGTACCGGTCGTAGACCTCGTTGAACCGGGAATAGAGGCCCATATCCCTTATGTACACCGTAACCTTGACCACGTTCTCAGCACTGCCTCCAACAGCCTCGACTACCGCCAAAAAGTTCTCTATTGCTCGCTTTGCCTGCTCCTCTATCGGGCCCCTCACAAGCTCCCCCGTTGCAGGGTCTATCGGTATCTGACCCGAGACAAACAGGAACTTGCCCTCCGCCATGACTCCCTGACTGTAAGGCCCTATCGGGCGGGGAGCCTTTTCCGTAAACACGACCTCCTTCATGGTATCACCTCCATATCAGCGAAGCGAAGACTCCTCATCGTTCCCTCGGATGTCCTCGGCCTCATCATTTCTTCTCCAGATACTTCTCCAGACTCTTTGCCGGGAAGTCAAGGGATAGGCCTATCTTCTCCAGGCACTTCCTGAGTGCATATATCCTCGCGTGTTCGACGAATTCAGCGGGGGCATGCTCCTCCGCCGGGAACTCGAGGTACCTCTCCACAACCCGGGGAATGTCCGCTTTCTTCACCTTTTTGAAGTCGGAGAAGTACTCCTCAATCCCCTCTACGTCTATCCCTGCATACGCCGGAAGCTTGAGGGTCAGGCTCTCATTTATCGCCGCGAGGAGCCTCGCAACATCCGCCATGGGGGTTTTCTCGTCTATGATGAGCCTCCTGACAGCTATCCACCTGCCGTGCTTGGCCGTGAAGTTCACGTGCTCCTCCTCGAAGGGGGGCTCGACATTCAGCTCCGCCAGGATGCCCTCGGGGTACTCTATCTGAAGTTCCGACGAGAGGGCTTCCCTGACGAGAAGGGCCTTGGCAACGTCGACGAGGAGCTTCTTCAGCTTCTTGTCATCCTCGTGGACGAACTGACCGAGCTTCCTCGACGTGCCGGGCGATTTGAGGAGCACGATGAGGTCCGTTAGCTCCTTCCCGCCAAAATCATCGGCAAGGCCCCGGATTCCCTCAACGTCCATGACCTCAGAAAGATATGCTGGAATCCTGCCGCTGGCGGTGTTGGAGAGCTTCGCCAGGAAGTGAGCTATTTTTCCATCCTCCATGTCCGTCAGCCTGTCGCCGACCTTCCAGTCCCCGTGAACCGCCGTGAACATGATGTGATCCTCTACTTTCATTCCGGCCACCAAGGAGTATGAAGCTCAAGACCTATTTAGCTTTTTCCCGTCTCTCAAAAAAGTTATAAATCGGCGCCCCTACCAAAGGGTAGAGTGAAGAGAGGTAATCGACATGGGCGAGGAAAGTGAGATTAAAGGTCCAAGCGCCCTGGAGTACGAGGAAAAACTTGATCTGGGCGTTGAATTCAAGACAACAGAAGAAATCAAGGTCCCGGAGAAGCTCATAGACCAGGTGATCGGCCAGGAACACGCGGTCGAGATAATAAAAACGGCCGCGAACCAGAAGAGGCACGTTCTCCTCATCGGCGAACCTGGAACCGGTAAATCAATGCTCGGCCAGGCAATGGCGGAGCTCCTCCCAACGGAGAACTTAGAGGACATCCTCGTCTTTCCAAACCCCGAAGACGAGAACATGCCCAAGATAAGGACGGTGCCTGCGTGCCAGGGCAGGAGAATAGTTGAGAGGTACAGGGAAAAGGCGAAAAGCCAGGAGAGCATAAAATCATACATCCTCCTCCTGGTCATATTCGTCGTCATGATAGCCTTTTTCATGCAACCTGGGGCCACCACGCTTCTCATGGGCCTCTTCGTGATAATCCTCACGATAATGGCCCTCTCCAACATGCGCCTCAAGACCAGCGTCCTCGTGCCCAAACTCCTGATCGACAACTGCGGGAGAACCAAGGCACCGTTCGTCGATGCAACGGGAGCACATGCCGGAGCCCTCCTCGGCGACGTCCGCCACGACCCGTTCCAGAGCGGAGGGCTGGGAACACCCGCCCACGAGCGCGTTGAGCCCGGGATGATCCACCGCGCCCACAGGGGCGTCCTGTTCATCGACGAGATAGCGACGCTGACCCTCAAGATGCAGCAGAGCCTCCTCACGGCCATGCAGGAGAAGAAGTTCCCGATCACCGGACAGAGCGAGATGTCGAGCGGCGCCATGGTGAGAACGGAGCCGGTCCCGTGCGACTTCATCCTCGTCGCCGCTGGCAATCTCGACACGGTTGACAAGATGCACCCGGCACTGCGTTCGAGGATCAGGGGTTACGGATACGAGGTCTACATGCGCACGACCATGCCGGATACTCTCGAAAACAGGCGCAAGCTCGTCCAGTTCGTGGCGCAGGAGGTAAAGCGCGACGGTAAGATACCACACTTCACCCGCGATGCGGTCGAGGAGATAGTGAGGGAGGCCCAGAGAAGGGGCGGTAGGAAGGGACACCTAACGCTGCGCCTCCGCGACCTCGGCGGTATAGTCAGGGCGGCCGGCGACGTCGCGGTTAAGAAGGGCAAGAAGTACGTGGAGAGGGAGGACGTTCTCGAGGCCATGAGAATGGCAAAACCCCTCGAAAAGCAGCTCGCCGACTGGTACATAGAGAGGAAGAAAGAGTACCAGGTGATAAAGAGCGAGGGCAGCGAGATAGGGAGGGTAAACGGCCTGGCCGTCATAGGCGAGCAGAGCGGAATCGTCCTGCCCATAGAGGCCGTCGTCGCTCCGGCCGCGAGCAAGGAAGAGGGCAAAATCATCGTCACAGGAAAGCTCGGGGAGATAGCGAAGGAAGCGGTCCAGAACGTCTCGGCCATAATCAAGCGCTACAAGGGAGAGGACATCAGCCGCTATGATATCCACGTCCAGTTCCTTCAGACGTACGAGGGCGTTGAGGGTGACTCGGCGAGCATAAGTGTCGCCACAGCCGTTATCTCCGCCCTCGAGGAGATACCCATCAGACAGGACGTGGCGATGACCGGCTCCCTCAGCGTTCGCGGTGAGGTGCTGCCAATAGGCGGCGCGACGCCGAAGATAGAGGCCGCGATAGAGGCCGGAATCAAGACCGTCATAATCCCGAAGAGCAACGAGAAGGACGTCTTCCTGAGCCCTGACAAGGCCGAGAAGGTGAAGATAGTCCCGGTCGAGACCATAGACCAAGTTCTTGAAGTCGCCCTCGAAGAGGGGGAGCAGAAGGACGCCCTGATAGCCCGCATTAAAGACGCCCTCCCGCTCTCCCGCTGAAGTTCCTTTTCTTTCCAGTTCACATCTATGTCCAGCAATGCTTAAAAAACGTCCCATCTACGTTACCCACGGAGGTGAGCTAATGCTCAAAGTTGAGAACCTTCACGTGAGCGTTGAAGGTAAGGAGATACTGAAGGGCGTCGATCTGGGCATTGGCGCCGGCGAGTTTCACGTCATAATGGGGCCCAACGGCAGCGGAAAATCCACTCTGGCCCTCACCATAGCGGGACATCCAAAGTACATCGTTACAAACGGCAGGATTACACTAAACGGCGAAAACCTGGTCCCAATGGGGCCGGACGAACGTGCAAAGAAAGGAATCCTTCTCGCGTTCCAGGTTCCGCCGGAGGTTGAGGGTGTTAAAATAATCGAGTTCCTGCAGCAGGTTCTGGTTGAGCTCAAAGGGCTGGATCCTGTCGAGGCCTATGACCTGATAGTCGAGAAAGCGAAGGAGCTGTGGTTCAAGGAAGAGGATCTGCACCGCTACGTCAACGTCGGGTTCTCTGGAGGAGAAAGGAAGAGGCTCGAAATCCTTCAGGCCCTTCTCATAGAACCCAAGGTGCTCATCCTGGACGAGCCTGACAGCGGCGTTGACATAGACTCCCTGAGCATAATCAGCAGGAAGATAGACGAGCTCCACAAAAACGGAACGGCAGTTCTCCTGATAACCCACTACGGGCGGATACTCGAGCACCTGGACAAGGAAGCTCTGAGGGTTCACGTCATGAAGGAAGGGAAGATCGTCAAGACAGGAGACAGCGGGCTGGTGGACAGGATTGAGCGGGAAGGCTTCGGAGAGATTTTCAGGGAGGTGGGAGCATGACCCCCCGTTCGCAGAGGGAAACGATAACTATGAGCGATGCCAAGGCCATAATCGAGAACCAAATTGAAGAGCTCGCGAAGAGGAACAGGGAACCGGAGTGGATGACGAGGATAAGGTACAAGGCGTTAGAAGCCTTTGAAAAAGCCCCGCTCAACGACCCGGTCATAAGCGAGGAGGAGCTTCTCCAGTTCATAGCGAAGCCTGAAATCGAGGGCCTGCCCGAGAACATCGAGAGCCTCGACGATTTACCACCAGACATGAAGGCCCTTCTCGACAGGCTCGGAATCAGCGAGGTCGAGCAGAAGTACATAGCTGGATTAGCGGTTCAGACCGACACTGGAGTCATCTACAACGAGTTCCTCAAGGAGTGGGCCAAGAAGGGCCTGATCGTCCTCCCGACCGAGGAAGCGGTGAGAAAATACCCCGACGTTGTGAAAAGCCATTTCCTCAAGCTCTTCCGCGTTGACGAGAGCAAGCTGGCAGCTTACCACACCGCCGTATGGAACGGTGGGATCTTCCTCTACGTCAAGGAGGGCCTCAAGGTTCCGTTCCCGCTTCACCTGTTCTTCCTGATACAGGAGAGCGCCCTTGCTCAGGCCCCGCACATAATCATCATAGCCGAGAAGAACACAGAGTTCCACCTCATAGAGGGCTGTACTGCTCCAATACTCGTCAAGCACTCGCTCCACCTCGACATGACAGAGGCATACTTCCACGAGAACGCGAGAGGCCAGCTCACGGTTCTGCAGAACTGGCCAGAGTACGTCCACACGAGGCCCATGACGAGGGCGAGGATAGGAAAGGGGGCGCGCTTCATCAACACCACCGTCGGCCTCGGAACCGGGAGGAGCAACGTCGCCAATCCAAAGTACTGGGTGGATGAGAAGGGCTACGTCGAGTTAAACGGCATTCTACTCGGCCAGAAGGACTGGTTCGTGGATTTGGGCGGTGAGATGTACCTCCAGGGCAGGGAGGCCGGCGGGATAAACGCGAGTAAGGCCGTCATAATGGACGAGAGCACCGTGATAACGCGCGGAATAATAAGGGCCGAGGCTCCGAATACGAAGGGTCACATAAGCTGTGACGCCCTGCTCCTCAGCGACAAGGCAACGATGGAGACCTACCCCGGGCTGGTCAGCAGGGTTGACGACGCGGAGCTGAGCCACGAGGCGGCGATAGGCAAGATACGCGAGGAAGAGCTGTTCTACCTTATGAGCAGGGGGCTGAGCGAGGAGAAGGCGACGCAGCTCATAGTCAAAGGCTTCCTCGAACCGATGCTCAAGGACATCCCGATGGAGTTCCTCGTCGAAATTAGGAAGATAATCGAGTTAGCGGTCAGCGGGGGCATGTGAGCCCCCACCTTTGGTTTCAAATGAAAATTTTTCAAAGCATTTTTAAATGAACTTTTTTACATATTTCGGTGATACCATGAACCCGATGGCGGAGGCATTTGAGAAAGCTGTAAGAGACCCCAGACTGAGGAAAAAGCTCAAAATCAAGGCCTTCTTATCACTCCTGCTGTTGGCGGGGTCCATCGGCGTGGTCTTCATCACAGTAGGCACGGTCATGGCAACCAGACACGGAACATTCCTCGGGATGACCCGTCTGGACTTTCTCAAACTACGGGCAAGGTACGGCCTTCTGATGATGATCCTCATAACGATTCATGTTATCCTGAACAGGGGTATCATGAAGAGGGAACTCAAACTTTTATTCGGCTGACTCCCTTTTTACAAGCCCTTCCACAATTTTCACTACCTTCGGAAGGGCCTTCTCAACCTCCTCGCTGAGCTCCATCCCAAGGCCTATTTCCTTCGCCACTATCCCGACGAAATGGAGTTCCGCCCCCGCCAGCTTCTCGTCAAGCTTCATGAGAAGCCTCAGGCCATCCACGGCACCCATGAAGTGGGCGCTCCTTATTTCCGCTTTGAGCTTGGAGAAGACCTCCTCCCCCTCGAGGTGGATCACTTCTCCCGGCCTCAGCTCATCGCTAAGTATGGCATCGATTACTATGATTCGCTCCTCCCCGGAATAATGGGCCGAAAGCATGAATATGTCGGTCCCGACCTCGAGGACGTTATAACCCTTTTCCGCCAGTATCCTGCCTGCCATGAGCCCCGCTCCATCGTCCTTCATCAGCTCGTTGCCAAGGGCAAGGATGAGCGTCCTCATTTCTCGGACCTCCCCACGATCTTAAGCGCAAAGAAGAGGAACACCATGAAGATCGTGATGTAGTAGCTCCACTGGAAGGGCACAACTCCGAGGATGCCGAGGGTGTATATGCCCGTGAGCAGCAGGACGACGGCGAGCAGAATTCTGTAAACTGTCTTCTTCTCCATCAAACCACCGAAAGAAAAAGGGAGGGAGGGCTTTAAACCCTTTCCGTCAGCCGGTCGAGTTCGCCGTGGTGTTGGTTGCGGAGCACACAAGCGGCTGGGGCTTGTAGTGGAACACCGCGGGGTGGAGCATCTCCGCAATCTCCTCCAGGCCATAGACTATCCTTGGACCGGGCCTCACCACGAGGTCCTCGTTGCTCAGCACGTAGACCCGCCCGTTCTTCACGGCATCCACTGATGCCAGCGGGCCCTTGCAGAGGTCCGAGGGCTTGATGCCGGCGTTCGGCAGGATGATTATCACCTGCGGGTTCCTCGCCACTATCTGCTCCTCGCTGGCCACGCCCCAGCCGGATACGTCGTCGAAGATGTTCTTGCCGCCGGCCAGGCGGATGAGGCTGTCGATGAACGTCCCCTTTCCAGCGGTCCAGTAGCCGTTGTAGTAGCTCAGGATGAAGAAGACCTTAACGGGCGTTGTGTTCGAGACCATCGACTGAACGTAGGCAACCCGGGCCTTCATATCGGCAACCACGACCCTCGCGGCCTCATCCCTGTTGGTTATCCTGCCCAGCAGCTCGACCTGGCGATATATCCCGTTTATGTCCTTCGGGTCTACTATGACGACTGGAGCTATCTTCTCGAGGCTCGGAAGGATGGAGAGCGAGTAACTGTCCGCCAGGATAAGGTCAGGCTTCAAAGCCGCTATCTTCTCAAGGTTAGCGTACTTACCGTAGCCACCAATCTTGGTTATGTTCTTCACCGCCGGCGGGAAGTCCGCGTACCTTGTAACGCCCACGAGCTTGTCCCCCGCACCGATGTAGAACAGCGTCTCCGTTATGCTCGGCGCCAGGGAGACTATCCTCTGGGGTTCCTTCTCTATCGTGACGGTCCTGTTGGCGAAGTCAGTTACTGTGAGCGGGTACTTGACCCTGAAGGCATCCGGATGGAGGAGCTTTGCGACCTCCTCGAGGCCACGGACGACGCGGGGGCTCGGGTGGATGAGGTCGTTCTCGTCTTCAATCATATAGACCTTTCCGTCCTTGGCGGCCTTGGTGTTGGCCAGCGGGCCGTTGTAAACGTCCTGGACGGTCATCCCGCAGTGGGGCGTCAGGATTATGACATCCGGGTTCCTCGCGATGACCTGCTCAACGCTTACCTGGGACCAGCCGCTCGTGTCGTTGAAGATGTTCTCGCCGCCGGCGAGGTTTATTATGTCACTTATGAACGTGCCGCCACCGGCCGTCATCAGGGGATTGTTCCAGACGATGTAGAACACCTTGAGCTTAGGCTCGTTCTTAACGGCGGAGCTCACCGCGTTGATTTTGGCGTTGAACTCTTCCACAGCCTTCCTGGCGGAGTCCTCAGCGTTGAAAACCTTTCCGAGGAGCTCAAGCGCCTTGGGGATGTCGTTGAGGCTGTGCGGGTCAACTATGACGACTGGAGCTATCTTCTCGAGACTCGGAAGGATAGAGAGCGAGTAACTGTCCGCAAGAATAAGGTCAGGCTTCAAAGCCGCTATCTTCTCAAGGTTAGCGTACTTACCGTAACCGCCGATCCTCGTGAGGTTTGCAACGCCCTTCGGGAAGTCATCATAATTCGTGACCCCGACAACCCTGTTGAAGAGCCTGAGATAGTAGAGGTCCTCTGTGATGCTCGGGGCGAGCGTTACAACGCGGGTGGGCTCGTGCTTGATGGTGACCGTCCTGTTGGCGAAATCCTTTATCGTAATCGGATAATATTGCTTGGCCGACGTGGAGGACGTCGTTGAAGACGTCACCGAGGAAGCCGTTGAAGCAGTGCTTGAGACCGTTGCGGGAGTCGAGGATGTCGTCGAAGGAGCCCCGGAACTTGTCTGGGTCGGGGTGGAGGTCGTCCCCCCTATACAGCCGGAGGCTATAACCGCTCCGATCATTAGCACAACGAGCAATAGGGCACCCTTTTTCATGGCAACCACCTGGATTAATTGTCCAGCAAGAATATGGGGGGAGCTATATAAGTTTGATGGATAATCTGTCCAGCGGTCAGGCCCGCTCCTTGCCTATCCGGAATATGTCAACGCGCGTGATGATGCCACTTATCTTTCCGGAACGGTCCTGGACGAGAACCGCAGGGTTGTCCTCGAGGAGGTACTTGACGACCTCAAGGTCCTCCTCCTCGTTGACTATCGGGAAGGGGTCCTCCATGACCTCCATTATCTTGCGGTCGTAGATGTCCTCGTACTCGAGGCTCTGCCTGACGAGGCTCCTCTCCGTGACAGAACCGACGACCTTGTTCCCCGCCATGACCGGGAGCTGGGAGATGTTGTTCTCGCTCATTATTCGGATGACCTTTTCCACGGTATCGTACGGCTTCACGGAGATAACCGGGGAGGACATCACGTCCTTAGCCCGGAGCTGGGCATTCTTACACTCAAGGAGGGCCTGGAGAATCCGGTTGAAAGTGGAGAGCCTTGGATCGACCTTCCCGGACTCAAGTTTCGCTATGTAGGCCTGGGTGACCCCCGCCCGCCTGGCCAGCTCCTCCTGGGTTATCCCAAGTTCCTTTCGCATTTTCCTGATCTCCCTTGGGTCGACAGGCCGGGGGATTATCACCATAAATAACCACCAGTTATCAAAAACTCCACTGGGGGTTATAAGTCTTCCTCAAAAGGCCGTCGAACTGTGGGCCGGGTACAGAGGCCCGCGTTCATTCATCGCGCGGGTGGATGCCCCCGGCCCTGTGGGCTCGGCGTGAGCACGCTCCGCTCACCGAACCCGAACCTTGCGGAGGCGGATAAACCGAGCCCGTATGAGGAGACGAACTGTCCCCTCACTGTCGGCAGTATAACATCTGAAACGGGGTTTAAAAAGTTAAGCCGTGGATATCAGGACAACGCCCAAAACCGCAAGCACCAGCCCTTCGAGTATCCTCCTGTTCGGGGGTTCCCTGAGGAGGAAAATTGCCAGCGCAGAAGCTATTATCGGGTTTATCGCAGACACCGGCGCCGCTATCTGCGAGCCAATCATCCTGACCGAATACACGAAGGTATACTGGCCGATGAGGAGGCCGAAAACTGCGGCCCCGGTCAGGATAATAGCCTCCCTCCTGGTGATGCTCATGACTTCTTCACGGTACCTGGGGAGAAAGACCGAGACCCCAAGCGCCGCCAGCATCATCCTCAACCCCGCGAGGGCGAGGACGTCTATGCTTTTAGTCAGCCAGTCCATTATTACTATCGCCACACTCCAGGAAATAGGGGCCACGAGGGCGAATAGAAAGCCCTTAGGGTCAACATCCTCTCTCTCCTCCGCCTTCTTGACGAGGATTATCGCCGAGACAACCATGACGGCACCGATGACGACCTGGGGCTGTATACGGCGGCCCAGGAACAGGAACGCCCATAGAATTGCCCACAGAGGGTACGTGGACGTTATCGGAACGGTCCTTGAGACTCCCATCCGCTTCAGGGCGTTGAAGTAGAAGTAGTCCCCTATCACAAACCCGAACTGGGCGGAGACGAACGCCGCTAAAATTAGCTTCCACGACAGTGACGTGATAATGCCAAACGTGCCGGAGACAGCAAAAATCGCCATGTACATCAGTGAAACAACATAGAGCCGGAAGATATTGGCCGATATCGGGCTTTTGTTGTGGAGGCCTAAGCGGATTAGCACGGTGGAAAACGCCCATGCAAACGCCGATGTAAGGGCGGCCAGAACCCCGAGCAGCAGTGTGTTCATGGTATACGAAACCATCAGTCAGTTTAAAAACTTAGCGTTTCGATGGGGAACGAATAATTCACATGAGCATTGCAAGGGGCAGAGTATAGAACCATTCCCCGTCAACCCAGACGTCGAGGAGCTTGCCGGGCCTGTAGTTCCTCCGGGAGAAGTAAAGGATGTAAGCGTAGCCGTTTAGGATTGCAAACACCAGCACCGGGAGGTACCTACCGAAGTATCCGAGGTTATGTGCCGCCAAGACCCACAGTATGAAGGTCGAGTTCAGGGCCAACAGCATGGCCCTCGTCCTCTCCAGCCCCAGCCTAACGGGAATCGTCCGGATACCGTTCAATCGATCTCCCTCAATGTCCCGGATATCGAAGAGCACCGTGTTTATCATGCTCTTCATGAAAAAGAAGTAGTAGATGAGAAAGACCTTTCCGAGACTTATTCCCCCTGCAACAAGGTACGGAAGGAAGGCCGTCCCATTGGCCCAGGTGGCGGCTATTATGATGTTCTTAACCCCCGTGATGTCCTTGAGGCGGGGATATCCCGGGATCAGCCTGATACTGTACAGGGCCCCCGCAACTATCGGGAACAAGATCACCAAAACCGCAAGAGGGCCCGTCAGAGCACTCAGCAAGACCGCCAGAAGGAGGGACGCCACAACAGCGTACTTCAGTGCCTTTGCAAACCGTTTCACGTAGCCAACCCTCTCAGGGTTGTTTATCTCGTCCTCCTTGATATCGGTCAGCTTGTTGATTCCGTAGACGCTGAAAACTATGAAGAACGTTGCTGCGAGAAGATTCCAGCGAGGCTGCACCCCGTAGAGGAGGAACGAAAAGTACAGTTTGAAGACCCCGCTAACGGCCAGGAAAAGGGACGTGGATACCAGAAAATTGAACAGAGCCCCAGCTAACCTAAAAGCCGAAGCTATGATTGCCTCAACCCCACCCTGTCGGGAATACCTAACGAACTCGGATGACAACCTCATAATCTTGACTCAGTCCCGTAATCATGCCGGTGAAATAACTACGCGGTTAAACCTTTTAAAGGACTCTCTTGGCATGTCTCTTGTAGTGCTCGAAGAGTTCTATTCCCCACTTTCGTGCCCGCTCGCTGGTGCTTATCAGGTCCGTCATCATGTCGTACGTGCCGTTCGGGAGGAACAGGCCAAGAGACAGGAAGTTGTCCGTTACCGTGAAGGCCACTTTCGGGTTCTCCTCCACGACGTACAGCCGGACGTTGGGGAGATTCCGAACCCTTTCCACAGCCTCGGGGGAAGAAAGCTCGACCAGCTTTTCATACACCCTTCTCGTCGTTATTATCTCGATGTCGACATCCTCCCCGAAAGCCAGGCCAAGGAACTCCTCCGGATAATCCGCGAAAAGGATCGGCGAAACCCCGCGTATCCACTTTGAGGTCTTTATAAGATCCATGTAAACATCGTGCGGTAATTTCAGGTATTCCGGTGTCGTGGTGTGGATTTCGGCATCCCTCAGGTCCCCAATCTGCAGCAGCAGTTCCTCGGGGATGCCGCTCAGGTCGTGGGTGAGCCAGAAATCTTCGAACTTCTTGATTGTATCGAGAGCCTCGGTTATATTCCTCAT
>Ga0256843_1002119_pt1 | contig 14794 bp, 11 predicted proteins | sample AlvinellametaG_FD_191572 | JGI IMG/M metagenome (GOLD analysis project Ga0256843, IMG submission 191572) | Pompeii worm associated microbial communities from hydrothermal vent at the East Pacific Rise, Pacific Ocean - Alvinella | ecosystem: Host-associated > Annelida > Integument > Unclassified ... | reverse complement strand
CAACGGTGCGAAGGATATCAGCGTGCGTCAGGATATTTTGAACAACCCCAGCAAACTTTCCGCTTCGAAGACGGGTATTGACGGGAGTTCCGATCTTGCTATGGATATGGTTAATATACAATATGACGAGATAGCTTTTAAAACGCCTCAGGGGGAGAGTACCTATCAGACACTGGATGCATTTTATCGTTATACTTCTACTGCCATATCGCAGGATGCCGGCAATGCTTCCATAGCACGTGATTCCGCCGAGCTTCTGACACAGACCGTTGAAGAACAGATGCAGTCGGTTAGCGGTGTGGATATGGATGAAGAGTTGATGAATCTGATGAAATACCAGACGGCGTATCAGGCAAGTGCAAAAATCATCACGACGGTGGATCAAATGCTCAACACTTTACTTGGTATGAAACAATAATATGCAAATTTACAAAATATTATCTAAAAGTGTTGAAATATATTAAACTATTTGATAAAATAGACGATACTTATCTTACATAAGAATAAAAATTCAAAGGATAACAAAATGATAAGAATAGTAAAAAATATTACAATTTTAGGATTAATGGGATTAACTTTTACAGCAAGTAATCTTGAAGCACGTGGTTGGGTTATGGTTGATCCAAGTGACGGAGCACAGCTTGTATGTTGTACAAAGTATAAAAAAGTTGTAAGACATTATAAGCCTATAGTTCACAAAAAATCAATACCTTGTGATGAAATTCCTACAGCTGAAACATTACCTCTTGAACCGGGTGAACATTTAGCACCTGCAAATGTTAAAAGATGTATCAGTTGTGATCAAAAATACGGAACTATCAACTAAGCTTACTCTTCGCACGGCTGTGACGATATGACCCGTATTTCGTCGCAGCTAAACCCCGCTTTTTTACGGGACTCCACGTTGACATAAGCTTTTTGTCTTTTTGCTCCCGGCAATATTTTCTCTACAATATCAAAATACATTTTTGTATCGATACCCTCTTTTTCACAAGCCCGGTGAAACCATCTGTCCCCTTTGCGTACATGATCGATCTCTTCTTCGAGGATTACATGAAGTGCGTCGATGATCTCCCGACTCTCTTTATCATTTATACGCTTTAGTTTTTCGATGACCAACGGACTGGAATCTAATCCTGATGCTTCCAGATAGCGTGGAACGACTGCCATACGTGTGACAAGGTCAAGACTTTTTTGTGACACATCGAACAGAAAGCGGTGTACCGGGAAAGAGCCGTATTCGTAGCCTAGTGTTTTGATGATTTTTTCCAACATTTGAAAGTGTCTGATCTCATCTTCTGCCACTTCCAACCAGTCGTCATAGTAGGCTTTTGGCATATGGGCAAAGCGATAGGCATGATCGAGTGCAAGATCGATGGCGGAGTACTCTATGTGCAGTACGGAGTGTACGAGGTAAGCTTTTCCTTTTTTTGTCGAGAGGGATCCTCGTTTGGGAAGGGTGGTGGCAGGTACGACTTCGCAAATATCTGCAAATGAGGGTTTTGTAAAAACTTTTGGGGTGTAGTCGTGATCGAAGGTGAGATCGTTTTGTAAATAGCGCGCGTAAAATGTTTTAAAACGCGCTATTTTATCATATGGAGTTGTAGTGGTTAAAATCGTTTCGAGGGTTGAAAAAAATTCCATACCCTCATTGTAGCAAAAAGTCGGTTATTCTACCGTTACACTTTTTGCAAGGTTTCTAGGCATATCGACATCGTTTCCAAGACGTACGGAAACTTCAAGTGCCAAAAGCTGTGTTACCAGCATCATCTCGAAAAATTCACTCATCGGATGATCACTGTGGTATGTGTGGACATAGTCGTCACAAAGTTCGAAACGCTCCGGAGAGATCGCCAAAATCGTCGCATCTCTTGCACTGAGCTCTTCGACGTTGCTTTTGACTTTGTCGTAGTGTACGGTACGCGGCATCAATGCGACTGTAAAGAGTTCGCTGTCTGCCAGGGCGATTGGTCCGTGTTTCATCTCACCTGCGGGGTATCCTTCTGCATGAAGATAAGAGATCTCTTTGAGTTTGAGTGCGCCTTCAAGTGCCAACGGATAGAAAAGGTCACGTCCGATAAAGAAGAAGCCGTGTCCGTGAAGATATCTTTTGGAAAGACGTTTCATCTTCTCATGAAGCTTCGGATCCACTTTCACTGCTGCCGGAATATGGCGCATTGCTTCGATCTCTTTTGCAATCTCTTCTTGTGTCATTGTGCCTCTGTGTTGCGCAAGGTAGACAGAGAGCATCCACATCACCATCACCTGCGTTGCGAAAGCTTTGGTACTTGCAACACCTTTTTCGATACCTGCACGTGTTAGGAGTGTGTAGTCCGCTTCACGTACGATCGAAGAGTTGTCGACGTTACAGATGGCAAGTGTTTTAAGTCCTGCCGCTTTTGCCATTTTGAGCGCTTCAAGCGTGTCCGCCGTTTCACCGCTTTGGCTGATGACGATAAAAAGTGTTTTTGGATCTAAAAGCGGTTCTTTATATCTGAATTCACTGGCGATCTCTACCTGAGTTCTGATTTTCGCCTGTCTTTCAAAAAGGTATGAACAAGCCAGTCCCGAGTTATAACTCGTACCACAGGCGCAGATTTGGATGAGGTCGATACCATCAAAGAAGTTTGTATCCAACTCTTCAAACTGTATCTCTTTATCCAACGCTCTACCCATCATTGTATCGACAAGAACCACGCTTTGCTCGTAGATCTCTTTTTCCATGAAGAAACGAAAACCGCCTTTTTGTGCGGAGATTTTATCACCGATGAGAGGTTTTTTGTTGAGTGCTTTCTCTTTTCCTTCATGAAAGAGTTTGATACCTTCTTTTGCGGAAGTATATCCGTAGTCACCGTCATCAAGATAGATCACTTCGTTCGCTTTTCCGATGAGTGCTGCATCACTTGAACCGAAAAAGATCTCTCCTTTTTCATTGTTTCCGACAATCATAGGAGAACCGTGTTTTGCAAAGTAGATACGATCCGGATCGACTTTTGTCATCAAAAGTACTGCAAATGCACCTTCAAGTCTGTCAAGTGTCGCTTCGAAAGCTTTGAACGGATCACCCAGTTCTTTGTATTTTTTTTCAAAGAGGTGTACGATGACTTCCGTATCTGTTTGGCTTAGAAATTGTACGCCTTCAGCCTGAAGCTCTTTTTTAAGTTCCTGATAGTTTTCGATGATACCGTTGTGCACGACATAGCTGAATTCACCAAGGTGCGGGTGTGCGTTGATCTCTGTCGGTTTACCGTGTGTCGCCCATCTTGTATGTCCGATACCCATACCGAAAGCATGCGGGTTAAAGCTTTTTGTTTTCTCTTCGAGGTTTTTGAGTTTTCCGACCGCTTTGAAAGATTGAATTTCATCATCTTGCAATACTGCGATACCGGCGGAGTCGTAACCTCTGTATTCCAGTTCACGAAGACCGTCCACCAAAATCTCTTTGATATTCTCTTCACCGATATAACCTACAATTCCACACATATGTTTTATCCTTTATTCAATTTTTTCGTTAATCTTTCTATGACAAGCTCTTTGTTCGTGCAAAATTTGCCGTTTTTTTCAATTAAAAAGAGGTTTCTCGCTCTGTTTTTAATTGTTTGTATTTTTGCACTGGCAATGTCTATGCCTATATCGTCAAAGATGGTCATAATATTAGCCATCAACCCTTTTTGATCGTCCGTGACGATTTTCATTTTAGCATAACTTTTTGAATGATTGCAATTAATTGTAATCTCTTTTGGCTTTATGTTAAGTATTTTAAGTTTTGGTTTTTTATCCCAGATCAACATCTCATCCAGAATTTGTCTGATGTAGATGATTTCCTCTTCTTCAATCGCTTCATCGAAGTCGATTTTGAAATATTTGATACCGTTAAAGAGGTTGAAAATATCCATGTTGACAACGCTTAAATTGGATAGTTTGGAGAGGATATAGCCAAGGTTTACACTGGTGCGCCGGATGATTTCGATGGAAAGAAATTCATGGTTGTGGATATGATAGCTGTACTCCTCTTTCAAAGAGTATACCCTCTGGGCGATATCGATGATCTCTTCCGGAGCGTGCTTGAAAAAGAAGAGGTTGGATTCGATACCGAGGATCTTCTTTTGTAAAAGGTTTGGTAAAAGCAAAAAGGCGGGATGTTTTTTGAGTCTCTTTTCTATTTTATTGCGTTTTGCCGCTTCATTGAGGACGGTTTTATTTAAAATCGCTTCACTGGCGTGCTTGTAGAGTTCAAAAAGAAGCCGTGCATTGTTCGGGGAGTATGCCTCTTTGGAAACGGAAGCGATGTCGGCATAAGTCAGGACATAAAGCATATCCAGAACTTCTTTGCTTTTGAGTTTTGCAACAAAAGCGAAGATCACCTTTTCACTGTAGATATCTTCCCTGTGGGCAGTATTGCTCATGAGCGTATGGTACAGTACCAGGGTATATGCCAGTTGCGCCTCTTTTTCCGTAAAGCCTAAAGTCAGGCAATATTTTTTAATCATACCCGCACCAAGCAAAGAGTGATCTTTTTTACGTCCCTTTCCGCAATCATGTAAAAAAGCGACAAGGCGGAGTAATCTTTTTTGCGAAGATGAAAGGGTGTCGTAGACTTCACAGACTCTGGTATCGTAAATATTTTCAAGTGCTTTGAGTGTGTAGATGGAGTGCAGATCGACCGGTTGGGTGTGATAGCCGTCAAACTGCGGAAGGTAGGCAACTTTACGCAGAGGTGCCACCAGGGTGGTGAGTTGATGTGCCTGATGTAGTGCAAGAAGTACACAGGATGGTTTTTCTTTGTCAAAAAGCTCTTTGAGTAAAGTCTGCAGACGATTTTTATCTATATGCGACGTGGAAGCAAACTTCAGTAAAGAGATGAAACTGATGTCAAATTTTTGTTCTTTATCGGCAAAGTGTATAAGCTCTTCTAAAACCTCCGTAACGGGGCGTTTTTTTTCATAAAGTGATGCGTAATGCGTTCCTTCACAAATGTAATGGTTTTTGCTTACTCTGGCATTTCTTAGTTTTGAAATGTTTTGAGGGTTGCAAAAGCGGGTATGTACCAGCCGTTTGATGATGATAAAAGAGATGGTATGGATATGGTGCATCGCTTCGAAAGTTTTTTGTACCATCTTTGTCTGATCCATCTTCAGCTTTTGCGCCACGTCAGGTATCAGTTCCAGGATAAGACGATCACTCTTCCTTCCTGCACTCAGATGCAGCGCCGAACGGATGCGAAAAAGAAATTCCATCGAGATCATCAACTCTTTGTATTCGCTTTCACTGATTATGTAGGAGGGGAGATCTTTGATCTTTCCTATATTGTAAAAGACTTTTGCAATCCAAAAGAGAAGATTGACATCACGTAAACCTCCGGGGGCGTGTTTGATGTCGGGTTGCATATCGAAAGGATATTTTTGAATGGTCTCTTTGCGTTCCGCAAGCTTCTCTTCGGCATAAGCGATAGGTTCGTAATTTTGGATACGTTTGAGTATCTGTTCGGTGTGGTACCAGAGATATTTGGAACCATATATAAAGCGTGATTCCAGAAGTGCCGTTTTGATGGTGTGATCTTCTTTTGCCGCATCAAAGAGTGTATCGACCTCATGAACACGGTGTCCCAGTTTCAAACCGCTGTCCCACAAGATCTGTAAAAATGATTCGATGACGGGTTGGGTATTGTACGCGGGAACCTCTTTGTAGATGATCAAAAGATCGATATCGGAGTAGATACAAAGTTGTTCTCTTCCGTATGAACCCATTGCGACTATCGTTATGGGGATGGTATTGATGAGTGGAAGATACTCTTTGAAGTGCTTACGCAGTATATATTTGTATACGGTGGTTAAAATCGTATCGATATTTTTAGTATGTTTGACCAGAAAGTGTTTTCCCTGATCGATTTCAAAGATTTCCGGTAGCGATGCGATGTATGTTTTGATCTCTTCTTTGATCTTTTGTGCAACTTCAAATTCCGAACGGTTTTCGGCGATGAAAGTCTCAATATTCATTTGAAGTTTCAAAATATTGCCTTTTTGGTATATTAAATTTAAATTATATCAATTAACTGATTAATTTTTTTTAATGCATCATTATCACATATAACATATAATCGACAAAATTTAAAACTACAAAGGAGTGTTAGAATGTCTATTCTACAAAAAGGGCTGATGGTTTCTATCCTGACAGTTGTTGCGCTTAGCACTGTCAACGCCGCACAATTTGAAATCACGCCGACAATCGGAAAAAAGATCGCCAACGACGACAGTACGCTTGATGACAGCAAAGTGTTGTTCGGTATCAGAGGTACCGCATATGTTACACCGAATCTCGGTGTTCAAGGGGTACTTGAATCTTCCGTCAACAATAAAACAGCCGACGGTGGCGATACGGATATCGAAAGAGGTGCCGTGAACCTTGTCGTTGAAGGCGGTTCAAATAAAATCAGACCTTATGCACTTGCCGGTGTAGGGTATGAAAAAACACACGGTAGCAGTGTCAAAACGACAAATGACGATTCTCAGGTATTTTACAATGCCGGTGTCGGTTTGAAATTTGCCGTAACGGACAATGTAAACGTCATTACTGAAGTCAAAGGTATGCATAAAGTTGAAAACGGTGACGATGATGTGATCGGAACTGTGGGAGTCGGTATGATGTTCGGTGCGAAAAAAGCACAAAAACCTAGTTGCGATACACCAAAAGCACTCTCTTTGGATGAATTTGCAAAAATGTGTAAAAACAAAAAAGCGGAACCTGCTCCCGCACAGGTTGCACCTGCACCAATGGTTGCGACACAGACACAACCGGAAGTTATAGAAGAGACAGCTGAAGTTGTCATGGATGGAAAAACTGCAGCTGTAGCAGAACCTGAAGTGATCGAAGAAGATACTTGTGTCGTTGATGTAGAGCAGGAAGGTCAAGAAGTTGCAGAGCAAACAGGAACTATTCCTGAAGGTTACTATGTACAGATGGCAGCGCTTTTCAAAGGAAACGGAGAATTGCTTATTTCCAAACTTGAAAGAAAGAACTATCCGTATGTTCTTCACAATGTAACACGTTTCGGTAAAGAAGCGACACTTGTACTTGTCGGACCGTACGAGACAAGAAAAGAGGCGGCTGTGGCGCTTCGTTATCTCAAAAGATTGTCCGGGCAAGCGTTTATCAAAAGACTTCCTTAATCTTTAACCACACCACTCCATAAACCAACCTACCACCAAACTCCGAGCCGGTTTTTCAGCCGGCTCACATATAAGTACTAAATAATTAAAGATATTTTCTCATAATCCGATATAGGCATAGAATTTAATTTATATTGAGGAAATCATAATGAGAAAACTATCATTTCTGATCTTATGCGCTTTAGGATTGAATCAGCTTCAAGCCGACCGGGAGCCTCCTTTTACATATCATGTAGGTGCGCATTTCGGGCAAAACTTTGCCGACAGCAGTTCCAAAATGCGAGACAATGCACTTTACGGTATCCGCGGGACGGTGATGCTTACGCCGTTTTACGGTTTAAATTTCGGTATCGACAGACTGGATAGTATCGATGTAAAAGAAGATGACACAGGATTGAGTGTTGATGTAACACGCTTTTATGTGCAAATAGAAGTAGATGGTGAAGAACAGTATCATGTAGTGCCGTATATTACAATGGGTGCGGGGTATGAGATGTTGAGTTCCGATATTGTGTATAATGGAAACAAATATGATGTTTCTCAAGCATATTTGAGTGCAGGACTTGGTTTTCGTTACAACTTCATCCCGGAACTTAGCTTTTATGTAGAGGGGAACGGGTTGTGGAAAACCGATACGACAGATATCGATACTAATATCCTTGCCGGTTTTGTTTATCATGTCAACGCTACTACCTGTGACGACACCTATGTCACCGAAAGACTTCATGAAAAACCACAAGAGCGTACGAAGCTGCATGTCGGGAAAGTCAATGCACTTTCGGGTTGGAAGAAGCTTTCCGATAAAAGAGAGCGCGTTCGAACAAACTCTTTTTTAAAACCTGCTCACAAATCTGCCCCTAGTGCGGAGAAAAAGATCACAAAAGTAAAACCTGTCGTAGCGGCAAAGAAAAAAGTGATAAAAGCGAAACGTCATACCAAAAAACATAGTGCACACACTGCAGTAAACGGTGGGTACTACATACTTCTGGGTGCTTACAAAACCAAGTCGGCATTAAATACAATGCTACGTAAGCTGGATAAAAAAGGTATTTCCTATATACTACGTGACAATCAAAGTAAAAAACTGACTTATGTGATGGTCGGTGCCTATGCGAATTTGACAAAAGCGAAAAAAGCACTTTACAAATTAAGACGTATTCAACCTGATGCGTATATCCGTCGTATGCGCTAGTTGCAGGGATTACGCAAAAATAAATAGCTTTTTGTTACAATAGCGCTAAAAAAGAAAGCGCGCTATGAAAAGCATTATCGACAAAGTCAAAAACAACGAACGTCTCAGTTATGAGGAAGGGGTCAGACTTTATGACCTCGACCTTTTTACGCTGGGAGAACTTGCCAACGAAATCCGCGAAAAGAGATGGGGAAAGAAGAGTTTTTTCAACATCAACCGCCACATCAATCCTACCAATGTCTGTAAAGATGTCTGCAAATTTTGTGCCTTCAGTGCCAGTCGTAAAAATCCCAACCAGTATACGATGTCTCATGAAGAGATTTTAGAGATAGTCAAAGAGTCCAAAGAACGTGGTATCAAAGAGGTGCATATCGTCTCCGCACACAATCCTACCACAGGGCTTGAATGGTATATGGATATCTTCTCCAAAATCAAAAAAACCTACCCCGATATTCATGTCAAAGCACTTACCGCAGCGGAGATCAACTTTCTTGCCGAAGAGTACGGTAAAAGCTATGAAGAGATGATTGACTTGATGATCGAAAACGGTGTCGATTCGATGCCCGGAGGTGGTGCGGAGATTTTTGACGAAAAGGTACGTGATTATATCTGTAAAGGGAAAGTCACTTCCGATCAGTGGATTCAAATCCACAGACTATGGCACCAAAAAGGCAGACAATCAAACGCGACGATGCTTTTTGGGCATGTAGAAGAGAAACACCATCGTATCGACCATATGGTGAGACTTCGTACTTTGCAGGATGAGACAGGCGGTTTTAACAGCTTTATCCCGCTTGTTTACCAGCGTGAAAACAACTTTTTGAATGTCAAAAACTTTCTCTCTTCTCAGGAGATCTTAAAAACGATGGCGATCAGTCGTATCATGCTCGATAATTTCCTGCATATCAAAGCGTATTGGGTAACCTCTACGGTAAATCTGGCACTTGTTTCTCAGGCATACGGGGCGGATGATCTTGATGGTACGATAGAGCGTGAGTCTATCAACTCCGCAGCCGGAGCAAAGAGTGCCGGCGGTATGCCATTGGAAGAGTTTGTAGCGTTGATTAAAAACAGCGGCTATATCCCTGTGGAGCGTGATAGTCTGTATAACGAACTGAAAGTCTGGTAAATGCCGGTTTATATTCACGGTTTTGGCAGTAGCGCCAAAGGTGTTAAAGCGATGATGGTCAGAGAAGCGTTTGCACCCAAAGTGATCGCACCCTCTCTTTCTCCCATCCCGGATCTTGCCATCGATACGTTGGAGCAGATTGTCGAGGGCTTACATCGGTGCTCATCAACCCTTCCGTCAAGCCCTACGAAACACTAGCCGGTATGTCGGACTCAATCATAGCTTTTATGATTTCAGTAACTACGAGAATTTAAAAAAAAAATTGGAAGATATAAAACTTTTCTTTATTTCAATTGCTGTTTACTTTTGTAACATTTCTCTTGATAGTTTGTTTTGTTTTTAAATTATTTTAATTTTCTTGCTTATTATTTTTTTTAAGTTGTAGTCTTTTGTTATTTATATATTGTTTTTACTATTTTAATAGTAAAATTTCAGTTCTATAACAGAGATAATGGTTTTGGGGTAGTTGTGCTTGAAAATTATAGCAAGTTATTTAACGATAGGCGATATATTTAAAGAAGGAGCAAGTTTGAAAAATATTGTAACGGGGCTTTGTGCGGCTGTGTTGATTTCAGGATGTGGCGGAGATTCTTCCAATGAAGATGGAACAAAGCAAAAAGCTGATTTCTCTCAGGAGAAAATCGATAAAAAAGAAGATAATCAAACAACGGTTGTAGATCATACGTCACCGACTCTTACGTTGAAGGGTGGCACGGTTTATCGTTTATTGCAGGGAAAACCGTTTATCGATCCGGGATACAACGCTGTTGATAATGTTGACGGTCAGATTTCGCAAAAAGTAGCTGTTTCCGGTAATGTTGATACTAGCAAGCCCGGTAAATATAAACTCACATATTCCGTGCAGGATAAAGCAGGTAATAAAAGTGAAGCGACACGTGACGTGTATGTCTTTTTTAAACCTAAATCATCCGTTTATATCAATGAGTTTCTGGCAAATAACAATACCAATATGCTTGATCCGGACTATTATGCTTTTAGTGACTGGATCGAGTTGTACAACGATAGTGATTCGGATATAAATATAAGTGGTTATAGTATTAGTGATTCATTGGATAAAGTGAGTTGGACTATCCCCGCAGATACGGTTATAAAAGCACACTCTTATAAAATAATATGGGCGGATAAAAAAGCTTCCGGTATACATACGGATTTTTCTTTAGGAAGAAAGGGAGAAGAGATAGCGTTTTACGATAAAGCAGGTACGTTAATCGACTATATCTCCTATAAAAAACAAAAAGCCGATATATCTTACGGGCGGAACGACGATTTGTTGTGGGAATATATGATTCCTTCTTATAACAGTAAGAACAGGCAAGGTTTGCTAAGCAATAAACGAACCGATGAACCTCTTTTTTCAAAAGAGGGTGGTTTTTATACCTCTTCCGTGACTGTCTCGTTAGACTCGCAAGAGGGTGCGGATATCTATTATACAACGGATGGATCTTTCCCGAATATCAATGACAAAAGTCATACGATGAAATATACGGCTCCTATCAAAATAGATAAAACCACTACACTTCGTGCCAGAGCTTACAAAAACGGTCGGTTTCAAAGTAAAGATGTTACAAATACCTATTTGATTGACCATCAAAGTGATTTACCTGTTGTGACATTGGCGACGAATCCGGATTATTTGTTTGATGATATGATCGGTATATATGTTAAAGGTAAAAACGGTGTGCCGTTAAAACAGTGTAGGGCGTCCGAAACGGAACCTGTGAACTATGCGCAGGACTGGCAAAGACCGATTCATATCGAATTTTTCGATGAAGATAAAAAACAAGCTTTCTCTTTTAATCTTGATATAGCGATTACCGGGCAGTGTTCCCGTCATAATCCGAAGAAGTCGTTATCGTTGGAACTTGATAGTAAATATGGAAATAAATCACTTAAGTATGGACTGTATCCTAGCAAAGATTTGGAAAAAATCAAAGATTTCAGACTCAGAACGGGAGATCTCGGCTTTAAAGTAAGAGATCTTGTTTCCGTCGCTTTGGTTGAAGATGCTAAGTTAAATGTCGATTATGAGGCGTATCGTGCCGTTAAGTTGTTTATCAATGCAAAATACTGGGGAATATATAATATCAGGGAGAAAAAAGGATTGGAATATCTGAAGTCAAACTATCCTGATATCAATACCAGTAAAGTCGATATGATCGGTATTAAAGTCAAAGCGGGAAATCGTGAGGCATATGACGAGCTTGACAGATATGTAAAGTCACATGATCTTTCAATTGATACCAATTACCGAAAAGTTTTAGATGAAGTCGATATTGACAACTTTATCGATTATATGATTATCGAACTCTACAGCGGGAATAACGACTGGCCTTTCAATAACTTCCGTGTATGGCGTGAACGTGATAAACCGGGAGCGAAATGGCGTTGGGTGTTGGAAGATTTGGATTATGGTTTTGTCAATGCCGATGCGAATACTTTTGATGTCGCGCAGGAGCAGGGTGTTTTAACTACGGATCTCTTTGGTGCATTGTTAAAAAATCCGACATTTAAAGCAAAGTTCAAAAAACGATTTAACGACTTGTTAAGTACTGCATTTGAACCGGACAATGTTATTGCACTGGTTGATAAAATTTATGATGAACGTAAAAACTATATGGATGACGAGCCTGCAGAGTGGGGAATCACTTTACATGATTTGACATATGACGTAGATCGTATTCGTAGTTTTGCAAATAAAAGACCGGCTATTATAAAAGCGCAACTTGATAAATTATAATATAATGCTAAGTAGTGGGATATAACTAAAAAACAAGTTTATATCCCATTCCGTACTCTGTTTTAAGATAGGTTGGATTTTTGCTTTCGTCGCCTATCTTTTTGCGTATATTTTTAATGTGATAATCAAGGGTTCTGTGCGAAGTAAGTGAGGATAGTGCATTTGCCAGTCTTTCTCTGGAAATAGTCCGGTTTCTGTTTTTAAGAAGTATTTCAAAGATTTCAAACTCTATCGGCGTAAAGTCAATGATTTTATCTTTTAAGTAGATAGCTCCGTTTTCTATATAAAAAAGTTCTTTCTTCTTCTCTTCTTCCCCGATAGCGCTGAATTTGCCAAGATGTACCCATATGCGTGCTTCCAGTTCAAGAAGATCGATAGGTTTAACCATGTAGTCGATGGCACCGTAGCGAAACGCTTTGATTTTAGTGCTGGTGTTGCTGATCGCACTGATAACGATGATAGGGATAGCATGATTTTTGTTGCAATTTTTCAGAAGTTCAAATCCGTCGAAGTCAGGCAGGTGTAAATCAAGTAAAATAAGGTCGAATTTACAAGTTTTTACATAGGAGATACCGCTGGCGATGGAGTCTGTGTGTTGTACACGAAAGCCGTACTCTTCTAAAAATTCGACAACGTATTTGGCTGCAGTCAAGTCATCTTCGATATATAATATATTGATTTGCTCCATATTTTTGCCCTTGAACTAAGATTACTCAGATTCTATTGTAAATTAGCTTAGAATTGTCCTATATAATTCTTTCAGTATTGACGGACAGGCTACTCAGTGTTACTGTAAGCCTACTATAAGTTATTAGTTTTGTTAATTTTCAGTCTTCTACCTCCAACCATAAAACAAAATCAAAAATAGCCTCCTGTCTGTCAATACTAAACCTAAACGAAAAAAACAGGAGTGCCGGATGCAAATCATCAAAAAAGAGATACAAAATTTTTTATTACATATATCCGGTACGGAAAGAACGATGCTGTTGCAAGATTGTGCGGTGATTTTTCAGCAGCAAAGATTTTCACTTGGCAAGTTGCTTCGTATCATGCGCACAAAGAATGAAAGTTCATATTTTTCTCTTATAAAAGAGGGTATCGTTCCTAAAATAAAAAAAGTTTTTGCATGTGCAAGTTTTGTTGATCATTCGCTGGTTCAGGAAAAGATGATACAAAGTATCAGACAACGTCAAGCATTGTATGATTTACTCGAGACGCAGAACGAGTCGGTTGTCATCTATATGAAAATCAAAGAATTTTCAGAGATGAAAGAGCGCTATGACAGAGAATTGCTCTATTTGGTCGAAGAGGAGCTTTACCGGTATATGCAGCAAAAAAAGTTCGAAGTATCACCGCTTTTTGCAAATCTTTACTGGCTTGGAGACGGAGAGTATGCGATTGTATTTAAGCGTTCGTTGTTAAACGGTTCTTTAGAGTTGATCGTGCCGTATATCAAAAAGTTCCGGCGTATGATCCGAAATCGTGTTTTGGTGATTGCAAACAGACGTCATGCTATCTCTTTGCAGGTTAGTCTTTCGGATGCTTCGCAGATGCCGTTGCAAAATGCTTTATCGGGTATGGATATGCTGGATAAATCCGGTTCGGACTTTGTCATATCCAACAAAGCGAGATATGTTTCATGATACAAAATGTCGACAGAGTTCTTTACGTACTTCTTATTGTCACTGCGATTGCTTTAATCTCTCTTCAAACCACGCTTTCAATACTGCTTTATCATTTTTAGAAAGTTTCGCATCTTTGTGAATCCAAAGGTAACTTGGCAGAGGCATCATACCGTTTGCCGTTGTTTTGATCGCCCGTTTGAGTCGTTTGACTTTGATCTCTTTGGGTATCTCTTTCCATTTGGAAAAATTGAGCGCCAGTCGTCCGTTTTTGACATGTGAAACGATAGACCATGAAAAGGGTGCGATATTACTGTACCACGGCCATTTGGTTTCATCGGAGTGGCAGTCGTAACAACTGCGTTTAAGGATTTTCCCCGCTTCACCTGAAACTTTGAGTGCGACACTCTCGTCTACGGGAGGATTGGTTCTGTCGGGTCTGATAAATTGTATGAGTATCAGTATCCCAAGCATAATCAAAATAAACTGTTTCATGAAACATACCTTTTACTTATATTTAAATGTTATAATATCACAATGCATTTTACATTTGAATATCCCGCGGTGCTATTGTTACTTCTTTTGACGCCTTGTTTTTATTTCTGCCGGAAAAAAGGGAAAACCATATTTTTGCCAAAACTCTCCTGGCTACCGAAAAAGAGTCGTTTTTTACAAAAAGAGCTTCTGTTTCGTGTGGCAATTTTTTCATTCGGCGTGATCGCTCTGGCGATGCCGTTTTCATACAGTGCAAAAGCACCGGCACACAGAGAAGGGGTTGCTATCGTTCTTGCACTGGATACGAGCGGATCGATGCGGGAGACGGGTTTTGGAAAGCGGGAAGATGAAACCAAGTTTGAACTCTTGCAACGGCTTGTAAAAGCGTTTATCCAAAAACGCAGCGGGGACAATATAGGGATCGTGGCGTTT